>Ga0210036_1001774_pt1 | contig 23756 bp, 48 predicted proteins | sample CryGeymeta201515_FD_185469 | JGI IMG/M metagenome (GOLD analysis project Ga0210036, IMG submission 185469) | Groundwater microbial communities from Crystal Geyser aquifers in Utah, USA - Crystal Geyser metaG 2015-15 (SPAdes) (version 2) | ecosystem: Environmental > Aquatic > Deep subsurface >...
ATTTTTGTATTTAACTCTAGTGAAGCTTGACCATACTGAATAGCTTTTTCGAGGCGGCCAGTTTGTAGTTGCATTCGACCGATATAACCGTAAAAGATATATAGTAATTCTAGACTGCACACGCCATTTTCGAAGTCTAATAAATCACTTAGCAATAACTCGTTCTCATCTATATCAAAGCTAGGGTCATCAAAACCTCTGAACCTTGAACAAATACTAAAAAACCGTTCTGCTAGTATTTTACCTTGCTCAATCTGCTGATTAATAATGCTCGTTTTAATTGAACCAATATGTTCATAAATAGAGTTATCATTTTCCATGCTGTTTTCCATCATTCAATTTCAAAACAATCATTGTAAACATTATCTAAAAAACTAACTCAAAACCCAATAACTATCAACATATCACAATCATTAAACCTTTATAAACTACACCAACCAGCGCGGCTATCTTAAATTTATTTGTTAATGTCATCCTAAATCCTATATATCTAATTCAACTGAAAAGCTTTCATCGCAGTGCTGACACACAGCCTCTTTAGATCTTAATTCACCTTCATTCACTGCCGTAATTTCAGTACAGTGAGGGCATCTAGCTGTAACAGAAAAATCAATAATTTCACCAGTTTTCATGTGCTGTATCCCATATTAGTATTTTGCAATTGAAGCATTAGCTGTATTACCTTGCCCAACATCAATCGGTTTGATAGCTCTTAACAAACCGTAATTAAGAAAAAACCAATGTGATCGGCTTTCTGTAACGATAAAGTGGCATTGATGCTCTTTACCTAAATCGTTAACTAAGACAACAAGATACTTCCCCATCCCCTCTACTTCCGTTTCAGACAAAATAGAAACATCGATATTCAACCTGCATTTGGTTTTTAAATCTATTTGCTCATGGCTTACAGCCCATTTTGTTTGGAAAACCACACATCGTGCTGCTTCTTCTAATGTAATTGTTCGCCCTGAAATATAAGAGTTGTACTTATGGACTGAGTATTTAAGAGCATAATTACCTTTTTGAACTTGTTCGCTCTCATGGGTACACAAAGGAGTCATAACTTTTTCCATTATATAGTTGGCACACCCAGCAGCTTAAAAACCTCTTTGACCTTCTCACCACTGTTTAGCAGACGTTTCTTAAAAGTTAATCATTTTTTTCGTTAAATGATGAAATGACACTAGATATTACATATTTAAGTTTAATACCGTACATCCAAAGACCTAAGACTAGGCCAATGAAAAATAATGGGTACGTCAATACATTGTTATCTAGTTCAAATTGAGCTAATAAAAAAATCCCGAACCATGAGCCTATTGCAACTCTTGCAAAAAGTTTTTGCTTTCCGTTCCAAGCCTCACTTAACAAGCTAGCAGCAAAAAACACCTGCAATAAACCTAAAATATCCATGATTTATCCTATATGCGAAGTTGAGCTTTTATGCCTTCTTTGACCACATTTTAGGGCATATAACATACCCCAAAACTAATTCGCCAGATTTAGCTTTTTGTACAAACAAATCATTCAATTCTATTTCAGGTCTTTCATTACTCACTTTAACCTCCTTGGCCGTGGCCTAATTCCTACCTTAACCTTTTAATAAACATTTTATTTTTTTACTTAGATATTCGGCCTTGTGATCCGCGACAATTACACCATCGTTGTGAACATATAACCATTCAGCATCAACTAATTTTTGTAATGATTTAGCATCAACATTATTTTGCTCATTCAACTCAATTCGAGATTTATTAAGTACCATTGACACATATTTTTTTTCAACGTCATCGAGCTTATAAACTTCGTATGCAAGAGAACTTTCAGCCTTGAACCTTTGTTTTAATGCAACACTTAAAGCCAAAACACATACAATTAAACCATAAAGTGCTATTTCCATACTGTATCCCATATCAAGATTGTTCTAGTTTTGCTGCCATAGCTCGTAATTTAGCAGCCGTTTTTTTGTTCTCAGTACCGAGCATTTCGATTTCATCTTCGCTTAGCCCGATATCTTCTGTTGTAACCCCAGCACTGACATAATCTTCAATCATGCTAGCGGCTGTCGTTAGAGATATGATGCGGATCTCACGCCTTTTGTCGCTTAAAGCCATACATGCTGTATCCTATAACGCTAACTTTTCTGGTTTGTTTATCAATCCACTTTATCATACAAAAAAAGGTCATTAATAGCTCTTTTTTATTCCATTAGCCAAAAATTCGAGGCCGATTATTAACTAACAAACTGACTTGAATTATTGTTAGTACAAAATACCTCAGAATTTTCACTGAAAATGTTTTCAAAAATCAAAAAAAACCCACTTTAAAAAGTGGGTTTTCATGGTTATAAATTTACTTGTAACGGATTAGCTTTGTATTTACCTTCACTAGTCCAAATGTTGTATTTGGTAAGTCTTCGAGCCATTCAGAATCAGCATGGTCGAACGAAGCCGGAACAAGCGCAACAATTACACCAGCTACACCTATTTGTTCGACATGCTGATTCCTATTATCTGGTAATGGCTCTTCACAACAGCGTTGTTAAATTCAATACCTCGGATACGCCTCATATTCATTTGCAAGCGTATTCAACGCATTAGATAACTGTCTTAATTTTTCAACTTGCAAAGATTTATCACCTTTTTCATAAGCAATTACGAGAGTGCCAGAAACTGGTTTGCCATCAAAAAACAGGGGTTGAGCATTAAGCAATTTAAGCACTTCTACTTCAGCATCTTTCAAATTTTTTTCTGATTTGAAAAATGCATCGTCAATATTTTGGTCTAAAATGTTTTTCATGTTGTTTCCTTCATTAACCTTGTTCAAAATAATCATTTAAATTATCCAACTTTTTGAGCTGAACAATGAGCAGATCATTCATATTAAAGCCGTGTATATGACCGTAATAAGCATATCTTTGGGACGGTAAACCACGGCCGCTACAATCAGCCTCAAGTAATATAGGGTTTTCGAGTAGTACCTTTTCAGCCAATTTGAATTTCTTGAAATCTTCTTCAAGAAGTTGATCTATGGTCGCGTTTTCAGGTAATTTAATGCTTCGGATTTGTGTAAGAAAGCAATCTATTAAGTCTTTTTTGCTTTGGCTCATAGGGCTGTATCCCATCATCAAAATATTAAGATCTCGGTTTGCTATCTGACCTTGCCTTCAACCAGTTTACAAGATAAAAAAACCCGAACATTATGCATAAAAAAATAATACCAAAAACCAAAGGGCTACTTTTCATAAGTAGAAATACAACCCCGACCGCAGCACCGAATAGCACACAAATAATCACAGCAAGGATAACCGTCAACCTTAATGCTTCTTTAGCAATAATTTTGTTTAACATCTTATGAAAGTTCCCTTTCGTCAGTTTATGTGAATTTTAGTGAACATATTGTTTGTAGATTATTTTTAGTGAACTACGTTTAGTTTCGGTTTTAACTGGGCGATAACTGTTGGCTAACAATAACCACGAACAGTCTCACTAGATTTAGCCAAATGAACTAACCGAATAAAAACCCATAGCCAAAATAGCCCCACAACAATAGACTGTTTAACAGTCTATTTCAAGTGATTTATATCACTTCTTTAAATTTACTAATTTCACTATTTTATTATCAGACTTAATACCGTAGACCGAACCCGCGATTCGATGACCTGGTGCAAAGGATTTGCTCTGCGGCCAGCGAATATCTAGCTCCTATCCCTGCTCTTGCAGTTCAACAAAGTCAAAGTTGACTTCTGAAGCTCCTAAACCTTCCCACTCTTTTAATTTTTCTAATAGTGCTTTTGGTAATACCAATCCGTCATCAATACAATCTGTCAACTCTTGAATACTAGGAAAAGCAGTTTGTAATTGAGTGCCGTCCAATTTTTCAGCTAAACTCTGTAGGGTTTTAGTAATAAGTTCTAACCGACCCATTTGGCTTAACTTTTCAAGCATTGATTTGGATTCTAGTGAAGACAATAAATAGAATTGGCCTTCGATTGGATAGGTCATGGCACCTATCGTCGAGCAAGGATAAACCTCGACATCTTTCTCAAAGTCAACATATTGCAGCCCATCATGATCGACATATTGCGAGTAATCTGCTCGACCCTCACTCTCTTGAGCAATGAATTTTTCAAGCATGTCTTCATCAAGCAGGTTAACTGGCACACCTTCAGTCATAATTATGCGATAAATGTGCTGAGATTCTGCTTCGCAACCTTCAAATAAATGAGAAGCATTTCCTTGAGCCTTAAAGCCATTCAGAGCATTCTTGTATTTTTCACTTAGCATGTTGTTTCCTACTATATTATTCTGCGTGTTTAGAAAAAGCTTCATCGACAAATGGTGGTATATGAACGGTGTCAACGTCTTGGTTACTATCACTTACAACAGCGATAAGCATCGCCTGATGACCGATCTTCAAACCATCATGACCATATTGCTGACGCATTCTAGTTAACAACCTGATATACCTCTCACGTTTCTTACCTGAATAAAACTTGAAACCTGCTTCAATTACTTTTTGGTCTGCGGGTTCAAACTGCCTTTTTATGATTTCGTTGGTATGTTTTAAACCCATTGCTTTAAAGTAAAATTTAGCCGCAAGAAATAATAATGCAATTGACAAAATAAATACTATGAATGGGTATTCGTTTAATATTTCCAATTAGATTTCCCTTCTAGATTTGACAGTAAAACGCCCTCAATTTCAATACAACTATCTTGCTGACAAATGTAATGTTTAGTACGTTTATTAGCAAAAAAAGGCGTGGTATACGTTTCAGTTTTTAGACTAAGACGCTTGTCGTAAAGTAGTGAAATTGGTGAGTCAACAACAAATATACCCTTTTCAGTCAATATCTCTGTTAATCCTGCGACTGTATGATTCGCTTTAAATGGCACACCTAAAAGGAATTCGGCTTCTGACTTATCCGATCCAATAATCTCATAACTAAAAAGCCCAAAAATCATCATCAGCAAAAAAAAAGTTAACTTTCCCGCTTTCGTGTCTATGATCCATATCTCTGTGTTATTCGCCATGCTAAATCCTATATTAAGGTTTTATCAGATCTTTACCGCGAATGCGGCTTACTTCATATTTCAATTCTTCTGCTTTTTTTAAGCAATCATCTAATGCGCTTTGCCAATCTCTTACACTAGGCTTTTCAGTTCTAAACTGAACTACATGAAGGCATTTCCCGCCCCCCAAGTCACCACTTAATAGATATGCTGTATTCAACGTTGAAATCAGCTCAACACACGCTTTTCTCATGCAGTCTCCTATACGTGGCAATCACCACTTTGCGCGATCATTCTAGCTCTATTTAAGCCACATATTTCGTTGTTTAATTTTGCAGCCTTATCAAACCAACCTTGCGAAATAGAGTGATTAATCTCAGCCTCTTTTGAAGCTATTTCCTTATCTAACAAGGTTAATAAAAGTGCTAAGTTCAAAGTTTGCATTATGTGTACGTTTCCTACTGCTCGTTTTCAGATTTGCTCATTTCAATGTAAATAGCCATGCTGTTTCCTACCAGATTAATTATTCGGTTTATTTGAAAGCGCACACTCAACATGCGCTTTCGCTTCCTTAAAGCCGCAGCCTTTGAGATAACGATAAGCTTTCATAGCGGCAGGCTTATCATCACGCAAAATAGCTTCATCAAAATCTTTCTTAAAGTTAGTTTTCTCTTCTTCTGTGAAAAAGTGGCGAATATTATTGCTTTGGCTTTTTGCTTGAAGAGCAATAATCAAGGCAAGGCACGACAATGCTAAGGGTAAATATTTAATGACAACTTCCATCATGTTTCCCATCGTCAGATATCGGTTAATTGATCTAGGTCGGTATGCCACGAACGCACAGACAAGATCACTAAATTTCGATGATCATCTGGAGCATTCAGATACCCATGACCAACTGGAACAATATGAGCGTAAACGCCAGTCGAGACTTGGAAGCAGTCACCGACAGCAATTTTTGTTGGCAACTCTTCTTTAAGCCAAATTAAAAACTGCTCTTTTCCCCAAGCGGTAGGCATTTTATTAAGCACAGCTTCAGGCATGGACTGAAGATGTTCTATCGCGGCATCAATATCTGTAGCGCTAATAACAAGTGAAGGCTGTTTGCCTCTTAAAATCGCTTCAAACATCGCTTTTTCCTACTTCACAAAACCTAACATTGATAGCTCTTTGGACAAGAGACTTTTCGCCCTTTCTCTCAATTTACTACCCTCTGCCGTTTGAAAATGCTCCGGCTCATTATCACCAAACCGCTCTATGATTAACTCAGCCCATTTGCTATCAATTATTTGCTCAGCTTTGTCTCGACATGCTTCAGCTAAATCTAGGGTTTCATTGTTCATTTCATGTATCCCATCATCAAAATATTAAGATCTCGGTTTGCTATCTGACCTTGCGCTCAACCAGTTTACAAGATAAAAGAACCCGAACATTATGCATAAAAAAATAATACCAAAAACCAAAGGGCTACTTTTCATAAGTAGAAATTAGCCCCACAACGATAGACTGTTTAACAATCCATTTCAAGTGATTTATACCACTTCTTTAAATTTACTAATTTCACTATTTTATTATCAGACTTAATACCGTAGGCCGAACCATTTTTTACTAATGAAGTACCAGGTAATTGGCCTGCTTCTATTTTTTTTAACTGCTCTTGGACAGTACCCTTTGGCATACCAGTTGCCACTACCAATTGATTAAGCGTAATAGGCTCTAATTCCACTATTACTGCAACAACAGATAATGTTCTTCTTATATCGCCTTTACCAAATATGTTAGTCATCCACAACCTTTTTTGGTTTGTTTATCAATCCACTTTATCATACAAAAAAAGAGCATTAATAGCTCTTTTTATTCCATATAACATTCAAGCCAATATTCATGAGGCCAACCCCCTAGAAATTTTTCGTTGAAGTAATGTTGATTCTCTCCAACACACCCTTGAACACGATCATTATTTCCTTTCCGTGATGCTTCCCGATTAATGAAGTCACGCAAATCTTTTACCAAACTTGGCGTAAAATCATCTTGGTGTTTACCCGACCACCTCGGAGTACCAAAAGTGCTACAGTGATGCTCTGGCGCTATCTCAGACGTTCCAAATGTGCCTATTGTTCCCATGCTGTTTCCTCTATTCAGTTATTACCCGTGGGGCATTAATATTATCAGCTTGTTCTACCGCTTTTTGTACCAACGGGACTAACAAAACAGCCGCTAAAATGCAGACAACAAAAGCTATAACAAATTTTTTTACTAGTTCCATGCAGATTCCTGTTATCTGTAATGCTTCTTAATCTCTTCTTGTAGCTGCTTAAACTTTTGTATCTCATTAAAGTGTGCCGATTCACTTGTAAAACTATCCAAATAATCAACAGGGAAAACCCCTCTTTCGACACAAGCAACTGGCGAAAGGTCAACACCTTCTTCATATTAAAAAACTGCTGTAAGGTATTTTTTATTCATGATCTGTATCCCATACTTTCAAATCGGAAGGAGGAATGTAACCCTCAATTTCATCTTCAGAAAAGCCTGACTTTGCAAGAATTTCTCTAGCTTGTTGATCGCGTTTCGCGCTCTTGTGATAACACTCAATGCTCTTTGCTACTTTTCGCCAATAAATAACCTCAACATGCTTTTGAAGTAAGTCACATGCCTCACTAATAGCGCTGTTATGTGACATGATATTTACAACATCGCTATCATGTGCAAACTTTAAAATCGATCTACTGAACTCATTCAAGAATTTAAAATTAGGCAAATTTCGCAAGTTAAATTCGTATTCGTCCGAGTTTTCAACAACCTTCACATAAGTAGAAGAACTGTGGAAAAATTTGATACCATCAATTTCGCAAATCAACCCCTTACGATAAAGCTCGTTATTCACTAGCTCTGCGACAGTTCCGTGGTCATGTCGTGCTAGTTCATAGCCTTCATCAAGGATATCTACTACTTTATGACCCAGTTCATTCGCTTTTATTGCGTCAAGCTTAATGCCAGCAACACTTTCTATTAAACTGATGTGTTTTCCCGCAGCACCAAAGAGTGTTTCATATCTGTCACGCATCATTTTTCCTATCGCAATGTTATTCAGCCAATTGCTCTTCAAGTTGTTCTACGCGAGTAATTTCATCTTCAAGTGAAACCGCTGTAATTTTCACGCCATGAAACGCTTCGTTCGCAGCAAATGCAGAGGTAATCTGAAGTGGAAGCTCTGCACCCTCTTCATATTCAAACACTGCTGTAATGTATTTTTTACTCATGCGCTAAATCCTACATGGTTATTTCTAATTTATTTTTAGTGAACTACGTTTAGTTTCGGTTTTAACTGGGCGAGAACCACGAACAGTCTCACTAGATTCAGCTTTTATTGGCTGCTCATGAACTGGACATACAGGGTCACTTTCACAAGCGCTTTTCCAGCTATCATTGTAGTATGAACAACCACACTTATAGATAACTACAAGCCGCGCATAATGTGGGAGCCTATATGATTCATCAATCATCAGTTTTTTTTTCATGCTGTTTCCCATTATCTTGAACAACTTAAATCTATCTCAATTGATAGATCTTCCATAACCGTTTGCCCCAATCTGAAACGCTTGCCATAGCAGCGGCATTTCTCGCAACGCATCCAGTCAAATAACTTGTCATGCTTCCTGTCGTGTTCATTTACCAATGACCACTTAACCCATTCATGAGAACAATTAAGTACATGCTCTGGCAGTGATAGCTTAGGATCTAACTGATCATGATTGTTAAATCAGCCATTACTCTCAATCTAGCAGTCATGATTCATAGAAAAATCATTCGAGCAGGTGAATCCACAATTACATAAAAAGCTAAGTAGACGATGCCGCCTATTAACATCAATGACAAACCATCTAAAAAAGCTTGATCCGCAGCGCTCCCATTCTTCATGCGCTTTAAAGTATTCTTTTCAACTTTTTCATCAAATATTAATCTGGAGAACGTGAACAGAAATGCAATTAGCAAAAACGATATACAGCCATACGGAAACAGAAAATCATTAAACTCATAAGCCAAACTTGTGATATCAGGCTCATGTGTATAATCTTTAACTAAATTTATGTATATATCGCTCAAAAAAATAAATAGCAATCCAAGCGGAAAGTGACAAATCACATACCACCTTAAAGTCATTAGTCCTTGCAATGAAGTAGTCATTAATAGAGCCATATTCTGTATCCTATACGTGGCAATCGAAACTATTAGATAAGCAAAAAGTTCCTAACAATGAATCAGACATGATCTTATTCCTCAGTCGAATTATTTCCTGATAAAGCCTGATTTAATTTATCCCAATTAAGACCAGAAGACTTATAAACATCAAGTCGAATTGACACTTCTTGATCAACTTTTTTGACAACAAAGCTATTTAGCAAACCAGCATCTTTAACCGTGATAGATTTTTTTATGCCATTGCAGGTAGCATAAAGATAAACTTCTTTTTTACCTCGCATCCAGCCCGTGAATTCACAGTTTTCAGCAATATTTACTACAGCATTAACATTTTCTTGAACTATGTTAACTCTAACTTCAATCTCACTATTTACATCTGCAAAACTTTGATTAACAAAAAAAATGGAGGCTGCAAGTGTAATTAAAATGCTCTTTTTCATTCTAATAAATTCCTTCCCCGATAAATCCATGCTCTGTATCCTATCGCTTAACTTCTTTAAGTAAATTGGTGTATGCTCTATCAGCAACGCTCAGTTGTCGGTCACGCATTTTGATTAACCGTCTAACAATATTGCCTAATGCTTCTTGGTCTTTCTCCCCATGAACTCTACAAGTTTCCAGCATTGAAACTGCTAAATCCAACGAGTACAGCGCCCCGATTGGCCTACTCACATCAGTCGGTACTTGAGCCATGTTGTATCCTCTATCGTGAATTATCCGCATTTTGAGCAAACCAACTCTCATTCGTAGCGGCTATTTTTGCTTCCTGTTGTTCAATATACTGATGACGAGCCTCTACAGGATCGAAATCGGTTACATTCTCACGATTGTATTCTTTAACAGCTTCTTCTAAGGCCGTATCCCACAGCTCGTAATGAGCACCACAACCATGCTCAGCAGTGAAATCTTGATCAGCAACCTTTATTGCTGACATAACAAGTGAATAATCCAGTTTTTTCATGTTGTTTCCCATCACAAATTAGTGTTTCAAATTCTTGAAACGAGCCTTGTTTTCATCACTTGCCCAAATGGAATTCCATCCCATAGCTTCAACATCTGATTCCATTGAAAGCCCAGGTAATTCATCCATCATCATGATCGGTTTATCACTTGAAGATAAAGCCTTATGTGCCGCTTCAACACCTCTATCCCACGCAGATTGTTGTTCTGGTGAAAGTGCATTTTGTGGTTTTTCTTCCATTATTTACCTCATACGGCCAGAGGCCAGTTTCCTATTACGATTGCCTATCTAATAGCAACATTAAAGCACATCCTTAACGTGCTGTAAATTGGCTTTTAACCATTTCCTATTTATTGCACCCCAATCCGAAATTACATAATTCCCATCTTTAGTCGCACCCACAAAATCACAGATAATATCTAACTCTGCCAGTGATTTAATCGTGTCTTGAATTGTTCGCCTTGGCATCCCAGTTTCAAACATAATTTGTGGTACTGTACCTACACCTGTATCAATGAGATAAGCTATGTAAAGCCGTCTGTAATAGCTGGTTTTTGTTTTAGTTGGTATCAATGTCATATCATCCAATTTCTTCTAATTTTGAAACTCTCAAGCCGCTTCTGCTTAGTCGCTTTGCGCTTTACAAACCATTCAGCGATAGGGCTATAAGCCGAGTAATCCATTGCTAAAATTTTACAAATTGAATCATCGCTAAATCCAGTGCAAATCATTACGTCGTTGGTACTCATACCTGATCGATACGATTCAATAACACATGTTCTAACAAGTGATAGCCGTCTTACCCCTGAATCCCACAGTCCAGCATTTTTAATCAGTTGATCTAGTAGTTTGTTCATGGCGTGAGGGCTAATGCTCCCCCCCCGACGTTGTACCGTGAACGGTTTGAAATTGTCATCAACAAATAAGGGCGCATTTGGGTTTAGGCTAAGATAATGCTTGTTGGGTAATGTATTAATCCCTGACTCAATCAACCATTTAATATAATTTTCGAATGCCTTTTTTAACTCAACGTTAGCTATCACCACAGGACGCTCGTTCCCATCCCTCGTGATAGCTTCAGGTAGCACAGCATACTCGTTAAAAGAGCCATCTGGAGCAATAAAGACACTTACAGTTACGAGCGTAAGTTCAATCTCTCTCAGACCGAGAATACCAGCCATTAGTAAGAGTAATTTATTTCGATGTTTTAGCTCTGTCGTTCGGCCAAAGTTTCGGCTAATCAGTGGTTCGTACAGCTCACCATCAACCAGTGGTCTACCATTCATAGTGCGCAAATATAGTTGTTGAATTGCGTTCATGTTGCACATTGTTTATCTCATTGGCAAGCCATAAAGCAAAAGGCCACATTATTAGTGGCCTTGAGATAGGTATATAGGAAATGACAAGCAAGAAAAAGCCCCGCAGAAGCGAGGCTAATTCCTTGAACATCTGCCTATTCGGCAGTTAGGTACTTAATTGGTTTCTGAATATTTTCAGCTGCCTATTCGGCAGTTAGGTATTTCATTTTCAGCTGCCTATTCGGCAGGTACGAGCATTGTTTAAGCACCTGTGATTAAACTAGCGCATCTGCTCGATTAGGTCAACTACACCGTGATATAGGAAACGACAGGCAAGAAAAAAGCCCCATACGGGGCTTTAAAATCATTCAGAACGGTATACTCTTAATTTCTTTACACTGATATTCGTTTAACGGTCTTAAATCCTCTAGTTGTTGCTGTTCTATTTGCTTTTCAGCTTCATAACGACCACGTTTTGCTTCTTCAATAGAGGCAAAAGGCGTTCTATCCCAACTCGGAACAGAAGTCGTCCAACCTTCAACATATCCGAAAAAATAATGGATACCGTTGAAACCAATAAGCTGTTTTATTTCAGTCTTACAATCATCTTGAATAATCCAATTTGACTCTGAAATAATGTTAATATATTCACCTTGATCCTCCATACGACCAATGCAAACATCACAACGACCAGTATCAAACCCACTTTTTAATGCGTTAGGTAAAAAACAATATAAATGGCGAATCGAACTTATTAACTCAAAAGCAAGATCTGAACAACAAGAACTATAGAAAGAAACATTTAAGCTTTCAAATTGCGACCCACAATCCATAGCAATTTGTATTGCTTCACCCGCAGAATCTATATCAGACTCTTCACTACACAAAGCAAGTTTGGCTCTACAGATTAAAAGGTTCAGCTCAACGTCAATCAATTTAAGCAAAAAATTTGTAGTATTCATAAGTGGTTTCCTTTACTTATCTGTTTAAACATCAAGAGATGCGATTTATATACGGCCATCATAATAGCGGACGGACAAAATAACAAACCAGCGTAACGCTAATAGCGCGTCACCTGGTTTCAATGAAAATAAATAGGCCACGTTTAGGCAAAAAAAAGCCCCATAAGGGGCTTTAATGAATCCATCTCAATGTTTAATTTTTGATACTAAAAGTTTCATTCGTATCATTATTAGTATAAACATGGTTTTTAAGATGCTTTGAAAGAGGAATGCAAAATTCAATATAAATATCACTATCCCCCCCCCACTGTTGCTCATGCTTCACACATATCAAGAACTCTTCAATCGCTTTTTCTCGTTTAACAGCATCTATGAATATAATAATGTCATCTTCACCAGAAACCCTACCGACAATCAAAAACGTATCAATATTACTTTGAGTCTTTTGATTTAAAACATCAGCGGCTTTTTGCTTCATAAGCATTTTATCGCCACGAACTTTTTCAAATTCATCACAACTAATATTTACAAATGTAGCCATACTCCGGCCATCAATACAGGGGGTTAGGTTTATACTTCCATCTGCACAGTTAAGCCAACCAATTGATTTAATGTTTTTTACTGTAATCATAAAAGATTTCCTTTATTTATCTGTTTAAGCATCGAGTGATGCGATTTGTGTGCGGCAATTTTAGCAACAAGGCTAAATAAAACAAACCAGCATAACGCTAATAGCGCGTCATCTGGTTTTCATTGAAAACGAATAAGATACGTTCAGGCAATAAAAAACCCGCTAGTGAGCGGGTTTAGGTTTATCCATGCAATATTTTGTAATTAGCGGCCAATTGCTTTAAAGCGCTCATCCATGATCTTGTTATAAGCATCGTACTCAGAATGTCCAATAAACAAAGGGCGCATATAGTCTTTTGGAATTGGTTTATCATTAATATCATAAGCCTGATCGCCTAAACGGGCGGTTTTCAGCACTTTAAGATAACTTTTTGGAAAGCATGAAATATTTGTATTACCAACAAAAATTTCATCTTTCTTACCTTGAGACTCACATTTATTATTATAAATCGATACGATAGCCATAGTGGTTTCCTTCATTGTATTTAAGTATCAAGAGATACGATTTTTGTCCGGCCATCTTAGCAACAAGACTAGATAAAACAAACTCGTTTCAAACATTGGCTACGTTCCGTTAAAATTCAAGAAAAAAAAAGCCTCCAAATCTGGAGGCTTTTTAATAAAAATCTATTTAATCTTTTGGCAATTTCAAATAAAGACGACGACAAATGAAAAAACCAACTGCAAAAATAACAGCTACAGCTATTTGTGAAACAGACATTTATCACTCCTTATGTATACGTGAGCCTATGCTTAAGTATACCTTTAAAAACCCATAAAACACAAATGAACAAGACGATTGAAACTGACACCTCAAAAACAGCAAAATTAGCTATTTCTTGGCAACGTACTTCATCCATTACAACGCAGGGCGAGTAAGCATCTTTAAACGCAGAGAAAAAAAACTCAACACTCAATGAAAGCAGAGTCGCTATTGTTATCAATTCACGGCGGTAAAAAGTTTTAAATGAAACCTGCCTTTTTAGACGCCTATTACTTAAATGTTTGGTTTTAGGTTTATTATTTTTTTTTGTCATTAATTTCCCTCTATTTATGCATCTATGGACGCTGGTTAAGTACATACATCTTAGCAACAAGCACAGACCAGTAAAACTAGAGTAACGCTATTAGCGACACCTAGTGAAATGGTGAAAAAGGAAAAAAACCCAATTGGCCAAGAAGCCTGTTAAGAGTTCGACAACTTTTAGAGTGGGGGCATAAAAAGAAAAACCATCACAAGGACGGTTTTTTGAAGAGTGAAAATTTTCAGTGAAAATAATTAACCCCGTTATTTCATTTTGTTTATTGTAGCTTCTAAGCTTATGCGGCTATTACGCAAAAGAAGAATAGTCTCTTTTACTTCACACTCAGCCTTAACTTTACGAATCTCTGAAACTCGTAAAATTTCATCGCTATATTTTTTCTTTTTTAACTCCGTTAGAGCCATATCTCTACCAAGCTCTTGAGCTGAAACATACCCGTTCACAAGATTTGCACAATCATCTTCAGTCGTAGAAGCATTGGCAAAAAAAGAACAAACAACAATAGTAAATATGAAAAACCGATTTAAACTCATGCAACCACCAAAAAACAGTATTTTTTTCATAACCTTTCTCCTTTATTTAAACATCTAGTGATGAATTTACTGAGCTGCCACTTTACCAAAAAAGGTAAAGCGAACAAGAGCCATTGTGCTAATCTAGCAACGAGTTTTCACTGAAAACTTATCTGCCATAAATAAAAAGCCCCCAGACGGGGGCTTTATGTCAAAATGAAAACGCTAACTGATCACTGCTTTTTAACGCTGTATTTCGCTTAACGTTCACAAGTTCTGTAACTGCATTTGAAACCGATTTGAAACTATTCGCATAGCTCAAAATATGATTTTTAATACTATTACAAAGTGCGCGATGCATAGGAACTTCAATTGATTGGCCAATCAATTCGCTACTCATCTCGTTTGTAAAAGCAGAAAGGTCAAAGCCATCAACAAACCCCATTAGCTTCATTAATATTTCATTTGAGGGCAGATAATAATTACCCTCAATTTCAATATATAGTGCGTCTTTGGTCTGTCTCGATTGACTTCTGCAAATTGTCGGAGAAGTATCAACCCCCTCTTTTAATAGAGAAATTCTACCTGTTTCCAACCCTTTCTTGACTGACTTTGTATGGCTCACATCTCGCAATTGATCTATATTCGGAAGAATAACATCAAACCATGCATGAGTTGTTTTCGTTATTGGTTGTGGGAATTCAAAGCTCGTATCATTTAATGCTGACGCAAATAAATAACAACGTTCTCTATTTGTCATACCGTTGAAATCTGGCGCTTTTAGCACTTTTTTATAACAACTGTAACCAAGTGAATTTAACCCCTTTTCAAATAACTTCGCCTCAATTGAATTGTTAAAGTTTTTAACATTTTCAACCAACAACGTTGGAACTTTAGATTTCTCAATCAAGTCCAAAGCCTCAAAAATCATATCGAGCGTTGTATCTAGTGAATCTATAGCTTTTAGCCGATCTCTCTTGTTTTTTAAACTCGAAAAATCACTGCAACAAAGCGAGAGATGCAAGAAGTTAAATGGTTTTAAAAGAGAGCTTACAGAGTCAATATTAAATAAATATAGATCTTCGTTGAAAACTACTTTTACATTCTTACCATTTAATAATGCAGAGATAGCACCCACATCAGATTTATCATTTAACGTTACAACAACGTCACCAGATTCGTTTACAGATTTTTTGTAATCCCTCGACTCATTTGGGCGATAATCCAGAGCCATGAAATTACTAAAACCCTCCAATTCAAGTGCAGAAATATCGACACCACCAGTACAGGCAGTAAACGTCGCTAATGGTGAGTTAAAATCAAAACGATTATTGATAACAGTACGATTTTCTGAATTAGCTTCCACAGGAGGACTACATTTAATATCTTCAAGCTGAATGGGAGCTACGCTACCACTTTTAATTTCAGCTATAAATTTACCATCTTGGTTTAATCCAAGTTTATAGCCCAACCGTCTCAACTGAATTGAAAATAAAGTAAACTCATGTGATTTAAATAACTCATCAGAAACATCAACAGTAATCGAGCTAAACTGACTAGCCTTAATTATTCTAATCGCATCAATTACACCTGAAAAAAGCCCATCTGAGTCCTTTTCATTAATATTGATATTTACAGCTTTTGGCTGCAATAGAACTTGCTCTTCATGTGAATAACAAGGTTCAATCAATATCCCATCGCGTTTAAATACGATGCGTACATGAGCAGCATTACCAATTCCGTTGTCAATATCCATCTGATGCCTTAAATCAATAACAGGCTCAACAAAGCCGGAACGATTTGAGTAACATCTATATGAAACAGTTTTAGTTTTAGTGTCACCAGGTAATGCCCTTCTAATCCAAAGACCAAAACCTCTACGAACTTCAATAACAATCTTCGTGCCTACAGGCAAATCTGAAACGATAAGATCTTTAGATGAAATAACTATCTTTCGTTTATCTGACTGAGTAGAAGCTGACATAACTTTTAAGCGTTTAGTCAGTGCATCAAGATTGCCGAGCGCTCTTCTTACACTATCAACAACTTTATTTGTTTTACTGATATTAATTTGCATATGAATATTCCTATTTAAGCATCAAGAGATGCGAGGGTTGTAAAGCCATAATAAACCAACACACACAACAAACAAAACAGCGTAATGCTAAAAAGTATGATGTTAAGTTTATTGAAAATATGTTTTCCTGAATTTATTTCTTAGCATGACATCTGCCATAGTCTTAACTTCTATAGGCCAATCGGGATCATCTTCCGGCTTCTTGCTTTGTTTAATTGGAGACAGCTCTTTGCTGTTTGGATCTGAAATGTAAGTAAGTCTATCCGTTAAGTTTTCTATTTCCGCTTTCATTTCCGCTTGTTCTTTTCTGAGTAGCTCAACAATCGCGATAAGCTGTTCATAGCAATGTGTTGTTTGGTGAGGGGGTTCTTTTGCATCACCTGGTGCAATCGGCACTAGTTCACCATATACACGGATTAATTCCGAGGTATCGACAAACGGTAAGCTGTCTCTACCTCTCTCTATGGAAAGCTTCCCAGAGTGTATGTGCCGCCATATTGTGGTTCTGTTTTTACCTGTCAATTTTGCGGCTTGAGATAAGTTTACTTTTGGCATGTTGCACCTAATGTTTAAGCATCAAAATATAGTTTTGTAAGAGCCAGCATAAAAGAGCACCTAATTAAAAATAAGGTACATAAATAAAAGCAGTGAATATGAAGAAAACCCTGCCAATGTCCCAAAAATCAAAGCCGAGAAATATTTGAACTTTTTCAAAACAAAAGAGCTATGAACTGCATCCCTTGCGGTCAAAGAAACCTTTTCAGCAGCCTTAAATAAGTCTTCCGGTACACTACGATTGTTAACACAATCCACATACCAAGCAATGTCTGAATTATGAATTTCACCGATGAAAAGAGAACATTCAGTGATGTCATGCTTTAATGCATACTCAACAACATATTCAATCATATGAATAGATCGTAAAGGAATACAAGAATATGGTTCTACACTTGTTAGCCAGCCCCAATCGGGATCAGTAAAATAAAACTTTGCAGATTTTTCCCCGTTCCTACGCCCTAAATTTAATCTCAAATATTCTTCAGGCAAAGGAAAACCAGCAAAAATCCTTCTTTCTGTTGGGTCGATCAAGTGAAACCTAGGGCTACCGGATAAACTAGAAGGCAGTGAATAATCTTTTTGGTTATGCTTGTTTAACATTTCCCTTATCAATGTTTTAATCAGACGATATAAAAAAAATGGATTAAGAGAACAAAAAAAAGACAGACTGAAAACCTCTTTCATATTCATAGGTATCCAATCATTTACATCTACATCTAAATGCTTATAAATCGACTTCATGGATTTCTCACAAAATCTAACACCTCTTGAGTGAAAAATAGTATGATTCACTAGTTTTACATACTCTTTGTTAGTCCCTCCTGTTAGCCCATGAAGTACCCCATATACATCCACGTTAACCCCACGAAAATTGATACAAATACAATCTAATTTGGAAGGAGCAGATATTTTTTTTTTAGGATTTAACAATTCTTCTAATTTTCGATACATAACATTCGCCTTAATCATATACACACCTAAAGATAAACCTCTTTAGGAATAAAAAATAATTTAAAAATTTAAAATTTGATAAGTGTCTTTTGGGTATACCCTATAGACACTGCCAATTAGCAATCATGAAAATCTAATGACACCACGTAACTGACCCTATATCATATGACACCACCTAACTGACACCAATAGGACTATTGTGTTCATAAGAGCATATTTACGCGCATCAACTACGGAACAAAATGCATTAAGGGCTAAATCTACACTTAAAAGATTTGCAGAAGATTCTCATGTAAGAATTGCGGCTTTTTATGTTGAAAATGCATCGGGTAACACAATGAACAGGCCGGAGCTATTAAGGCTATTAGATGAATCTGAAAAAGGGGATGCTATTTTAGTAGAATCGATCGATCGATTAACAAGATTGAATTCACATGATTGGGAAGTGTTATCAGCATCAATACGCATAAAAGGGATTAATATTGTTAGCCTCGATTTGCCAACATCCCACATAACACTTTCAGAAAAAGGAAATGACGACTTTATGGGCGCGGTTTTAAAAGCAATGAATACTATGCTGCTCGATATTTTAGCGGCTGTATCATATAAAGAATATGTTGAGCGAGAAAGGAAACAAAAAGAAGGAATATCAATAGCAAAATCCCAAGGGAAGTTTAGCGGTAAAAAAGCTAATGTCGATATGCATAATAAAATAGTTACATTAACTAAAGCTAAGACTTTTAGTATTAATCAAATTGTAAATATTACTGGAGCAAGCCGTTCAACCGTTATTCGTGTACGCAGAGAATTTTTTAAAATAGAATGACTCCGATATTTTAGTGAAAGAATTTCACTTTCAATATCAGAGTTTCAATTAAAATAGGCAAAATATTATTTCATCCCAATAACTAAAAGACTATCAGTATAAGAATAGCCGTAACCATAACCATAACTAGCCCCACCACTAACTGATTCAGTACCCGTAAATGGAGTTGCACTACTAGTTATTTCTTCATCTTTGAATGCATAACCATAAGCACCTGATGTTACTGTAACTACTTCTTTTAATTGAAATCCACTTGAATACAATGTAGAAAGTGCTGTCTCTAAATCTATAGCAAGCCGTTCAGAATCAATTTTCTTTTCTTCGTGTATTTTTTTTGCTTCGGCTTTTTCTTTAGCTTTTTCTTTAGCTTTTTCTTTAGCTTTTTCTTTGGCCTTATAACCCCAAGGATCATCAATCTCTTCCTCAACGGAAACAGGAGTATTACTAGTAACAGAACTAGGAGTTTCTTTAAAAAATGCTTTTACTAAAATAACTTTATTCATATCTAACCCCTAAAATACTAATAATTTAATGTTTTTCACTGTAGCTTTCTAATGTAAGAGGGCAGATAGCGTTTACTATATTTATATAGCCAACACACCCTAAATTATTATCTTCATCTACTATTGCCTGCTTTATAAGCTCATATGGTATAGATAAATTCATTGGCACATATAATACTTCATAAGCACCTTGTATGGCTTTTGGTAAAAAGTCACTATAAACCCATAAACTACAGGCATAAAACCCTTTATCTACAATCTTTGAAATATCATTTAAATCAAGATTATCAATATTTTTTTTGTTTTCAACACTCTCATTTAAACAACTAATTGGATAATCTTCTCTATGGTTAACATTCATAATAACTAATGCTTTTCCACTTGTATCGACAAGTTTTTTTTCATATAACAAATTATTCATTCCATAAAAAAATAACAAAACAGCCGCTAAAAAAAAAGCAAATTGTAACTTTGAAAACATTTAAAAAACCTCTTACGTTATATTTAAAAATGGTAACACTCTAAGTTCTGAAATTAATTTAGCATCTGAGTACCGAACAGCTTTGTGTGTATACCATACCAAAGAATTACCATACTTAATGCGCTTCCCATAAGCAGTATTTACAATATGACCTTTTTTTGATATCACGGGATGACGCCTTACTATTGCTTCTAATGTTAAAGACTCATTATCCAAATCATTAACTTTACAAAGATACCTCTCTTGCCACTCCGTATTATCGACTTCAGCAACAAGGACTAAAATAGCATATTTAACACCGCGCTTGACTATTGAACACACCTTGACCGCCTTTTTCTAAAATTAGAAATCAAACAACATGGACTTTATTGATACCATCTAAATCTTTATAATAATTAACGATTGAATTGAACTTCCCATGAACTTATTTTTAATGGCTTTAGAAAAGCACCCAAGCTATCTAACCTCCACGTTCGCAGCTCATCGACTCTTCCATGCCTAATTGCATAAGCAACTTCAGCATTGGGGTTTATACCAACAACATGGAACTTTAAAGCAACATCAGAGCTTTCTTGGGCAATAATCTTTGTTATAGTTTGTGTTTCCATCAAGCGCAAAAACTCACCCTCTCTAACCCTATAAAACTTAACAGCCATACATACCTCGTAATTGTAGCCTACATTTTGCCGTTTTGTCTATTTAGATTATCAAATGCCTAAATTTTGTCAACAGAAATAGATATTTATTTTCACTGAAAATATCATGAAAGCAATAAAGTTAACTGTAACAATAAACAACCTGGTTTTAGGCAGAAAAAAAGCCGCAAAGCGGCTTATCTCGGATCTGAATCAGATATGTATGGTTCACTCAGAAAAGCTATACTTCTCCAACCACTTAACCAAGCATCTGTTAATGAAGACTTCCTAAAATAAGGACTATCGCACTCAGGCAAACAATTCCGAAAAGCCTCACGACCTTCTCTTTCGACTACAATCAATAACTCCTTCTCTAATGACTTTAAGCAAATTAAATCATCAGGAACCACTTTTACACTAACCCATGCATTATTAGAATAACACCAAACGAAGTTACCATTTACTGTGATTGAATAATAAGCATAGTGTTTAGGGCTATAGTGTGTATCGAGGTGAGATATATTGTTTTGGATTATATCCTTAGCAAGACCAGCTTCTACATTCATAATATTACCTTTATTAATTTAGCATCTAAAGACGCAAAAGAGTTATACAGATAATAATACAAACCCAGTCACACACAAATTTCAACGTGCTATTCCATAGGTTTAGATAATAAAAAAGTCCCATTTAGGGACTTTTTAAAACTAAATAGCTATTGAGGCTTATTTACTTCACCAACAACTCTATACATAGACTCATTAACTACGTATAAGTGCCGACCTGAACTTTCAGCTTCTTTAATCGCTTTAGAACGACATTCAGTGTCTGTTGAATCAAATAAATCCGGCGTACCACCTTCGCAGGCAAGATATTCTAAGTGACCACCTAGACTCCCATCAACACCATAGCCATACGTATCAAAAACACGGTTTTTGCTAGCATCAAAAAATAAATAACTCATATAAAATATCCTATTGTAGACATCGAGAGATGTGATTTAATTATCACTATGTTAACTAAAATATGAGTTTCATCCAAACAATTCATCGCAAAAAAGAAAAAGCCCATTCATTACTGAAGGGCTTTAAGGTACTTAAATTGTAACGAGATTACTTCGATTAAACATTAGCTCAACCAAAGAATCACTTACATCATTTGTTTTGGCGATGGCATGAATAATAGATTCTTTCTCTAAATACCCCGCCGCTTTAGCAATGTTAATATGCTCTTGAAAAATACCATAGGTTAACGATGGCATCAGCATGTAATATTGAGCCTCTAGTTCATCCCAAGTGCAAAATTTGTTCTTCAAGTATGTAGGTATGTCTTGATCTTTTCGACACCCTAGAGTCACACCATCATCCTCAATATTTAAAATCATTAAGGTATAACAACCCCCCATTCCTGATGAAATTTGCACTTGATCGTTCAAGTTCAACTTTTTGCTTGCACCAGTAGAAAACACTAATTTATTTGCGCTAACGATCATATTTAATTCCTATTTATGCATCAAAGGATGCTAAGTTTTGAGTTTTTATTATATATGAAACATGCATAAAATATAAACTTCAACATGCTAAAAACATTTTCAGTGAAAATATTTAGCCAAAAGCAAAAAAAAGGCTACCAATGGCAGCCTTTTAACGGGGATATTTCCACTACTTAGTTGCGATAGAAACCCACCAAAGGCAGGTTTTTATGAGCTAACTCCAAGTGTAAATTTCTGTTTTAGTATCAATTTCCAAAACATCTTTATTCCAATAATAACAGTGGATTATAGTGTAATCGCTGTTATAAGACCAATGATCAAAATCTGAACCTTCACGTTCACTAGGAATAGAGAACTCTTTGTTATTAAACCAATCATCAATTAATGCCACAATCCTACCCCTTATAACTGAAGATATGTTGTGGATTAACTACGACCTTTTCAACACCATCGATAATAGCGCCAATGACAATACGGCCACTATCTGGTTCTTCAAGCAAGCACCCCTTCCCTAGCTCATGCTCACGATTATAACCTTCTGGATCTTCACGATTATAACCAATCAATTCAATTCTATTTTCACCTAAATCAACATATGAAATAGTCCAAACAGAATCAATTAGGCGCTTAGTTACTTTGATAACTTGGTTCATGTTATTACTCCGTTTATGCATCTAGAGATGCTAATAGTTCAAATGCATACTAACCAAACAATTAACTCAACTCAAACCTAAACGGACTAAAAGCAAGTGAAAAAAAAGCCACTAATATATTAGTGGCTTTATTAAATTAATTAATCATTAATGTTTAGCATCGTTACAGCCGCCATCGAAAGCGTTTACTAGTATTTGAGGAAAGTTAAAGTACATACGTTCAATACTTTCATGAATCTTTCTCTCCAAACCCTCAGTATGTGGCATAACCGTATCAACAGTTAAAACGCCATAATCAAACCCACACTTGTTAACTTGATCTAAAGCATCAGCAGCTATGTCTAAATCGTCTTCACAATCAGCAATTTCAAACCTAGCTCGTGCAGCAATCAAAGAAAGTTCAATATCGGCTAACTTACATAATTGTTCAGTATTCATCATTAATCCTTGTTTAAGCATCGAGAGATGCAATTGAGTTAGTGGAATATTAATAAGAAAACATAGATAAGGAAAACATGAAGTTGCTAATAAAAAAAACCTCATAACATTGTATGAGGTTTATAATTTTTCTTTATTGATGATTACCAGTAAAAATAAATGACAACAGTTAAAATAGTGTAAGTTAAAACATGAACATATAACTGTTTCTTTGATTTTTCATAATCAGAAGCCAGTTTATCTTCATCCGAATTATGAAGGAGTCCCTTCATATAAAGGATTCGAGAATAACGGGCAGTCAGCGGTATAGAACATAAGATTAATATAATAATACTAAAAATATGCGTTATTGGTGTTAAGTCCATAGTGATCTCTTTTTAGTGTTGAGCATCCAGTGATGCGGTGGTTAGTCTGATCATTTTTATCTATTTATTTTAATACAGCAAATTTAAGTGTGCTTTTAAGATTTTCACTGAAAATCTTAAAAGCTAAGAAAAGCAAAAGGCCTAACATTTCTG
>Ga0210036_1001776_pt1 | contig 23741 bp, 20 predicted proteins | sample CryGeymeta201515_FD_185469 | JGI IMG/M metagenome (GOLD analysis project Ga0210036, IMG submission 185469) | Groundwater microbial communities from Crystal Geyser aquifers in Utah, USA - Crystal Geyser metaG 2015-15 (SPAdes) (version 2) | ecosystem: Environmental > Aquatic > Deep subsurface >...
TGCACTTGCATGCAGGTGCAAGTGTACGCCCGACGAACACGGGCTACTCGACCCTCCGCTCACATCGTCCCGATGTCCTTCGGGAGGGCAGTGAGTTTTATGCAATCTCAGTGATGATCGTCCGTTTCGCACCCGCGGACAGAAGGGACTCCGCGATGTGTGCGGCGTTATCTTTTTCGACGAGGGCAATCAGATTGCCACCGCGTCCGCCGCCGCTGAGTTTCGCCCCACCCGCCCTGGATGTTCGGGCGGCTTCAACCAACCGATCCAGTTCGGGCGAGGAGACGGTGAGTTGTTGCAGGAGGAAATGATTGGCGTCCATCAGCGTTCCCAGCGATCTCCATTCTCCATTCTCTATTCTCTCTTTTGCATTTTGCGCAATTCCCCCAATCTCATCGAACACCTTTTCCCATTTGGGTTTGTCCGCTTCCCACAACTTGCGGACATCGCCCACGGATTCCTTTGTCGGCGCGGGGATGCCCGTGTCTGCGATAACGAGGGTGAAGGGCGCGCCCACTTTGAAGGTTTCTATCGGCTGGCCGCGCACAAAGTAGACAGGCCGCGCGTACGCGACGACGGTGTTGTCTATGCCCGAGGGTGTGCCGTGATGGAGTTTTTCGATATCGTAGGCGAGGGAATTAATTTCTTCCAAAGATAAAGGAGGGTGGGTAAAAGATGAAAGATGAAGGCTTGCACTGAGCGAAGTCGAAGTGATGAAAGATGAAAGAGCGCGGATCAAAGCGACGGAGACCGCCGCGCCGGAACCGAGGCCGGAAGCCACAGGAATTGTGGATGTGATTCTAATTTCGAGCGGGGGGAAGGGGGAAATGCCGAGGGCGGAGAAAACGCTTCGGACGGCCGCGCCCAGCGCATGGTCGGGGGGAAGCGAGGCCAGTTCGGCGTGGAGGGCGATGTCGGGGGCGTGAATCCAAATGCCGGCGCGCGGCGAGTCGGCCACTTCCACGTCCGCATGGACCTGGGTGACAGGCACGGCCAGCGCGGGGCGTCCGTAAACCACCGCGTGTTCGCCGAAGAGAATGATCTTGCCGGGGGCGGAGGCTGTTGCCATGGGGCGCGTTGGAGATTCCATGCCCAGAGTTTACCATTTCTTGGCGCATTCCCTACTGCTGAACCTGTGTGCTGCTTACAGCCGTCGAATTAGCCCTCTCTCATTTTGACATGGTAAACTTTTGCGCATGTCCAGGCGTGTAAAGATTTTGCTAATTTCCTTCGCAGGCGCTGCCTTGCTCGGCATCCTGCTCTATCAGATTCCTTCGATGCGCTCAAGGATCTTATGGCGCTACGAGGTTTGGGCTACCCGTTTCAAAAACACCCTCGACCCGGTTGTGATTCCGACTCCCATCCCATCCACGCCCTTTGCGACGTTTACGCCGCACCCTCCGACCCCCACCCTGCTCGCCACTGAACCGCCGACTCCCACGCTGATTCCGCTTCCGCCCCAAGTCATGCTGACGTCGCCCGCGTACGAGAAGCAAGATATCAACAACTGCGGACCGGCTGTTCTGTCCATGACATTACACATGTACGACTGGGAGGGGACTCAATTCGACATTGCAAATATCGTCAAGCCGGTCAAACAGGATCGCAACGTCAACCCCGAGGAACTCCGTTATTACATCCTCAACGAAGCCGGCTGGCTGAAAGCGGAATACCGCGTGGCAGGGGATCTCGACCTGCTCAAACGCCTGCTGGCCGCCAAATATCCCGTCATCGTGGAAGTGGCCTCGAAAATTGACCCGCAGGATGCCAACGGTCCCAATGACGATCTGTGGGACGCGCATTACCTGCTCCTCAACGGCTATGATGACGCCGATGGAATCTTCATCGCGCAGGATTCACAGCACGGGGCGGAAAAAGGTGCGGACAAGAAAATTCCCTACGACACGTTAATGGCAGATTGGAAACCGTTCAACTACCTGTACATGGTCATCTACTTTCCGCAGGATGAGGAGGAAGTCAAATCCATTTTAGGGACAGATTGGGACCCCGACCTGAACCGGCAAAATGCCATGGACATCGCAAACGCCGCCGTCACCGCCGACCCTGAGGATAAGTTCGCCTGGTTCAACCTCGGCGCGTCACTAACCTACTTCGGGCGTTACCAGGAAGCCGTGCAAGCCTTCGATAAATCCTTTACCATCGGCCTGCCCACGCGCATGACGCGCTACCAGTTCTGGCCGTTCGTGGCCTACTTCAACGCCGACCGCATTGACTACCTGTTGGATATTACCGAAAAAACGTACAGCATCATCAACGGCAACTACGCTGAAGAAGCCCTGCTCTGGCATGGCTACGGGCTTTTTCGCAAAGGCGATTTTAACGGGGCGCTGGCGGACTGGAACAAAGCGCTCAAAGCACACCCAAATTATTGCGATGCAGAGCGAGCCATCAATGACTATATTCAGCCAACTTATGATTTGGCAAGTTGCAGTCCATGAGCGCTGTTTTGATCCGCGCCCGCCGCTTCGCAAGAGGCTTTCACTTTTTGTAACTATTCGGGCTATGGGAGTTGATGTTGGTTGGCGCATCCTCAAGAACACGGATGCGTGCGCGAAGCGTGAAACGGATTGATCCGTTAAATTCCACGCATCCGTCGTTATTCGGCGATGGCCGCTGAATAGTCACCACTTTTTATCGCCCAATTCTGGTATATACTGGAGAAAACATTCCCGGGTAGCGCCACAGTAAAACGTGGAGTCTTCTCTGCCGAACAAATTTAGCCACGAATTGAACGAATTTTCCGAATTTTTCGTGCTAATTCGTGAAATTCGTGGCAGAAAAAGCGCTGACCACGCTTAAGTGCGGTGATACCCATTCCCGGAGGCCGCCATGCTTATCATCGAAAAAGTGGATACCAGCAACAAAGCCCAGGTCAAGCGTTTCGTTGATCTCCCCTACCAGCTTTACAAGGGCTGTCCGCAATGGGTGCCGCCTCTTTTCGTGGACGCGTACCTGCCGCTCAATCGCAAGAAGCATCCATTCTTTAGCCATTCCGAAGCGGACTTCTTCCTCGCTGTCCGCGACGGCAAAGACGTGGGGCGCATCTGCGCGGGCGTGAACATACCCTTCAACGAATACCACAAAACCAAAAAAGCGCAGTTCTCTTTCTTTGAAAGTGTGGACGATCAATCCGTTGCGGACGCCCTCTTCGCCTCTGTCTTTGACTGGGCGCGGGCGCGCGGCATGGAGGCATTGATCGGCCCGAAAGGCCTCTCGCCATTCGATGGTTACGGCATCCAGGTGCTGGGCTTTGAGCATCGCCAGATGATGACGATGATGAATTACAACTACGCCTATTACCCCAAACTGGTCGAGGCGCTGGGCTTCGAAAAGGAAGTGGATTTCGTCTCCTGCTACCTGCCCTCGGAGGCTTTCAAGATCCCCGAACGCGTCGAGCGCATCGCCAAACGCGTGCTCGAACGCGGTAACCTGTGGGTCAAAAAATTCAAGAACAAGCGCGAACTGGTCGCGTGGGCGCCGCGCATCGGCGCGGCCTACAACAAGGCTTTCATCCATAACTGGGAATATTATCCGTTCTCGCAAGGCGACATCCAGTACGCAGTGGATAACATCTTCCTCGTGGCCGACCCGCGCCTGATCAAAATCATCATGCACGGCGAGGAGATCGTCGGCTTCCTGTTCGCCTTCCCGGATGTCTCCGCCGCGCTCCAGCGCGCCAAAGGCAAACTCCTGCCCTTCGGCCTGCCCGACCTCCTGCTGGAAATGAAGCGCACTAAAACCATCAGCGGGAACGGCATGGGCATCCTGCCCGAATTTCAGGGCATGGGCGGAAACGCCCTGCTTTACTACGAAATGGCAAACACCGGCCTCAGTTTCAAGCAGTTCGAACACGTCGAGATGACGCAGGTGGCCGAGACCACCAAACAGATGCGCGCCGACTTGAAGAACCTGAACGGGGTCGAGTACAAGAATCACCGCGTGTATCGGAGAGCCGTAGACAAGTAGAGGTACACAGGTAGACAGGTACACAGGTACACAGGTAGACAGGTACACAGGTACACAGGTAGACACGCAACACGCATCCCGCATCGTAACTACTCAGCCGTCATTGCGAGGAGCGAACGGAGTGAGCGACGAAGCAATCCCCGCGTCGTGGCGAGGAGATTGCTTCGCAAAGTACGCTCGCAATGACGGATGGCTGAGTAGTTACCCCGCATCTCTTCATCCCCTCCCGGAAAGTATAAATATTATCCATGGACTACCAACTGACAAAAAACGAAGAGAAGTCCGCCTATCGCATCCTCCCCTGGGTGGATTTCACGCGCTTTGTCGGCGCGTTCCTCGTTGTTCTGGCGCACATTGACGTGTGGGGCGGCGGGCCAGACTGGGTTCAGAAAATTTACTATACCCTCTCCCGCAACGGCGTCCCGCTCTTCTTCCTGATGAGCGGGTACCTGCTGCTCTCCAAAGAGGAGGACACCTGGACGTTCTTCAAGAAGCGCGCCGCCAAAATCCTCATCCCCTTCCTCGCCTGGTCCATTTTCTATGACGTGTACGCCTCGCACGCCTTCGCCGAGACGGGGGTGACTCTCGACGCGATCTTCAAGATGTTCATCCGCATCCTGCGCGGACCTCGCGCCGCGCACCTGTGGTTCTTCTATTCGCTCATCGGCCTGTACTTTTTTACGCCCATCCTGCGCCTGTTCGTTGCCAAAGCCAAAAACTCGGACATTCTTTACTACATCGCGCTCTGGTTCGTTATCATGCCCATCATGTTCATCCTGGAAGAGTTTACGCCGCTGAAAAACGGATTTGAACTTTATTATGCCGCAGGTTACGTGGGCTACTTCCTGCTCGGTCTCTATCTCGGACGGTTGGAAACCACGCCGCGTCACCTGTGGGCCGCGCTGGGCCTGTTCGCAGCGGGATTTGCCTTCACCTTCGCAGTTTTCCACCTCGACCTGCCCCCGCAGAACAACGAATTCCCCTTCCGCAGTTATCCCAGCCTGAACATTGTGTTGATGGCCATCGGCGCATTCATCCTGCTCAAGGCCGCGGGCGAACGGAACTCGCCGCGCCTGGCGCGCTTCTCCAGCCTCGCCAGCCCGTCCAGTTTTGGGATTTACCTCGTCCACTCCATCATCCTTGTCGGGATGGCCGCCGCGTGGGAATCATTCGGCTTCGAGACGGCGGCTGGACCCTCGCTGCTCGTCATCCCTCTCGCGGCGGTCGCCGCTTTTCTGATTTCGTGGGGAGTCACCGCCATCATGCGCCGGATTCCAGTCTTGCGCGCTGTGGTTCCGTGACGCAAAAAATCTCTCACGCCGCGATCTTGACCAGCGCCTCTTTCAATCGCTCCACTTCCTCCAGCGTGTTGTAGTGCGCCGCGCCGACGCGCACCATGCCGCCGCTCTCTTCCAGCCCCAGCCGCTCGGTCACGTTGATGGCATAGTAGTTCCCGTCCCAGGCATAGATGCCCTCCTGCGCCAGTTTCTCAGCGACCGCGCGTGGATGTAAATCCTTCAAGCGAAAGGAAAAAGTAGCCACGCGTTCATCCAGTCGGCGGACGTCGGTCAGGCCATAGAGACGCAACCCAGGGACGGATTCCAGGGCGGAAAGAAGCGCGCGTCCCAGTTCGAATTCGTAGGCGCGAATGGCAGTCATCGCCTTCTTGAGTTCCATCTGGCGGCCCTGGTAGCCTCTTTCCGCGAGACCTTCCACAGTACTGCCGCCGAATTCCTTCCCCACCCATTCAAAGTACTCTATGGCGCCCAGCACACCCGCAATGCCTTCGTGGTTTTGGGTGCCGGTCTCGAATTTTCCTGGAATCTGGTTCGTTGCAGGCCGCACTTTGTAGGCGAATAATTTCTCCAACCATTCGCGCTTGCCATACAAAATCCCCACATGCGTTCCGAAAAATTTATATGCGGAGGAAACCAGGAAATCGCAATCCAGTTTTTGAACGTCAATGGGACCGTGGGGCGCATATTGGACGGCGTCAATGTAAACCAGCGCGCCGGCCTCGCGCGCCATTTTAACAATCCTGGCAACCGGGTTGATCGTCCCGAGCGAGTTGGAAGCATAACCCACAGCCAGCAGGCGCGGCTTTCGTTCGAGGGCCTTTTGCAAGTCGTCCAGTTTTAGTGTGCCGTCTTCCACATCGAAATCCACCCAATTGACCTTCACTCCTCGATCCTGCGCGGCCAGCGCCCACGGCGTCACATTGGCATCGTGATCGAGACGGGTGACCACGATCTCATCCCCTTCCTTCCATTCTCTTGAAATCGAACGGCTGGTGTGAAGCGTCAACGTGGTCATGTTGTTGCCGAAGACGATTTCTTCGGGGGAGGCGGCGTTATAGAAATCCGCCATTGCCCGATGGGCTTCATCCAGGATTGCGTCGGATGCAATGCTGGTGGCGAAAGCGCCTTCATGGTTGGCGTTTGATTCAATTAGATAGCCATTGACGCGGTCCAGGGATTGTTTTGAAATTTGGGTCCCGCCCGGATTGTCGAAGAAAATAGCCGGGTGGGCGAGAGCCGGGAATTGGCTGCGGATGGAAGATAGGTCGAGGGGCATGGGATGGTCTCCAAAAAGAAATGGGTGACAGGCATTAATTATAGCCCATCCCCCAACTCGAACCACGAAGTTTTCGGTCATCCCTGCCAACGTGGGCGCTAACCCGACACGAATCAAAGCAGGGTAAAATACATGCAACGAGTGAATCAGGATGAACAAAAAAACCGACAAATCGTCACCTGTTGAAACACACTACTACTTCGTGGACGAGGCGGGCGACGGCAACCTTTTCAACCGTCATGGCCGCCTTCGACTGGGCGAGGAAGGCTGTTCGCGCTATTTCATTTTGGGCATATTGGATGTGCCCAATCCAGAACAACTGTCCCTTGACCTGAATTCCCTGCGGACTCAATTGCTGTCCGATCCCTATTTCAAGAAGGTCCCATCCATGCAGGAGAGGACTCGAAAAACAGCTCTGGCTTTCCATGCCAAGGATGATGTGCCTGAAGTGCGGCGTGAAGTTTTCACATACCTGAGCAAGCAGGAATTTCGATTTTTCGCCGCCGTGCGCGATAAAAATGCGGTTGCCGATTACGCCATCCAACGTCGCGAGCGGGACGGCAAGTATCGTTACCAACCCAATGAACTATATGACTACATGGTGCGTGCGCTGTTCCAAAACCTATTACACAAGGATGACGGATATGAAATCCATTTTTCGAAACGCGGCGCGCAAAACCGAACCGCCGCTTTACGTACCGCGTTGGAAATTGCGCGTGAAAAGTTTACCCGCCGATGGGGAATTCGGTAGTCTCCCTCTCAAGAGCAGATCGTAATTTCCTGCCACGAATTACGCGAATTTTCGCGAATGGTAAAAGAAAAATTCGTGCCAATTCGTGAAATTCGTGGCTGATTTTTGCATCTGCTCCAAACGGGGAGACCATCGGGAATTCAAAGCGCCGCCAAATTGAATGTGATGGCTGAATCTCCACCTCAAAGCGGCGGGTTGCAGGCTGTGGATTATTACCTCTGGGCTTTGCAGCGGTTTTACGAACGCCGCGAAGATCGTTATCTTGAATTCCTTTGGCCGCAATTCAGCCTTGTCCATGATTTGGACGATAAACGCAAACATCCATACGGCTATTATTACACACAAAAAGAGCCGCTAACATTAGCGGCTCTTGACAATATCTTGCCAGGGGATATAGGGTAACTCCACCGCAGTGGGGTTTCCTCACGGCATGGAGCCGATTTTTGTCCACTGGCAAAAATATTATACCACTTCGTCCCAAATTCGTGATGACGAATATCTATGAAAAATGTGATAAATATCTTGGCAATTCCCCATCCTGCATGATAGAATTTTAACGACAAATCAGCCTGAAATAGGCTGATTTTCATGTCCCAACCCTATTCACCCAAAGGAGTTTTCCATGCTTCCAAGTTACCTGCTCTCCCTGCGCGAAGGGATTGAAGCCGCGCTCATCGTCGGCATCGTGCTCGGCGCGTTGCGCCAGATGCGCCGCACGGAACTGGTTCCCGCCGTCTGGTTCGGAACCCTGTCCGCGGCCGCGCTCAGTCTGCTGGGCGGCATCCTGCTCACCACCTTCGGTCTCTCATTTGAAGGCGCGGCCGAACAGATCTTCGAAGGCATCACCATGATCCTCGCCGCCGCGCTGCTCACCTGGATGATCTTCTGGATGAGCCGCACGGCGCGCACGCTCAAAAGCGACATCGAAGCAAATGTCCATCGCGCCGCGTTTGGCACGGGCAAGCGCGCCGTCTTCTTCGTGGCCTTCATCGCCATCCTGCGCGAGGGCATCGAACTGGCGCTCTTCCTCACCGCCTCGGTCTTCGCCACCAACACGCTCCAGACCCTCATCGGCGCGATCCTCGGTCTCGGCACGGCCATCCTGCTCGGCTGGTCCATCTTCGCGGCCATCCTCCGCCTCGACTTGCGCCGCTTCTTCCAGGTGACGGGTTTCCTGCTGATCCTCTTCGCGGCAGGCATCGTCGCGCATGGCATCCATGAGTTCAACGAGGTCGGCTGGATCCCCGCGGTCATCGAGCATGTCTGGGATGTCAACGCGTTCATCGATGAAAACTCCACCTTCGGCCTGCTCCTCAAAGCCCTCTTCGGTTACAACGGCAACCCGTCCCTCACCGAAGTGCTGGCCTACGCGGCATACTTCGTCGCGGTCTTCTTCGGTCTGCGACTGGCGAACAAACCCAAACCCGTCACAGCAAATCAGCAAGCGTAACTTCAAGGCCTGGCGCAAGTCAGGCCTTTTTTATCGAAGTATAATCATCGAATGCTATCCAACGAAATTCTCGACTGCATCCGCCGCGCCCTCACCGAAGACATTGGCACGGGTGACGCGACGACGGACGCCATCGTCCCGCCCGACGCGACCATGCGCGGGCAGATCATCGCCAAGCAGGACGGGGTCATCGCGGGACTCGACGTAGCACGCGCCGCCTACGAACTTTTGGATTCCGACGTAGACTTCTCCGCGCAACTGGCCGACGGTTCACGCGTCACCCGAGGCGGGCTCCTCGCCCTCGTCTCTGGTCGGACCTCGAGCCTGCTCACCGCCGAACGGACGGCGCTCAACTTCCTCGGGCGGATGTCTGGCATTGCCACCTTGACTCGTCAATTCGTGGACGCGGTCGCTGGCACACGCGCGGTCATCCTCGACACGCGCAAGACCGCACCAGGTCTGCGCCTCGTGGACAAGTTGGCCGTCAAACTCGGCGGCGGTGGGAATCATCGCATTGGCCTGTACGACATGATCCTCATAAAAGATAACCACATTGACTACGCGGGCGGAATCGAAGAAGCCGTTCGGCGGGCGCGCGCCTACGATAGCGGCCTCCCGATCGAGGTCGAAGCGCGAAGCGTGGCCGATGTTAACGTCGCGCTGAGTCTGGGCGTCGAAAGAATCCTTTTAGATAACATGTCGGTTGAGCAGATGTCCGAAGCGGTGGCGCTCACGAATGGCCGCGCCAAGCTCGAAGCGTCGGGCAACGTCACGCTGGAGACTGTCCGCCGAATCGCCGAAACGGGCGTGGACTTCATCTCCGTCGGCGCGCTGACGCACTCGGCCAAAGTGTTCGATGTGAGTTTTGATTACATCAAATAAATTCGGTACACGGATTCCACAGATTGGACGGATTTACACGGAAGAACTTTTTAAACACGAAGGACACGAAGGCAACGAAGGAAATACGCACGAAGGCAAAATTTCTTTTCCCCCTTTGTGTACCCTTTGTGCGACTTTGTGTTTAGAGAATTTAAAAAAATCCGTGAGACTCCGTGCTTTCCGTGTAATCCGTGTACAAAAAGGATTTTGAAATGAATCAACAAACCCAAGCGATGTACGACAAAATGCGGGCGAAACTCGAAAAGGTTGTCCCCGATGTGGAACTGCGGATCAAAGCCGAGATCGCCGTGGAGATCAACGCGCTGAAAGCCGAACGCAACGCGGTCATCCTCGGTCACAACTACATGGAGCCTGCGCTGTTCTACTCCATCCCCGATTTCGTGGGCGACTCGCTCGACCTGAGCCGCAAGGCCGCGCAGACCGACAAGGATGTGATCGTGTTCTGCGGCGTCAGGTTCATGGCCGAGACCGCGAAACTTTTGAACCCGACCAAGACCGTGCTCCTGCCATCGGAAAAAGCGGGTTGTTCGCTGGCGGCTTCGATCACCGCGCAGGATGTGCGCGACTTGAAAGCGCGCTTCCCTGGCGTGCCCGTTGTCACCTACGTCAACACCTACGCGGACGTGAAGGCCGAGAGCGACATCTGTTGCACGTCGAGCAATGCCATGGCCGTGGTGGAATCGCTCAAGAGTGAAAAGGTTATCTTCCTGCCCGACGAATATCTGGCCGCGAACGTGGCGCGCGAGATGGGATGGAATATCATCTTCCCCGACGCCCTCACCCCTGCCCCTCTCCCGATTACAGGAGAGGGGAAAACCATGATCGGCTGGCGTGGACGCTGCGAAGTCCACGAGAAGTTCACCGTGAACGACATCCAAACCGTGCGCGCACAGTTCCCCGATGTGGCCGTGCTGTCGCACCCTGAATGCAGCCCCGATGTTACCGCCGCCTCCGATTTTTCGGGCAGCACGAACGCCATGATCAAGTTTGTGAAAGAGTCCAAGGCTCCGCAGTATCTCGTCCTGACCGAATGCGCCATGGGCGACAACATCGCCGCGGCCAATCCCGAAAAGGACATGCTGCGCCTGTGCATGGTGCGCTGTCCGCACATGAACACCATCACGATGGAGGACACTCTGAGCGCGCTGAAACTCAACCGCTACGTGATCGAAGTCCCCGAAGACATCCGCGTCCGCGCGGCGCGGTCGGTGCAGAGGATGATCGAGATTGGGTAAAACCAATTGATGGACTCTTGCTGTATAATTCGATTATGGCAATTGCAACGCAAGAAATATTAGTTGACGTGACCCGAACCCTCAATCGCCTGACCAGCCTGTGCAAAGAACACTATGGGGAAAGATTGATTTCGCTGGCCGTATTTGGGTCGGTGGGACGCGGCACGGCGCGCCCCGATTCTGACATTGACTTTCTCCTGGTCGTCAAGAATTTACCGAATGGGCGCATGGCGCGCGTGGGGGAATTTTCCGCCATTGAAACCGCGCTCGATATAAAGGGTCATCTTGAGCTTTCGCCTGTTTTTAAAACCCCCGAAGAAATCGCGGATGGCAGTCCGTTATTGTTGGATATGGTCGAAGACGCCCGCGTGTTATTTGACCGCGAGGATTTCTTCAAGCACGCCATGGAAAATTTGAAAAAACGATTACAACGATTAAACGCGCGCCGCGTCTGGCAGGGAAACGCTTGGTATTGGGACTTGAAGCCTGACTACAAACAGGGTGAGGTATTCGAGATATGAAAAATCTGTCCCTGGCAAAAAGTTATTTGGGTAAAGCGCAAAAGCGGTTGAAAATCCTGGACATGTTGTTGGATGAAGATGATTATTCCGATGTCGTTCGGGAAGCGCAGGAAATCGTCGAGCTTGCGCTGAAAGGGATGTTGCGCCAAATCGGTATCGAACCTCCCAAATGGCATGACGTGGGACAGTTGATTTTGGAGTATCGAACGCGTTTTCCCGATGAGGTTTCGGCGCAAGCGGAGAAGTTGGCGGGAATTTCTGCCTGGCTGCGTAAAGAGCGCGAGTTTTCATTTTACGGCGATATTGATTTCATTCCCACGGAACAATATTCGAAAGATGACGCTCAACGCGCAATAGACGACGCAAAGTTTGCCGTTCAAATGTCGGAACTGACAATCAAATAGCGGTTACCCAGAGCCGCCGAGAATCCCGAAAAGGACATGCTGCGCCTGTGCATGGTGCGCTGTCCGCACATGAACACCATCACGATGGAGGACACTCTGAGCGCGCTGAAACTCAACCGCTACGTGATCGAAGTCCCCGAGGATCCGCGTCCGCGCGGCAAGGTCGGTGCAGAGGATGATAGAAATCGGCTAAGACTTGGGCTTGCCTATCACAAAGTCTTGTTGTATAGTTCTCGAAATCTTGCATCAAGGACATTTCATGAAAACCAGCGTTGTCCTTCAACCATCGAACGCCGAAATGGGAGAAATTATTAAGAACCTTCTCTTATCACAAGAACCCTTCTACAATAACGTGTGGCTTGTATCTGCATTTGCAAATGCGCAGGCTATCCAACGCATCGCCCCAAATATTCTGGAAGCAAAGGCAAGGGGAGTAAATATCAACATCGTTGTTGGCTTTGATGTTAAATCAACTTCTGCTGAAGCGTTGAAAAGAATAAATTCACTTGGCGTTAATTCCATCCTTGTTCACAATGCTCGTGTCGGACATACATTTCACCCGAAGATTTACTTGTTTGAAGCCAGCGGAGAAAGGGCTGAAGTTTTCGTTGGTTCGAGTAATTTGACAGATGGCGGTCTTTACACAAATTACGAAGCGTCAACAAGAACCACTTTTGAATTTCCAGAAGACAATGAAGAATATGCTCAATTCTTCTCGTCGCTTGTGACATACCTGAAACCCACAGGAAATACAGCGCAAATTCTTACCAGGGAATTGATCGATATTCTTGTTGCACGCGGGGAAGCGCCAAGCGAGAAAGAAATTCGGAAAAGCAAGGCGAAAATTTTAAAGCCGAAAAAGAAGGCGGGTATTCCCAAATCGCCTTTTGGTGTGGAGAAAATCAAACGCCCGCCTACTTTGAAAAAATCTGTCAAAAAGGCGCCAACCACGATTTCAAAAACAGGAGCAAAGTTAAAATCCATCCGAGTTTCAGGTTTGCCAGAGATGGGGGAACGGCTTTGGCAAAAAACAAGACTCCCCGCATCTGATGTTCAGCGACAAACAGGAAATGTCACGGGCGGCTTGCGCCTGACCCAAGCAGGCTGGAAAGTTTCAGGAAACCTGGTTGACCAAACGACATATTTCAGGAATGATATTTTCGGGCATTTGACTTGGTCGGTTTGGAAGAAAAGACCCTACAGCGAAAAAGCCGAAGCACACTTTGATATCTATCTTCTTGGGAAGAGTTACGGCATCCACCAACTTATGATCAGCCATAAACCCAGTGGGGAAGCAGGGCAACACAATTACACAACCATTTTGCACTGGGGTGACTTGGCTGAAACAGTCCGTGAATTGAATCTTGTTGGGAAAACCTTCAATTTGTATGCTCCCCCAAGCGATCAGACAGCGCCATTCATTATCGAAGTAGTGTAACCGCTACTCTTCGCCTTCTAAAATTTCATCAGCGTTTTGTCTCTGGCGGCGAAATCGCAAGCGCGACCATGCTTCCAAAAGCATGGTCGTCTCTTTTTTGTCAAAACCAAGCGGAAATAATATCTTTTCGTTTTGTTGCGCAAGTAATTCTTCCGCTGAAATTCCGTTTTGGATAAGGGAATTAAGTTTATAGATTTCCTTCTGATCGAATCGCTGAATTGGAACCAACAACTTCCTTATTTCAGAGGGGACAAGTTCCAAAACCCCGCCGCCATAATGCCTTCCTTCGATTTCGGCGCTCAATGCGGTAAGGCTGTTGATGAATGAACCAACAATTGTCGCTTCGTTGAATTTCTTATGACGGACGCGATAAGTCGTGTCGGTTGTATAAGCCTGTGCTTTGTTGAAAACCAAACGCGGAAAGTCGTGGCTTCTCTTTAGCATTCCAAGAGATGTGGCATAGACAGATGGAACGCTATACCAGGGTTCTCGAATTCGGCACTTGTATCTTGTGTGGATATCTTGTTTCTCGCCCAGACGAATGTAATTTTTCACAGGCTCAGGTAACTCGCTGAATTTTTCGTCGGAGAACCAAATGAAATTTGTGGGCAAACCAAGTTTTCGATTTCTTTCAATCGCGTCGTCGTCAAAAACAACGCCTGGGACGTGCTCGCTTCTCCCAAACATGGGATATGCCCATTTCCGCAACGAATATTGTTTGACGATCTCGTCAGGAATAAGAAAGAACTTGTTTGCTCCTGTGACAATGCCAACAGCGACTTCGGCAATATCGTCGAAAAGATAAATGCCCGAATTTGCCTTTGCCTTGTTCAGGATTTCGCGTTCTGCGCTTGTAAGCAGGGCGCGCATCCATTTTCCCTTTACGGTTTCCCCATTTGTGTATTTAGCTTTCTCAAAGTAATCTTCTGGATTTTCAGAAAGAAAGTCTTTGGTTCGGGTCGCGATAATTGATACACCCGTAAAGTGTTCCTCGGGCATATTCTTTTTTTCTGCCAGCAATAAAATTGCGCCTTGAAGCGTATCCTCAAACCATATTTCTTGCGGGTCGAAGATCAGAACACGCGAACAAACCTTTGTCAGATAGGCACGCAACGACTCGGCATGAAGTATATGTAATAATTCGGAAGGAACAACCATTGCCAGTCTGCCGCCTGGACGGAGTAAGGCTAATGATGAAATCACAAAAGGAACCCAGGCGTTTGTATGCTTTGTGAATGGCAGGTGAAAGACCTTGAAAATTTGTTCCGAAATATTTTGCAGGTTGCTGTCCAAATATTGATAGCGAATAAATGGCGGATTTCCAACAACCGCATCAAACTGCGGCGGATTTAGTAACCTTATAAGCGACCAACCAAGAAAATCTCGTTCCTCAATTTCAACATCAACCTTCTTGAATTCGCTGGCCGCGTGTCTAGCCTTCCCTGCCTCGACAGGTTCAATTTCAAATGCTTTAATTGATTTCAAGCCATTGGCGCTTAATCTTGAAAGCCCGCGCAAAAATACGCCGTCGCCGCAACTCGGTTCCAAAATGGATTTTGGGTGAATATTCAAAACCCATTTCAGAAGAAATGCGGCAATATCGGGGTCAGTGTAATAACCGCCGCGTAATTTGGTAGGGGTTTCGTCAATCTTGAAATTCATTGGGATATTGTTGAGACGATAAATAGCACGTATTTTCTACAATTGCCATTATACGCCAGAAGCATAGATTATCAAGAGTCAGTTTATCATGGTTTATGTATGATATTATCCCCGTGCAGGCTACCAGCCCGAAGACATTCGCGTCCGCGCGGCGCGGTCGGTGCAGAGGATGATCGAGATAGGGTAGGGAGGTTTGGATGGTTACGGAGTTTGGAATTGATTGCTACGCAACCATTTACGTTATCGGGTCTGTTTTTTCGAGCGAGAAATTTCCAAGTAATTCATGATGAAATTGAATTTCCTTCTGTACTTTCCCTTTTCAATTTCGCATTCCCAAACCCTCACAACTTTCCACCCTTCTTTTATTAGCGATTTGTTTACAAGTTTGTCACGCGCTCTATTACGTTCGATTTTCTCTTTCCAAAATCCTTTTTTCAGGCTATCTCTTGGTTTTAAACATGTATGCCCATGCCAAAAGCAACCATCAACAAATACAACCACCCTATCTTTTGGGAATACAAAATCTGGCTTACCGTGTAATAGGTAGTTTCTTCTCCAGCCAACAATTTGGTTTTGCCTGAACAGCCTCATCAGCGCAATTTCGGTAGTTTCATTTCCTTTTGACCGAATTGCGCTCATTATTTTGGAGCGTTTTTCTTTTGAAACAAAATCTGTCATGTACGAAATTTTAGGCTATGGCACGAACTCATTCTTTTACTATCGTTAAAACATTGGAAAACTCGCGCTTGTAGGTTAATATCGTTTGGCGAAGCCCATTACTGGTCTCATCGTTGAAGAAGAATTCTTTTCCGCGATGTCGGAAGAGAAAACCACCATCTCGGATTTCAGGTTTTCCATGAGCGAGGATATTTCGAATATCAAGGACTTCTGTTTTATAGTCCCCAAATCTGTTATTTTCTTTCAACCTGTCATGAAGTTTCCACAAGCGATTAAAGTTTCCCCATCTCTTATTGCTGTCACACATATCAAGCATTTCATCAATTCTTGGGGCGGCAATAAATGTGGCAAGGCGGTCGCTTGACTGTTGGTTTTGCTTGGCAGCCTCTTTATGGAACTTGTTAAAAATAATCGTTTGCATATCGGGTGGTAAGCTACCGACGCCAACCCTTATTATTTCGTCAAGCAGATGATCTATTTCCCCAACCTCTGCCATTACGATTCCTCTCATATTTTCTAAGTCCAACACCTTTCTGATAGATTGGCGTCCCACTCTGAAAATCTTTGGGAGGATATTACTTCGATGAGAAACAAACACTCCCTCTAACTGTTTTTCCCGAACGGCATCCCATAGATCATTAACATTGCGCACAGTATAGAAAATCACTTCTGTATAAACCGCATTTTCTCGCAAACCAGCAATAAAATCTTGCCCTTCGCCATATTGCTCTAAATCCAGATCGACAACAATTAAGTCAAACTCTTTAAAAGGGGCATAGATCAAGAATTGATCGGGGGTCGTAACAAGCTTTATTTCTGGAGAGAAACCCCATGACAAGATCTCCGCCTTCAGCGGATCCATATCTAAAGATCCAAAATAATCATCGCTATCATCAAACCAAAGAATTGAAAAAGTGAGTTTCATTTTGTCGCCTCGATTCTGATTTCCATTCCCTTTGTTTTCATCGGGATGGCTGAAATCTTGCCCCCCATGCCATTGACAATCTGCCTGGCATGGTAAAGACCAAAACCTGAACCATGAGTTGTAGTAATACCCATTTCAAACACCGAATCAATGTTTGGGAGTTCTTTTGATAATCCCTTGCCATCATCTATGAAAGATATTCTCAACGTATTGGTTGATATTTTTGAAATCTTTACAACCAACTTGCGCGCCTCCGCTTTATTGGCATTACTAATAATGTTGTCAATCAGTATTGACAGCTCAATACGGCTTGCTTTTATTTCAAAAGGCTCTTGAACCGTATTGGATACCTCTAAGTTTAGATCTGCTGCAAGAAAATCCTTTGCAACTCTCAATAGGTATTGCTCAAAGTATGCGGGAATATCAGTGGGTTCTTTCTTTGTACCAGAGCGAAAGTTCGCTTTTGTGGCAAATTGGGCAACAGTAGCAATTCGCCTAATTGCCAGGGCGGCCTTCTGTAAGTCATCAAGAGTGTTCCCAGAATTAGGAAGTTCGCGCAGGGCTTTTATAGATTTGGCAATGTAGTTTTCAGCAATAGTTGAGTCAAGATTGATTTGATGATGGTAAGACATCAATTGTTTTACGTCAAGTGATGTCACCTGCTGGAGAAACAAGGTTTGAGCGCGATAGGTTTCCTTCTCCCCTTCAAGATTGCTAATCCTCTCATCTTTCTCAGCCACTTCTACACGCAGGTCGGCAACAGCCGATTTCGCGGCCTTGACCTGCTCTTCTTTTTCCTCAATAAGCCCCCTAAATTTTGAGAGGCTCTTAATTAATTTGGCGTCAATCTTTTCTGGTTCAAAACCTTCAATCTCCGACAAAAGAATCTTTACTTCCTCTTGCCTACTTTCATAAACACCTTCCAATAGCGCAGGATTAAACCAGAATTTAATAATCCGATCTGGCGACGAACCTATCAGGGTCATTATGGACAAGGCGATACGTTGTTTTTTGCGTTCCCAGGATTCTGAATATTGCTCTACCGTTTTGTTCCAATCAAGACCTTCACTATCACGCAATTCTTGGCGCAATGGGGCTGGGACGCTGTCCCAATCAAGTCCCTCAACAACAAATTTCTCTAACTTCCGAAGTACATCCAAAAAGAAGATTTCGCGAAGTTGAACAAATGAGGCGGTTTTCTTTAATCCTTCACGACTTGAGACTGGTTTAAACTCATCTTCACTACCACTTATTTCAATTCGACCGACGATATCGCGATTTGCCAAATAGCTTAAAGTGCGTTGTGTTTTCCGAGAGTCTAAACCTAACCAATCATCGCCTCGATCTCCATATGGAGCAATGCGAAAACCATTTAAAAATAAGAATATGGATCCAAAATCTATAGACCTGACACCAGTTTGCCGCTTAAAGTATGCTTTTTTGTATGGATTAAGATAATAGATAACAACATGCGCGCCCGCAAGTAAGGGGTAAGAATCGTTACGTTCTATTAGGTCAAACACTTTTTCCCCTTCATGATAAAGAACAACCGAAACCGCTTGATTGTCATCAGAAATCTTAGCATCAATATACGTGCTATTGAATTTTAGCTTATCAAAAATCTGATTATGTATTTCGCCATTAATTCGATCTGGATGTGCCATGCTTTTATCAGATTCTTCAAAATCAGGCACAGAAAGATTTATCCTAAACCTATTACGCAAAAATAGCTGATTGGGATTTAGGAATTTCTCCAGAGCTGTTTTTAGTTGCCTTAATCGTTCGCGATCCCAGGTGCTTCTTAGTGTTGATATAACTAAGATAGTTCCAGTTCTGGGAAACTTTGGAATGCCTGCTATCCGTGCGGCTTTAGCATCATCAATCGAAACAATGTCTAAGCCTATTGCCTGGATTGTAAGGTCTTTGTCCCCTTCTACCTCAAAATCAGGCCAGTGAATTTTCATGCGCAGTAGCTCGCCACCCTTTTTTCGCGTTAGAAGATCAAGTTGCTCGCCCAATCTGTCGCAAGAAAACCGACCAATTCCCTTGTTCCCAGCCAAATATGCCCCATTCTCTTGTTCCAATAGTACCTTTTCAGAATAGGCTATGTTTAACCATTTATCTTCAATATCTGTAATATCCATCCCTACACCCTCATCTGCAATGATTACTTGACTCGACTTTGTTGATATATCTTTCGGTGAAAGTTTGGTAAACCTTACAAGAACACTTTCAGATTCTGCATCGTAGCTGTTTTTCACCAATTCAACAATGGCGATATTGTCATCGTTAATAAGGTCTTTCCCAACGAGATTTTTCAACAGTATGTTGGTTTTGAAGTGGAGGGTCTTTTTCATTTCGCTTCGCTTTTTGTGGGGGCAACGTCGGCAAACACGATCCCATAAAACAAATTCAAAATCACTTACTTGATAAGACTTGCTGTATTGCTAACCCTAATTGTTCCGCAAAAAGGGGTGGCACAGCATTGCCCACTTGAGTATATCGAGGGGCGCTATTTTTTCTTTCCTTACCCCCAGCTGTGTATACTCCCTTAAATTCAAACCAGTCAGGGAACGATTGAAGACGAGCGCATTCACGAACTGTCATCACCCTGGGTTCGGAGTAATGAATAAAATCGTCTGGTATTGTAGTGATTGTTGGGGACGCCTGCCCTTTATCAAGGACTGTCACGCTACGTTTTTTAATACCATACGATTCCCTCTCATCTCCCATAATACACTTGTTGCGGGGCGCATCCTTCAATAGTTTTGAAAATAACTGTGTTGTTATATCTTTATGTTTAACAAAGCGGTGGCTATTGGGAATGTAGTTTTCTATATCAGGCAATCGCAAGTATTCTTGCAAAGAACCTTTTTTAGCCGAAGTTTTGCCTGCAAGGAAATTTTTGGAATCGGAACACTGGACTGTACCATGCCCGTATTCCAAATCCGAAATAGCATCTTCGGTGGTGTTGTAATTCTGAAGTCCGCACGCTTTAAGAAACTCATTGCGCCCGTTCTTCAATTTATCAAAAATAGCCCTAGCTTTGTTTTCCCTTGTGGCAACTACGATAAATCGTTTTCTACGTTGAGGAACACCATATTCCGACATGTCTATCATTTCGCCACAAGCATCTTCATAACCTAGGTCAATTAGTTTTTTGATTACGATGTCTGAATAGGCTATCTTTTTATGGTTTCTGGATTTTGGGTACTTCAAAGTAAAGCCATATACATTTTCGAAAACAATGGCGCGCGGCTGGACGACTTTAACAAACTCCAAATACGAGTGAATTAACCGATTTCTCTTATCGGTTGCTTGACGTTCCCCTGCTAACGAAAAGCCTTGACAAGGAGGACCTCCAACAATTAAGTCAACCTTGCCGCGTAAACCCATTAATTTAGGTTTGTTCTTCTCATTGAGTAAATTGTTTACATTCCAATTTTTTACTGGTAACCATTTTGGCCAGTCAAAATGTTTGTGAGTCTCAATTAAATTATGTTTCAGTGTGAGGAAAGCGTCAGGATTTTTCTCGACAGCAAACAAACCTTGTAACCCCGCTTTGTGCAGGCCAAGGCTGATTCCACCACATCCCGCGAATAAATCAACATACCTGACTGTCATGGCAGTATTTTACCCTAACCAAGCCGATTTTTAGAACCGATTTTCTGCTTTCGTTCATGTAATCTTCGCAAACTACACCCTGCGATATGTTGTACAATTCAAGAAAGACTGATATATCGAAACCCATATATCATTCGAACCAACATATTCTCACAACGACAGAACGAACATTTACCTGTCTACTATTACCTTTCCACATTGAGGAACCATGCTCCAAACAGACGTACTCATCATCGGCACGGGCATCGCGGGGGCGACGGCGGCGCTGAAGTTGGCGGAGGATCCCAACCGTCACATCACGATCATCACGCGCGAGCTTGACCCGCACGAGTCCAACACGGGGTACGCGCAGGGCGGGATCATCAGCCGCGGTCCCGACGACAGCGCCGACCTGCTGGTGAAGGATATCCTCGAGGCGGGCGCGGGCGCGTCGTTGCCGAGCGCGGCGCGCATTCTGGCGGAGGAGGGACCTCCGTTGCTGGAAAAAATTCTGATTGCCGCGGCCCGCGTCCCGTTCGACAGAGGCGAGGGCGGCGCGATGGAATGGGGTCAGGAGGCCGCGCATTCGCGTCGTCGAATCCTGCACGTCGGCGACGGGACGGGTCGCGCCATCGAGCGCGGACTCATCGCGGCGCTCAAGTCGAAGCCCAACATCCAGTGGTTCACCAACGCCACCGCCGTTGACCTGATCACGTACCCGCACCACTCGCGCAACCCGCTCGACACGTACAAGCCGATCACCTGTCACGGCGCGTACGTGTTCGACCGCAACAAGGGCGCGGTTCATCGGACGTTGGCGGGCGTGACGGTTCTCGCGACGGGCGGGCTGGGTCGCGTTTACCGAAACACGACCAACCCCGTGGGCGCGCGCGGCGACGGGCTGGCGATGGCGTCGCGGGCGGGCGCGCGCATCATCAACGCGGAGTACGTCCAGTTCCACCCGACCGCGCTGGCCGTCCCTGGGGCGGAGGGATTTTTGATCAGCGAGGCGGTGCGCGGCGAGGGCGGGATTCTTTTGACGCCCGATGGAAAACCGTTTATGGCGAAGTACGCGCCCGAGTGGAAGGATCTCGCGCCGCGCGACGTGGTGGCGCGCGCCATCCATCAGGAGATGACCGAGCACGCGTACACGTACGTGTTGCTCGACATCGCTTCGCACATGGAGGCCGCGGCGATCCGCGAGCGCTTCCCCAACATTTACGCGACCTGTCTCAAGGCGGGCATTGACATCACGCGCGAACCGATCCCCGTGGTGCCTGCCGCGCATTATTTCTGCGGCGGCGTGCAGGTGGACGAGTGGGGGCAGTCGAACATCGCGAATTTGTACGCGGTGGGCGAGGTCTCGTGCACGGGACTGCACGGCGCGAACCGACTGGCGTCCACGTCGCTGTTGGAGGGACTGGTGTGGGGCGAGCGCGCGGGGGAGAATATCGCCACACGCCCTCACCCCCCGACCCCCTCTCCCGATTACGGGCGAGGGGGGGATGCGGTGCCCGCGTGGGACGAAAGCGGCTTGACCGACGACCGCGACCCCGCGCTGATCCAGGGTGACATGCAGACCATCCAGAACATCATGTGGCACTACGTGGGACTCGTCCGCAGCGGTGACCGTCTCTCGCGCGCCATCCGCGAGTTACGCCACCTGCAAAACGAGATCGAGACCTTCTACCGCACCACCAAACTGAGCGACGGCCTGATCGGCCTGCGCAACGCGGTCGAAGCCGCGCTGATCGTGGCACAGTCCGCGCAACATAACAGGCAGAGTCGCGGCTGTCATTATCGGGTCGATTCGGTGGAGGGAGGGGATCGGTTGATATAGATAGAATCAAAAAGGCGCGCTGCGGAGACTGTCCACGGCGCGCAGTTGGTTTTCAAACGCGGGTATAATCGCGTCAGCCATGAAAACCATTTCGCCTGTGACCCGCAAGGAAGTGATCCGCCGTCTCGTGGACGAGTTTCAGCCCGAGACGATCTACCTGTTTGGGTCATACGCCTGGGGCAAACCGAGCGAGGATAGCGACATGGATTTGATGGTCATCGTCCCTGAAAGCCGCGAGAAGCCCATTCAGCGCGCGGTCCGCGCACAGCGCAGTTTGCTGGGAGTCAAAGCCGCGGTGGATGTGCTCGTCAAGACGAGGAAGGAATTCCAACGCTACACCTCGGTCAAAGCCTCGTTGGAGGCGCAAATTTCCAGAGAGGGAAAACTCCTGTATGGACGCAAAGCGCTCGATGCTTCCGCCTGAATTGAACGCTCCCAAAAAGAAATAACCAGTCAAACCCAGAATCAAAACTGCGCGCCGCGGACTTGTCCACGGTTCGCATTTTGGTTTTCAGGAAACCGCTATCGCTTGAATTTCAACGGAAAGCGTTCGGGATGTTGGAGCGCTTCCAGTTCGATGTCAATATCCAAATCAGGCCAGTAGAAATCCCCGTTATTTTCCTGAAAGTTGAAAATCTTCTCCAGCGTCGCGCCGACGAAATCGGGATAATCCGCGAACGAGACGAAATATTCGCCCGCGCGGGTCAGGAGCCAGAAACCATCGCGCTCGATGATCAAGTCTACGTTCAACCTTTGCACTTGAACGGGCTTTTCCCAAGCCGAATCGTCATTGGCTTGTTTTTCAACCAATTCGTCAACTTCGGATTCTGTCAGTTTGCGTTTCGACACGATGTTTCTCCTGAACGAATTATAACTCCCAAGAATCAAAAAGCGCGCCGCGACAGCTTTCCCCATCCCCGGTCTCCCGCCCACGTAATTCTTGGGTACAATTGCACAGACGGAAAGCGGACCGGTTCCGCCTGTCCCCTTTCCACCATATTTCACGCAGGCTTTAGGAAGTCCACCATGATTTCAACAACTCCCGATAAAGAACACCTCCTCAAAGTCCGAATGCAGAAATTCGGCTTTACCTATGGAGCCGCGGCCGGGCTGGCCTTTGCCGTCGCCCTGTGGGGCTTCGATGGCTACCTGCTTTCCGGGTCCCATGCCCTTTTCCCCTGGATAAAACTGGCCGTGGGCGGCATCCTCACTACCCTGGTGGGCGGACTGGCTGGCTGGCTCACCGCGCGTTTTGAAAAAACCCTGATCGGAATCCTATTCTGGATGGCTGCCAGTGGACTGCTGGCGCTCTTCACGGTCATCGTGCCGCTCGTTTTGACTCCCAGATTGACTGGCGTGCTTCAACCGCAAATCAATTCCCTCCTGCTTTACACCACCTACGACAACCTGCCAACCATGATCGCAGTGGCCTTTGGATGGATCATCGTCTCGGCCATCGTGATCGCCGTTGTCCAGATCCCGATGCTCGACCAGGCCGTTTTCAGCATTAGCGGTTTTGGCAAAGTGAAACCGCACATCCTCTGCGCCATCCTGATGCTCATCAGCGGGGGCGTGGCAGACAGCCTCAACAACCAACCCCTGCGCGACCCCATCCTCGGCCTCGACGAAACCATCCAATTCATGCTCGACACGCGCGGCCAGGAAGTGGACAAGGCCACCTCACGCGAAAAGCACCTGGCCTCCTTCCGCTATATCCAGGACGACATCCACGAATCCCGCCAGCTGGTTGTCAGCCGTTACGACAGATTC
>Ga0210036_1001780_pt1 | contig 23726 bp, 20 predicted proteins | sample CryGeymeta201515_FD_185469 | JGI IMG/M metagenome (GOLD analysis project Ga0210036, IMG submission 185469) | Groundwater microbial communities from Crystal Geyser aquifers in Utah, USA - Crystal Geyser metaG 2015-15 (SPAdes) (version 2) | ecosystem: Environmental > Aquatic > Deep subsurface >...
GTGCTTAGCCTGCTCTGTATACACACACACACCACTAGTTTGCTCCTACTATTATCATAATATTCAATATTTACTCTAATATTCATGTAGTCTCCACACTAGCCTTTTACGCTGGAAGCCTCTTGCCGCGGGTGAAGCACGCTTTCGCTGTCGACGTGGCGATGATAGCTTCAATAATACACTGTTTCAGGTAGTGACTGGATTCGGTCACGAGGTGCTCGTCATCGCGACAAGTGTCGTCCACGCCGAAGACAGAAGCCCCCACGAGATCAACTTGAGCACTTGACAAGTGTTCCTTCTTCTTTCAAGAGCAGAATTCTTCAGCAGCAATGCTTCTCATGACGGCCCAAATCAAGGAAATCAAATTGGAGCACTCTCTATCTCACAATCAAAAAAAAAATCCGAGAGCTCCCAGAGGCTAGTATCTGCACTTTCACAATGGCGATTCGTTCCCTGTCCTCCTTATTGTTATTTTTGGTAATCTTGTCCTTCTCAGCAGTTTCGGCCTTTGTACCGACACCGAGCAGTTCCACAGGCATGGCACCACCCATGTCTCCTACTTCCATTATGTCCTCCTCGGTAACTACCTTTCCAGTCGAAAGTGACAGTAACCAAGTTCTTCGCAGCGAACTACAGCGGGCAGATTGGATCGAACGATCCATTCAGTACTATTCCAAGGTGGCACGATACAACAATGATTTCCCTGAGTACGGTGATGACTTTATTCTCCTCGCAAAGAAACATTACTTTGCCATTCGAAAAGTCAAGGATGGAAAATTGCAGCATGCTGAACAACTTTATCGTCGGATCATCGATGAGCTGCTGGCCGATGACGATGAGTGTGATCATTCCAAATTGGCTGTGACTACCTTGCTTTACGCACTGTTAACCAAGCGAATGAATGATCCGAAAAAGACGCGAGCTGTCTTTCTCAATTTTTTTAAGTTGGCGGTTTTGGAACGAGAAGAAGGTACAGAATGTCACTGCTCGGCTAAGGTTATGCAGGCCTACGCTCTCTTTGAGATGCAGCAAGGACACAGTCGAAAAAGCTACGAGATTATCCAGAAAGCTTTGCAATTTGATCGGTCTCTGGCTCCTGTTCTTCAATGGAAACAATTCCGGGATGCGGCGGCGAAGACGACTGGCCTTCGACCCTGAAAGAATCAATATGCACCGTAATGCGCATAAGAAATACTAATCGAAACTAAGCGATGATGAACAGGTTCATTACTGACAAACAGTAGTAAGTTGCAAATTGATTCAGCGAGCATCTCTTGGAAAGGATAAGACAAGACAAAAAACTAAGAAAACAGATACTTTCCTCTACCATCGTAGTGTTGAAACAATAAAAGCTGTTTGTAACATTGCTTCTATCGTACTATGCTAGTAAATATTGCATTCTTTGTTTTATGTACACTTGTCTCATCGTCGTCTGTTACGATTGCGACTAGGACTCCAACTAGCACCTCTTCCTCTATGTTCATCGTTGCTGTTGAATGTATGTTCATTGCTGATATCTCTGCCATCTTGTTGGTTGTCGTTCTGGTTATGGCTCTTGTAGTCATCATGGTAACCATTGCGCTGATAACGACTCCCGCCACAACCACCGCGAGAACCAGCCTGCTGCCATCGCCCTTCTCTGGCTCTGGGTTTTCGATGATCGTAATCATTATAGCCATCCTTGTATCCATTTGTAGAGTTGTTCATTTCGTTGCTGCGTTTATAATTGGTTTTGTGGTGAGGAGGACCCCGGTCACGATCTCGGCTTCGGCTTCGCGAAGTGGATTGCTTGCGATTTCCATTCTTCAAGTGGCGGTCTCGGCTTCGACTGCGACTTTGCCGATGCTTTGCCTGAGGAGATTGACTGCGACTGTGACCCCGATAGATTATTCTATTCCGTGGACTATTTCCATCGTCCTCGCCATCGTTGGTGTTTTGCTCTCCTAAGTCTACGCCGTTTTGATGGAACCGCTTGAGTGGCAAGTGCATATATCTGCCTTGATAGCGCCGATTACCCCGTCCTTTGTAAATGGTCCCTCCAGGACTAGTGCGCCCATTACTATTGGACTCGCTGCTGCACAATAAGGGATTGGTGGCTGGCGGTTTCACGCCGTCTACATCTGCGTCACTTCCTGGTTGTGCCGCGGCACTAGTACGAGATGAAATGTCGGTTGTGGCTGATGTATTGGCAGTGCCATATGCGCCCTCTGTCCTGGGAATGTCTTCTTGACTATTTACAGATTGCATCTCTTCCATGTCGAGGGAGCCACCACAATCATCCGTATCGACTTGTGCTACTACATCGCTGCAGGCATTGGATTCGTATGACTTAACGGATCCAGCCACCGATGAGTTCCCTTCCGCAAAATGGTGGTGATGATGCCGCTGATGTAACAGTCGTGACAACGGAGGTCCCATATTGTTATGAAAGTTCATGGGAGGATCTGATGGTTGTTCTCGTTGCATGACTGCTACTGGAGGGTTCTGCAATAGCAAGCCCTTTTCTGGGACGACAGCCTCTATTATCACGTCAGTATTGGATGCGTGTCCAACCACACCAGTATTGACTTGATATAAAGGAGGATTAACAGATGATGGTCGACTGCTTACAGCGTTGTTCCCCAGCGTCATCTTGACCGAACTGGGCGGCGATGGGTTGGGATTGCCCGCCAGAGAAACTGAGCCAGGAGCTGCATTTGTGTCCGCAGAAAATACAGATTCCTCTTCAATATCATCTGCTACACTACCTGAACAAACCGTTGCAGCATCACTCCGTTGGGCATCTGACGCATAGTTTGCGGCTGTGGGAAACTTGGTCTCGCCATTTACAAGATGGGATGCAATTGCGTGCCCAGAAAAATAGCCCCGTCCACTCCCTTGTGATCCCGTAGAGCCAACACTGCGCATCGAACTCGTGGAATTGTAGTAGGAGCCACTTCCGCCGGCGCCACCTGGTCCGTGATCAAAGGACAGAGACAAGGAAGCCGATACAGCCCCATTGTCGTTGCCATGACACCCCCCATCACTTTCGTGTCCTTCCTCCCACTCCTGTTGGAGTGAACTTCGGTGGTATCGTTCGCGACTATTCTCTGCAAACTCAACATGGTGATGATGACTGCTCTGCGTGCTGCTATTGCTGTAATTGCGCTGATTCAGTCGCCGGGTGATGTTGCCGGGTGGGGGCATCCCTGCTACTATCCTTGCGTTCGGTGGCGATAAGAAAACCTCTTTCAATGACTTTCATTTACTTCTCTCTCTTTCTCTTTATCCCGTTTACTCGTCATCAAATCGAGCATCGAATGATGTTGTGATAATGTTGTAGAGTTTGAACACTTCCAACTGTTTGTTTTAGGTCGAACGTAAAGTAGTAATCATCTACCAGGTAACTAATTGATAGTACTACTAGACTACACCGAGTACTACCTACCTAGTACTTAGCTACTAATAGGAAGAATGGTACTCCTACATCATTACTGTTTAGTGGTACCTGGTACCTGGTACTGGAGTAGTCTAGTCTACTGTATTCATTATTATTTCGATGCCAGGAGGGTAGACAAGCTGCTCCGATGACAATCAATCGTGCAATTCTATACTACTAGGCTACGTTAGTACGTGGTAGTAGAAAGCAAATGTACTACAGTGCTTGAAGTGCGTCAAGGTGCGTAAAAACCCTTTTCTTGCTCTCTGCTCCCAGCTGTTTTCACCACAGCTACGGAGTACCATACCTGGTAACTTTCATTTTCTTGTCCGTGAGATCTCTACCAGGTACACTGTAGCTCCTGTGTCCCATATCTAGTAGTCTAGTACCAGGTAGTACCTGGTACCTGGTAGCTGTCACCGTGATCAACAACTGATAATGCAGTCTGTGCTTCTCTGGTAGCACTAGTAGCATGCTACTCTGAGCCTTTTTCAGTTGGAGCTCGAAGCATCGCGTTATTGGATGTACTAGACTAGTACGATGTTGAATAGGTCGGGTATCTGCTGTAGCACGTATAATAAGCAATCTACTGCTGCTGCGAAGTTCAGCGCACCCACGCCCACCACAACACCCACAAGCAAAGCAAGGGGCAGACTGCGTCGATGCAAAAATTGCGCAAATGGGTCCACGATATGTTGCTGGCTATCCAGCTGGAGCAGCTTTTACGGCAGCCAGCAGTGGTCAATTAGTATCATGGCAAAAGAGGCTCTAAATTAAATTCCGCCGGCATAAATACGTACCGGGGTAGGGTTAAGGACAGGTGAAGAGCCTGCGGCAATTTCAAACTACAGTAAATGTCTAGACTAGCTAGTCTACCAGGTACCAGGTAAGTGATCTTAAATTATTAGCAACCTGCCGATGCCAGTCAATTGGAGTTCTCAATGAACAGGCGCTTCTCTTGTTACAACATAACCACCGCCAATATCTAACTACCACCTACTCTACTCTCTCATTTCATAGGCGAAATCGTCAATATTAATCGCCTAAGTCAACTACCAATCTATATCATCACAGTAGTCGATAATGAAAATTACATCTTTCTCCGTCACGACTACTACTGCACGTAGATATCGACCGCCGACTATCCTTGATCGGTGCTTGGCAGCATTTTTTATAAGCGCCTTCTTATTTAGTCTTGCGAATGCCGCCACTCCGACCTATTATTCGAATGCCACTTTAACGTCAAAAGATGGAAACTTGGAAGTAGTAGTTTATTTGCCTATCGGAATCAAGCAAGGAGAGAAACCCTACTATGTCTCTAGCCGCTTTGAACACGGTTCCATGATCGGGTCAATCAAACGCAAAGCTTGGCACAATGTTGACGGAGAGGTAGTCGAAAAAGACCACTATCTATTCGGCGGTAACCTGTGGAGGATACCCCACAATTCATATTTTCCCGAAAGTGGTATTGGGCTTGCCTCTGAATTCGGCGTCGGTGATGATGGCGCTTTTTGCTACTTTCGTTGCGGTTGGAATGGGGTGAATGATATAACCAATGGTTTGCTAGGCTATGACGAGGCAAGATTAGGTGAGCCGTTTCTAAAGATAGGTGTCGGTGCTCTCATCAAGGGTAGCTGTCCTCATTGTGACAGCACCGAGAACTACAAATTTAATAGTCCCTACGAGTTTGCAGAACTTCCCAAATGGACGATCCTTGAAGTGAACCAATATGTTGTGTCCATGGAAACCGAAGCCAGAGTAGGAGATTATGGCTATCGATTGCACAAAGATATCGTTCTTCAAAACGATGAACTCTTGATCACATCCATTTTGACCAACCTCGGTACGCAAGCGTTTTCCACCGCTTGGTATTCCCACAACTTTTTTACGTGCGACGACGTTCCGGTTGGAAAGGACTACTCAGTCGATTTGCAAATCAGGGGACAGCGAGGAAGACTATACGATGAGCCTGGAGTCATAGGAAGTTGGGCTACTCCGTTGCAAGCCTTTGCAACTGTGCAAGAATTCCCAGATCATGTTTCCATTGATGTCAATCGGGCTTTGGATGATAGTTCCAGGATTAAAGCTGAGTTTACAAAAGACAGCAAGTCGAACGGAGAGTTTGCTTTGTATGGATGTGATACCATTATAAAAGGAGACTTTCCGGAAGTCATGCGCGGTGAACTCTCCATGTACGGCTACAATTTGTACTTGGAGAAGGGCACCTTATCGCCAGAGCCACAATTGCTCATAGATTTACAAGCTGGCCAATCCAAATCATGGACTCAGCGTCTAACAATCAAAGACAAAAAGCATCCATTTGAAGAACGAACCTCATTCGGTGGGACATTTCAGATGTGGAGGCCACCGTTCACAAAGATATTCTCATCCGAGAATTTTTGTAAGCTGGGACCAGCTTTCATGATTGTCGCGATTGCTCTGTCGGCCGCTATCTTATCGAATCGAGCATTTGCCGATGGCCGTCGCCGCCGAGAGAATTATAGTCAAGTACCAGATGTATCATAATGGCATAGCACACAGACCTTTTAACGATAGTTGGTTTTGTGTTATTGTTCATCGTGAACCTAAGAAACTAAGAAAAAGGTATAAACACATAGAATTTAACTTCTTGATGATGAGATTTGTCATTATTCTAGTTTTGATCCTTAAGCTTTCGTATTCATTTCTTCACAAACTTCAAAAAACAGAAATAGGTAATCCATATCGCCGACAATGGCAGATGGACGAATCCAGGCATTAAGTTTGCACGGCAAGCTTCATCACTGCGGCATAACAAGAAGAGCATCATGAGTGAGCGAGTTCACTTTTCAAAAGAAAAACAATAAAGGAAAGGCCGACAAAAATACTTACAGTGTTCCATAAAGACTCGAAGCGACACATCGTCAGTGTTCACCTGAGTTCCTACACCTCCGTCAACTCCAGAATTGTGAGTAGTGCTTGGATTGAGCTTGGCCATTAAGAAACGGGCTTCGCTCTTGTGCTGATCACAAACAATGTAGCGGGGGACCGGGAATCTGGAGTCCATAATCAATTGTGCGTCAGATTGAGGAGCTTCAAGCAGCGCACGGAATGCGGCATGCTCTTCCTGTTCGTGGTAGCCTTGTTCACGCCAAGAAGCGATTGTCTCTCCATGAAAGACCACAACATGAAAAAAAGTATCCAAGAGCAAAATGGTATCTGGTCGAACACTGTCGGAATCCAAAAGGGCAGCTTGGGGAGGTCCGTTGAAGGAATAGGATAATAGCGTTGGCTGCAACATCACCAACGAGTTGGTAGTGTTTTCTCTGATCAGGGTATACCTGTAATAGGCTGCCTCATCTGGACTCGAGTTAAATAACTGCAAGAACTGAGACCGCCTCAAGTGAAACATGAACTGCGGATACAAACTAAATTCGGGCGAAAGTCGGAAACTGTTGGGATCATCAGGAGTATACGATGCAAATTTAGCACACAACCGAATGAGACTTCTGTCCACCCATCGCAATACATCCGCCACTTCATCTGTTTCAGTTTGGTGCACCGCCAGACGCGCCGTCAAGACGACGGCAGCTTCCTGGTCAAAACTCATCTTAACTGGACTGTTAGCCATTGCCTGCTGTGCGGCCAGTGGATCATCCTTGGGGATTTCAGGAGGATTGTACCAAGGTCCACAGAGAGTCGTAGCCCTGACGCGTGTTCGTCCATTCGAATGTTGGTACTTGGTCAGAAACTGGATGAAACGACGCTTTCCTTCCGGTAGAGGTGTATTGCCGGGGTTGGTGACATCAAAATAGACCGCAATGGTCGTTGTTGGGTCGACTCCGCCCAAGCCCCAAAGGTTAGTTCCACCACGACCAACTTCCAAATCAGAGACATTGGGGCCTGATTTGTTTAGGCTCGTCACAGGTCCAATGGCTCCAGATACCTTAATCTCGCGACTGGTGAGGACTTCTAAGGAAGCTCCGAACGCCATAGTCATATGACCACCATCCTGCGGGACATCGTCCGCGTATCGATTGAAAACGCGACGGAGGGATTCCTTGAAGACAGACTGTCCGAAAGAGTCACCCAGGACGACCAACCCTCCAGTCGCTTCCACAAGTTCACGCATTTCTAACAGACCTACTTGATCAAGAGAGCACGCAAATACATCTACCGTATGATACGGCGCAATCTTCTGAACTTTATCTCCTCCTTGCTGACCTTGGTGCGCTAATTTCGCATAAAACTCGCAAGCGGGTTTGTGCAGTGGTTCTGCCTTTTTGGCCAAGTCAGCATGAGAACGCATATCGTCTTCCTTTAAACGGGAAACAATTGCACCGGGCCCAGCAGTACACGGACCGGATGTAAATAGCATAATACGTGCTCCACGGCGGGGAATGGCCATTTGCAGCATGGATGTGGCAACAGAAAGGGCAGCACCCGTGGATCGCGAGGGACGCTTGTCGCTGGGGACTGGCCAAGGATCTTTTTGCAGATCATCGAGGATGGTTTCAATCGCAAACGAGCATTCCGAGACGGGCATCAAGAAACGCTGCAAAATTTCCTGTCCTGGTCCAGCTCCAGCCGGTGGAAGTTGTTGTTGTTGTTGAGGTTTACCATTAGGAGCTGCTTGCGCGGGCGCCGCTCCACGAGAACAGCCAAGCATTTCTCCAATCTTTGCAGGTGCGTACTCGCGAGATCCACGCATCACATAGGCCTTGGAAATGCTTTCGCTGGCCAATTCGTAGACGGATATGTTGGTTCCGAAGGTAATCAATCCTACCAAGCTATTTTCTGGCAAAAGATTGAGTGCTTGTGTAATGGAATCTGAGAGCTCTGCCAGCTCCTCTTTGGCTCCACCGGATGTGCAGGTATCAATCACAAAAAGAAAGCAAGGAGGACCCTGATCGGGAACTGTCTGCAATTCATACTCGCAAGTACCGTACTGGGGAATCAACTCGGCTGGAAGATTTGTTTCCGTAATGTTATCCGCCTGTGTATTTTAAGTTGGTATAAACATTTGAGACGTGAGAAAATAAACCACGGCAATGCCAATGATAATGATAATGTACGAGCAATTGTTTCCTTGGAGACAAAGGAAAAGCTTTATCTTCAAGCAAACTTAAGATATCTTACGTAGTGCGGGGGGAAGTGGTTACGCGTCAAGCAAAAAGGGCAGACCCAGAGCTTGGAGCGGAAATCCACTTGGCAGTAGGGATTCAAGACAGCATGACATGTAGCTGTCGAGCATCTGACGGGATCATAAGGCAGTGCCTGGGGCGGAGCACAGTTAGGTGGAAGCTTCTTTAAGGGCGTGTAAAGAGCTCCAAAGGGTGCAACGCAACGAGTGGCCTCCAATCGGGACGAGGGCCAACAGTGAAAAGAGAGTCGGGTGCCCGACATCTCCTCAGAGGCAGTCACGTCCCATTGTCCTTCCATCTTATTGCTTGTTCAGAAGAGCAAATAATGAAATTAATAACTTGCTTTTGAAGTTGTGCTAGATTATATATATTATTATTATGAAAGTTAATATCTTGTTATCCTCGGTGAAAGGATGTCGTATGTCCATCGGCTTTGCTTCTGGCTTTGGCTTCTGGGGCTTGGTTTCCGGTCACTGCTGATATTTTAATAATAAATAACTGGAGTAGCTACTAGTAGCTAGCTAGCTACTAGCTAGTAGAGTAGCTACAGTAGTAGTACTAGTCTACTAGTACTACTAGTAGTAGTAGACCCTATTAGTATTAGAATAGTACTATTAGTACTACTACTGTACTCTATCTACTCTAACTAGTTGATGACGTAAACAAGATCGCAGGTTTGCTCGAAAGCAAATCTAAACGTACGCAGGCCAGACCCGTCCACATTTCCTAAGTGTTTTTCCCCTCTGTTCTACTCCGAGTGCGAATCTGTATATTCTTTTAGATTATCGAGGTCGAGCTGTCTACCAGGTAGTAAAGTAGACTAGCAGAGCTGTAAGAGAGCAGCAATATTACGATTTTGGCGCAACGAACACTGCAATCTGGGATAACAAGCAACGATTCTAATCATTTTGGTATGTTTGAGCAAGGAGGGCAAAGTTAGAGTGTCATGATGCTGGAAGCGAGATGTTGCCTTCACTTTTTATCGAGTACTGGTAGTGATACCCTCGGCAGCACGTGAGAAAGCGACGAAAGCTTCATGGGCAATCTAGATTTCTAGACGAACAGACAAAAAAGCTACTCTAACTGGTAGATTGCACATATGGTGAATGTATTCTACTTTAACGCTAAAATGGTATGCTACGTAGCTAGTCGGCAGTATTGTCGAGTTACCTGCAAACAATCAGTAAACCTTTCCGAAGATTTTTCAAGAGATTAGATGGCTGATCTGACACAGTTTTCACACGCGCACGAACGATGGATGGCACATATTTACTCTGACGCATTCTTCAACTAGCAGCCTAAATAGACTGGCTGGAACGAGGGGACGAAATCACGTACTAGTAGCTAGAGTACAAATTCGGTTAGTAAATAATGACATGTCACCTGCCATCAGACCCAGAACAAAACTTGAAACGATGTTCCGACAGTTAAATCAGAAGCAAATGCGGGTCAACATAGGAGCTGCGCTGCGCTAACCAGTTTTTCGTTGCAGTCGAACAAGAAGAAAAACATGTTTTTAAGCGCACCGTGCACCTCGCAGTATCTACTGCTTTTTGCGTGCAGTTTTCGTCTCGTAATGTGTGGGTACGCTGCAGCTTTAAAAGACACTCACGCAATGCGCGGCTCCGTCTTGGTCGGGCGTTGACGGGCCTACTCAAATAATTATCTAGGCGCACCAAAATGCTGAGTGGGTACGGAACGCAGCTCAACGCTTGGTGGCGCTATATGAAATTAACGAAAAGGCATGGCTGTAACGTTTTGCCAAACGCAACCTCACTTATCCCGTCACAATTTTGAAAACTGGACGACTCTTTCTCGTTTTCAATAATAGTGCACGACAACAAAGAATAATATTAAATAACATAATTCCAACACTCTACAGAAACAACGGTGACGATCTACATCCTGTGAAGCAACAAACAGAAGCAACAGCCTAAAGCATTTCTAGACAGCCTATTCTAGCTATCTTACACGAGTGGCATAAGACCACAATGACAGCAGGTAAGAACTCTTGCGTTGTTATTAGATTTGATGAACTCGTCGCTCGTCGGTATCCATGAGGAAGTCTGGTATTGTTTTCGGCGGGTTAACAAAGGGAAATTCGATATCAGTAGGCAGGCGATCTGCCGCAGCTCTCGGCTACCAGCTACCACAGATTCAGGCTTTCTCAAGAGCTGCTGCTGCCTGGTCTTGCCAGCATAGTGGTCTCCTGAGACCTGAGAAGACATGAATGTGTTGGTAGCAGTAAGCTGGGCAAACATGTCTACTCCTTGTACTCGGAATCACTGAGTAAATACTACTGTACTCTCAGTGCTTAGTAGTACTACGCTCATTTGCTACTTCAGCACTCGAGTATTGGTGTGCGTATTTCGTGGGTTTTATTATGCAACAGGGATGAGGTTTTCGTCTTCCGTTGAGCGCCAGCATCGCAATGCCTTCCTGCTTCAAGCGGGAGCTCTCAACATCGAGCCTATGTCCGACCCTTCAGACAACCCTTCCACTGCATCCACAACTCTTCTTTTACGTTTTTGTTACTTATTACAGTAGTGGCTCGAGCTTTTGCTAACCCAAACTAGTTCGTAGACATGACAACACCGAGATTCATCATCTCAACCAGACCTTTTGACTAACCCAATCTGCTTGACAATCTTCCTTCATTTGCCAACCTGCTCCTGAATTTGGTATTTATCGGATTGGTTCCCCATCCCTTCCGTTAACCTTCTCTCAGCCACTGATACCATCGTAGTGACTCACACGCACTTGTCGGAGAAGGAGCTTTACGAAGGTTCCGTCGATTGCAGAAAGCCAAAGTCTTGCAGAGATAGCGATCGTGCCCATCGCCACAGACGCCCACGTATTTATCCCGAAGGCGGCTCTGGTGGGATGCAACCCAGTAGCAAGAAGAATATGTCCAAAAGCAGCCACGTTGAGGAAAGCCATCGCAGCAGTCGTCGAAGATCCTCGAAGAATAAAAAGGGCTTAAAGGTCGACACCAAGCACGCGAATGGTATCTACAGCAACAACAACAATACCCCCGCCACACCGGATACAGCTGCGTCGACTCCAGACGCAAAGACTCCGGCTGGTCGACGTGGTTCCAAGGACCTTAGGTCACCTGGAATTGCCAAAACTCCCGTACCTGATGGTGTTAAGATTGCTCCACCAGATGCGCCGCTTCCTGACTTTATTACACAAACGGACGGGTATGGGAACCCCATCACTCCACGTTCCGAGGACGCTATTGAATCCGCTCGAGTAGAGCACCCTTCGGGACCGAAACCAGCTCTTCATGTCGACCAAAATGGTCAGCTCACGGAAGATCCTGCGAAGGAATCGGACGACGAAGATGCATGTGACTCCATTCTTGATAATTTTCGCATGATGTGTTGTTGTCTTGGACCCGAACATACCGCTGCTGCAAAGCCGGAGACGACAACGAAAGAACAGCAACAAAGTACAGTTTCAGAAGTATCTCAAGAGAATAAGATCGAACGTGTTAAGCTTTTGCCTGGACATCATCCCGATGATAAAGGAAAGAAGTGTCTTGTCCTTGATTTGGATGAAACCTTGGTACACTCCAGTTTTAGAGCCGTGCCTGGGGCCGATTTTGTGATCCCTGTCCAGGTACGAATTTGTGCAAACTACAGAACTTGCATTGCGATGCCAAAGTATTACAGTGAAACTCATGTTTCTTTCTTTTTTCTCTCTTGCGAAACAGATTGAAGATGTGGTCCACTTTGTCTACGTAGCAAAGAGACCAGGTGTCGACGAGTTCCTGACCGAAATGGCCAAGCACTACGAAATTGTTATATACACCGCCAGTCTAAATAAGTATGCCGATCCACTTTTGGATTTGTTGGATCCCAATCGCGTGATTCGCACTCGCCTCTTCCGCGAATCTTGCGTGTACTACGAGGGGAACTACGTGAAGGATCTCAGTCTCTTGGACCGCGATTTGAGCCAGGCCATTATTATTGATAATTCGCCCAATTCTTACATTTTCCATCCCGAAAATGCAATTGATTGCTCTTCCTTTATTGACGATCCCAAGGATAGGGAGTTGGATCAAATCGGGGCATTTCTCAAGGGTATTAAAGACGTAAAGGATGTTCGAGGCACAGCACCTCTCTGGAGAGAATGGCCTAACATCAATATTGAAAACCAAGAAGAGTAAACAGTACTCTTACGCAGGCGTGTAATTGTTTTATGTTGGGCCAACTCACGTTTCTTTCACACGCAATCAAAGCAAATGGAACAACTAAAGAGGACAGACAACAGCTTGTTCTGCTATTTGGAATCCATTAATAACATAAATTAATCCTTTTTGTATTTGACGGACCTTCGCAGGAAAAGTATTTCAGTTATTCCTACTTGGACTGTTCGATATGAAATAAATGAATATGAATACTGCAGAGTAGACTACCATAGGTCTAGTCAGGTCTAGCTACTAGTAGCCTACTCATACCCATTTTTGTCCCATAATTCTTAATTTTTTCTTTTCAGTCCACCACAGTTGCAGGCAGGGATGGGGTTACTTTTTGAAAATTCAACAAAATAAATAGAGTAATAATTAATCTCCGTGATGAGAAAAAAATGATGGGGCGGTCCGGTGCAAGTTTGCCCGTTTCACCGTTTCACACTCTGCTTTGCCTGCACAACTCACAACAACAACAACAACATCTTGACGACTCGAGTAAATAATAATAACTTCTATACTTCAAGAGCGTTCCCTATAATAAAACAAAAGAGCGATAAGAGAATGAGATTATCATGTCATTTATTGTGCTTCACATTGTCCGTTTTCTTGGTCAGGTTTGCGTCCACTGCCAATGCGCTAGACCTGGGACGGTTTCTTAAGCGCCGACCGAAGACACCTGAGAAAGATATGGATCCGGAACAGAAGGCAGACGAAGTGCTTAAATACACAACAGCTTGTGACAAGGAACTGGCTAAATCGGTGGTTATTTTAGAAGAGCAAAAGGCTGCCGCTGAGGATGCTCTCGTTATATGCCGCGAGCACCGAAAACAAGCACGCAACGACATTGATTTCCTAACACTCAAGGTGGAAACTGCATCTCAAAAGTTGGCCAATGCAGACGAAATATGCGCCGAAAAAATGAAATCGGGAGAGGAGGAAGCTGCCGCCAAATTGGACCAAGCCAACATCCAATTGCAAGAGAAACAAACGTATGTTGTGAAATTGATGGAGCAGCAGAAACAGGAAATCCAACGAATGGCTTCAGAGAATGTAGCGGCTCTCCAGGCAGCATCTGAGATACATGTAAAGACTATCGAAAACCTGCAAGAACAACATAAATCTGAATTGGAAAGCATGTCGCAAAAATTGCAGGAACAGGAAATGAATCAAGAAAATGAGATAAAGGCTGCCAAAGCTTCTTTGGAAAAGGCTCAAGCTGATCATGCTAAAATGGTACAAGACTTTGAAGCAAAACACAAGATCGAGTTGGAGTCTACAGAACAGGCGGCCCAGCATAGAATTGATAGCCTTGAAAGTCAGTATAAGGCTTGTGATGGATCCTTCGCCAAAACTCAACGAAAATTGGAGCTGTTGGAGAAGGATCAAGAGAGGGCACTGCAGGTAGGTCAAATCGTATCGTCTATGTGTGTGCTTCTGATTGCTTGATTTTTTTCTCATGGATTTTTGTTGCTTCGAAGAAAATCGCCGCATTGGAGAACTACACTGCGTTTTCTCTTGCCAAACAAGAGGCCAAAGAACTCGCGCAGCATGCCGAGAAAAAAATTCTTGCATACGCTACTCCTCGTTACGAGGAACATCTTAAGAAGCATGTCGACAATGCCAGAGAAAAGTGGCAGGAAATTGAACCGATTTTGGCACCAATCATAAAGCCGCTCAACAAAGGCGTCAACTACTTGTTTAAAGAGGAGAGAAAATTGCGTCATAGCATTTTTGACAAGACCAAGCATATCTTTATCAAAGATGTCTGTCCCCGAAGTCGAGCGCAATTGAAAGGACTCAAAAAGAAAAAAATCTTCATGCCTCCCGGATTTGCAGAATCTGTTGAGCACGCTTGCAGCCAACCCGACGAATTCCTTTCTTTGACTGCCAAGATCATTCTGTGCTTAGCTGCCTTAGCGTTTCACCGTTTTATGTTTCGTTCGATCCTTTTCCTCCTATTACTGCCATTTCGAATCTTACTGTACCCCTGCACATATTTCGTTCGGCAAAAGAAGCATCAGAAGGTGTTTACAAAGAAGGAATGAGCTTTGAGATGTTTATTACTAGCCAAGGGAAGGTCGTATGAGCTACCTACATGGCGATGAAGAGGGGATATACAAAGAGGCAAACGCAGAAACGATGCAGATCATTCAACGTAATAATACTACGAGACACTACTGTAGGCAGCTACGTCATCACAGTGATAGCATTTTTTCTTGAGATGTTTAATCCTTCTTTATTGCCTTGTCATCTTCCTTTCGGAAGACCAGAGTAGCTTGAAGCACAGCAGCAAAGTAAAACCATGCGCTTACTAGCTTGAATACATTTGCAGGCTCCATGACATCAGTAGCATAAGTCCCTGTTACAACGATTGCGTTCAGAGGCAATCGAAAAATATTGAGGATTCCACCTTGCAATGCATCTGGTACGTATTTGGAGCGTAGAGTTCCAGCAATAGGCATGAACATGCCAACCGCGAATTCAACCAACATAAAAGCGGCAATAATGATGACGAAACGATCGGATAGACTTTCGCTCATAGAAAGGAATATGGCGGGAATAACCATGCTTGAAGCCGCCAGCATATACACCAAGGATGCACAGACTTCCGAGGCATTGTGTTTGGAAACAACATACTTGGTAATGAAAATGTACAAAGGAGGAAACATCATTCCACCACATGAGATTGCCATCATCATGGCTGAGAACAAGCATCCAGTAGGGAGTCCACCTGGAGGATCTAGGGAGAGCAATGTTGGGACCCACATGAAAACAAACTGGATGCCACAGAAGAAAGTGAAGTGAGCCAATTTGCAACAAAAACAAAGAACAAGCGCAAATACAAAACGATGGAACGACTTACAGTGTACATTGCACCTTCGCTGAGAGCCTGTGTCATTCCGATTCTCCAGATCCGAGAATCAGAAATGGTTGCTTTCCATCCATCAATAAATTGCGTGTACAGGGAAGAACTCTCGTGGTCTTCCACGCTTTCCTCGCCATAATTTTCCTCCCAGCGTAGAACTAAAACCAAAGCTAAGACAGTCAAGGCAATAGCACCCTGGAAAGGGCCAATATGACCCAGATAATCCTCCAAAACCTGAGCAAGAATTCCAGCAACGATGGCCATGACACCATTACCAATCGATGCCTCCGAAAATGTTCTCGGCAACCATTCTTCGGGAAATCCCTTCTTACGATGCTCGGTTGTCATCCAACTTTCAAACGCCGAAAAGAGTAGGTTGGTGGAAATTCCCCCGAGGATACGTCCAATAAGGAGAATGGTAAAGTCCTGAGAATGTTCCATCGTATTGATTATGATCTCTAGAACACAGTAGGCAATGCAGGATCGTTTGCGACCAAACTTATCCACCAAGCTTCCCAAAAATGGAGCAAAGATGGCGCCCGACAAGAATCCCGTCAAAAACAGGGCCGAGATATTGACATTGTAACTCAGGTAGAGAGTGTACATGTGTGTGCCCTGCATCCAATCGGCCAGCATAATAACATTGTACACCAAAAGGTACTCGCCACGAAAGGCGTTGTATTTGTCGTGTAAATCTTTTTTAGCCTCCGCAGCTTTAATACTGGAAGGCGTTTTGTTGTTGTTCTCCTCTTCTTCATCTTCGTCAAAGTGAAAAAAGGACGAGAATCCATAGGTTAAACCCAACATGCCGGTCATGATGAGGAGAGTGTCGAGAGCCCTGTGTTTTCATAAGAGAGAGAGAGAGAGTGTGTGTGTATGTGTGGAATTAGTAAAATTAACTTACGATTTCATAGCATGGAAGTCAGGGAATGAAGGGTGTACACCGTCTACCGTCTACCGTCTATATTTCGATGGCCCAGGTGAAAAAGCACCAAAAACAGGAGCGTAGTATTCTCCAAATTAACAAAGTACAAGCCACCAGTAATCAACGTACCATTCGGGCCATTCAACTGGCAACAGTGCCTTAATTGGTTCTAACAAAGCGTACACCATTTTAATCTCCACTTCGTTTGTAAAACCGAATGAGCACGCACCGACGATCAGCGCTTGATTCCAATGTCATTGTCTGAAAAACGTGGAAGGTGAAAATTGAGGCCGTTGAAATACTCATATTGAGTCATATTCGTGATTGCCGCCAATACGCTCATATCCCAGTTTCAAATAGAGTTAGAGCTACTTTTCTGGATTCATCTACATCCAACCAATCGAATCGTCACTCAATTGGGCCTAACGACAAAAACTTCTCCCCCATACAGTAGACTAGCTAGTTATGGGGGCCTCTCAAACAAAATAATAATAGAGTAAAAGAGACGAGACGGGCATTAGTTCTTTCTGACTTTTTCTAAAACAAATTAATTTGAATACAACTCAACCTCCATCATGGCAGAAAACGGAAAACGCAAGTTCACAGAACTGGACGAGGAAACCCTCAACTCGGGCGCAGAAGGGTAAGATGATCTAAAATCAGAAACTGTGTTGTTTCGATCAAATGGAACCATACTCACTCACTCCCCTTTCCGCCTATACTTTCGCGCACTCTAGATTTTCTGCTACTCAAATCTTTGTAAAAAATCCTGCTTGTGTTGCCTACACGTACGATGATCTCATTGTCATGCCGGGACACATTCATTTTGGAGTGGGTGATGTCGATATCTCTTCCAAACTGACCAAGAATATTCAATTAAATGTCCCCTTTGTCTCGTCTCCCATGGACACGGTGACGGAACATCAAATGGCGATCACCATGGCACTCCAGGGTGGTATTGGAATCATCCATTCCAATCTCACCATAGAAGAGCAAGCCGCCGAGGTTCGCAAAGTCAAAAAGTATAAGAATGGATTCATTTTGGATCCCGTTTGTTTGAGCCCCGATAGTACGGCCGAGGATGCCATGAAAATGAAAAGCCAGAAGGGATTTTCTTCTTTTCCCATTACCGACAATGGAAGAATTGGTGGCAAGTTGATGGGAATCATTTCCAACCGTGATACTGGCTTCATTGAAGACAGAAACATTAAAGTCAAGGAATTTATGACACCACGAGACAAGTTGGTTGTCGCTCAAGATGGTGTGAGTTTGCAAGAAGCCAATGAAATTCTTAAAACGAGCAAGAAAGGAAAGCTTCCTGTGGTCAATGAAAATGATGAAATTGTGGCTTTGATTGCCAGGACTGATCTGCAAAAACATAAGGATAATCCGCTGGCCTCAAAGGATAAGGTCAACAAGCAATTGTTGGTCGGTGCGTCCATTGGAACTCGTCCACAGGATAAAGAGCGCGCGGCTGCATTGGTTGAAGCAGGAGTCAATGTGATTATCATCGATTCATCCCAAGGTGATTCCATCTATCAAATTGAAATGATTGAGCACTTAAAATCAAAGTATCCGGATGTTGATGTCATTGCAGGTAATGTAGTCACTCCTTCCCAAGCCAACCACTTGATTCAAGCTGGTGCCGATGGTCTCCGTGTTGGTATGGGAATAGGTTCCATTTGTACGACACAAGAAGTATGTGCAGTAGGTCGCGCTCAGGCCAGTGCTGTCTACCATGTGTCCAAGTTTGCTAAAAAATTTGGAGTCCCCGTCATTGCAGATGGCGGTGTCAAGTCTACCGGTCACATTACCAAAGCCTTGTGTCTTGGTGCCGGTTGTGTCATGATGGGTAGTATGTTGGCTGGTACGGATGAATCTCCAGGTGAATACTTTTATCAAGATGGAGTCAGACTCAAGCGCTACCGAGGTATGGGTAGTTTGGAGGCAATGAATGCTGGAGGCGACAAAAGATATGTTTGGGACGAGGGAGCGACCGTTGTCAAGGTCGCACAAGGTGTCAGTGGCGCGGTGCAGGACAAAGGAACCTTGCGTCGCTACATTCCATATTTGATGCAAGGAGTTGGTCACGGTCTTCAAGATGCTGGTATTGCGAGTGTCAAAGAAGCTCACGAAAAACTTTATGCCGGAAAATTGCGCTTTGAGATTCGTTCCCCATCTGCTCAAAAGGAAGGTGGTGTCCACGGACTCCACAGCTTCCAGAAACGAGACTTTTAGATGGTTGACTTGGGGAGTTTGCGAAGGAATTGTGCTTCAACGACGTAGTGCGATTGCTGCCCGTTTTTCAATGGACTAAGATTATAGAATACGAATACTTAATAAGTGCTGTACTTTACATTAAGGTAGAAACGAGGCAACCTACTAGCTAGACAAGTTGTAGACTACTACTACTACTAGTAGTAGCTACAAGTCTAGCTAGTAGTCTAGTAGTAGCTCGACGTCTGATGTCGCACTGCTGTCATCATGTTCGTGACTTGGTACTTTGACAGGACAAAAAATGACATCATTGATAGAAAATCAAAAATGGAAAAAATCCAGAGCTCAACAATAATTTGTTTTTGGAAATATTAATGATACCAGGTACCAGGTACCAATAAATAAAAGATACAAGTACAGTGGAGTAGGTCTACTGCAGTAGGCAAATTGAAAGAATAAATTAAGAATTAAGACATGCTACTTTGGTCAAATTTTGTCTGCTGGTCAAAATCTTCGAGTAAACGACATCCTCAAGCCTCAAGTATTCTACACACTCACAACTCACAAAGAGCTATTATGGCTCCCAAATTAATATGCTCATTGCTCTGGCTTGTAGTGACCTTGGGCGCCCTGCAAGAGACCCTATCGCTGCTTTCAGATCCTTCATCAATCTCAACAAATCGTTGTCCAAGTTCTATGGGTAAAACCACGGCTTTGCGTACTGTGAATGGAAATATCCACCCAAATCGTAGAAATATTCTGCAGACAGTAACTGCATTAACTTCCGGGTTGGCCTTTCCTACTATGCCAACCTCAGCAACAGCAGTTCCTGGTGCTTCCATCAAGCCAGTGGCTACATTAAGCGACGGCACGACCTTCCCGCTTGTTTCCTTTGGCTTGCAAATCTACAATGACGACAAAGCCTATAAGCTGACTCTGCTGGCGCTTGAGTGCGGATATCGTAACTTTTTTGCCAGTGTTCTCGCTGGAAACCAAAAAGGCTTTGCAAGGGCCGTGAAGGATTCTGGTATTGATCGCAAAGATCTGTTTATATGTGGGTCTGTTGTTTCGAACCGAGCGGTCGGCTACAAAGCAGCCTACGATGATACATTTGCAGGTTGGAAACGAAACATGGCAGCATTCTCGGTGGGAGAAATTGACTACTTGGATCAAATCATGCTTGATTATCCAGGTCCAGATCCGGCTAGCATTCAAGGTCAGTGGATGGCCTTCCAAGCGATGCAATCACAAGGTTTGACCAAGACATTGAGCGTCTCCAATTTCTCGCCAGCACCACTGGATGTTCTTTTGGCCCCCGGAAAAAATCCAAATCCAAAATACGAACTCATGAGCAAACCAACGGTGAACCAGTTGCCATATTCGGTAGCTTACCATCCAGGCACCTTGGTAGAAGATAACAACAAGCGTGGTGTACTGGTGCAAGCATGGGCGCCTTTGGGTGGTTCGTTAGGGGGGCGATTCAATTCTAGCATGAAGGGTAAGTGTGCTGAGATAGGGCACAAGTACAATAAAAACTTTGCTCAGGTTGCCTTGAGATGGATCTTGCAGACTGGCGCCTCCTTCACCACTCAATCACAAAACAAAGACCATTTCCAACAGAATCTGAACATCTTTGACTTTGAATTGTCTGATGATGACATGAGAGAGCTGTCATCATTAGCCTAGAATTTTGACATCAGCAATCCTGTTGTATTTGCAAAGCAAAAAATATCAAGCTACCTGCTAGCTTAAGGTGTTCTTTCCAACTTGGTTCAAGCGGAAATGCGACACCAAAATTGAGATAGGTGTAGGCCGGAGCACATTGGGTGCCCAGGAAAAAGCATTACGTAATAATTGGACGCATGTTTTTTTCATCTGTTGATGTTCGCCGAATAATTATTTAATTTCTCGAGTATTAGTCTACCTGGTACAGTATGTTTTTTACCAGGTACACCACCAGTCTGCTGTACTACTAGCTGGTAGTCTACTAGCTAGCTAGTAGTAGTAGTAGCAGCAGTAGTACCAGGTAGCTAGTAGCAGTAGTAGCTACTGGAGTACATTAGTAGAGTACCAGTAGCTACTACGTACTAGAGTAGCTACTAGCAGTAGCTAGCTAGCTAGAGTAGTACTACAGTACTTAGTAGAGCTAGCTAACTAGTACCAGGTACTACCACAATTCTAGAAAAAATCGAGTGAAAAAGGAATTGGCTGTACTACTACTACCAAGTAGTAATATAGAACCTCGACAAGACCAAAACTATTAACCAAATAACACACCTACTACTACTATCATAACTAAACATAGTATTAACAACTTCGGAACAGCCAGCGGCAGACTACGAAGCTTAAAAGCAACGCGAAACAAGATAACTACAACGAAGCTCATAACCCAATACAACAACCACAGGAGGAGGACGACCGAGGTTAAGACCGGAAGGACCGTCGTCACCAGGAGGACTACTACTCTCAGTCAAACAACCACAGGCGGAGCGAGGACTCGTCTGGACACGAGTGTCATCAAAACGAGGCTTTTTGGTAGGCAGACAGCCGCAAAAATGACTCGTGCAACGCAACCACCGATCACCGTAGGAAACAACGAAGCGACGAGGCCGGATCTGTTGGATAATGACGCCATAATGCAGACGACTGCCAACCAACCAACGACAATGGAAGGAGAAGCACTCGAAGGATCATCAGAGGATGATGGCGTGAACTGGCAATACAAGAACAGCGAGACTGTGGAGAAGGAACAGCAGCACGATGATGACAATCATACACTCGGTGGGGACGCACAAAAACACATGGAGACTAGCAGGACGAGCCGGAACCACCCTCAACTCAGTCCGGATCAGGAACTCGGAGACGCCCAAAACACACGGAAAGACGATGATAGTATCAGAGGAGGACATGAAGACACGGTCGCACTGAACCTGTCCGATACGAACGATGGTGGAGCCACTTCACCCCGGAGAGGACTACAAGATACCACAACAACTACCCATACGAATCGGAGCACCTCTACTGGGAATGACACAACAAAAGGCACAGGTCGTGCCTTTTTCCAACCGTCAACTACAACCCCAGGATACCACAACACCACCCACCAACCGCCTATCGATCCAACCGTGGTGCAGGCTGTTGAAAACCTACAAATTGGCCACAGCCCCTCCCACCCAACAACAGCCACGCCCCCATGGACACTGGTCACCAACACTCACAAGAACGCCCCAGCTAGGAACAACAACAACAGTAGTCAGGAATTTGGGCTAGCATTTGAACGTACCACCAAAGACAACAACTGGTCCACAGATGACCTACTCCTCATCCTACGGACAATTCAGGCTCATGACCCCAACGCCATGCTTAGTAGTGCCGACAACAACACTAAGCCCACCCTTGTGACTGCCATACTACACAAAGCCCAAAAAGATACCCCATGGTTCACAAAGTTTACATCCATGAAAACAATGAACTGGGGCAAACCTACTGATGGCACAACCAAGATAGTATTCAGTTTCTGGCTTACCTCCACAATTATCAAGAAAAACTTGGCACAACTGAGAATGGACTCTGACTTCACTGAAATGTTGAAAGGCACCAATACCTACATGAAGGTGACTAAGCTCCTTGAGCCCCACAGCAAAATTGTAGGATACTTCCTGGGCAAAGACATCATTCACACCAACAGAGATGATATCACAAACCGACTAGCAGCCCATATTATCAAACATTCACAGACTCACTGGACACCAGCATTAGATGTTTTGAACACTACAGTCCTTGGCAAAGGTCACAACAACCGCATGGTAACTTTAGTGGTAGGCAATACGGATTATCAAGGAGTCCTCGACATCTTGACACAGCAACCCATGGAAACCCTGTCCTTCCTAGACCACCGGACCAAGAGACAAAATATCAACCAATTTGACAAAATGTTGAAGTACCATGACTACATTGTATCCCACAGCACGGCAGTTAGACTAGAAAATGTCACTTCCTTGGATACACAAGCATTGTGGGCGCACCTTCAGCCCATTACTAACACCACCTACTGTGACATTTCTGACGGCCGCACCCAGGGCACTACATACATCCAATGCTTCAAGGAGAAGGAACCAGAGGTTGCTACAGCTATCCAGTCATACCTCCTTACGAATTTTTCAGAATCAGAGAATAGACCCATCATTGGAGAGAGAGGAGGTGGCACTGTAAATTCTAGCAGCACAGGCACCAGAACCTACAGAGGCAATCACAGTGGGAAAAGCACAGGAAAGGAAACCACAGCTACACTCAACCAAACAAGCCAGAAAGCCTTTGCAGCATTTCTCAAAAACTGTCCTACCATCGATATCCCATCCACCTTGCCAACAAAACCTCACCGAGGAAACAATCGCCCACCGGTCACAGGATGGAGTCCTAATGCTTGAAGCTATAAAGATATATTAGCCGGCACTCCCTCAAGAGACAATTCCCCTAATAGTTCCATCACCATGCAATCCCAAAAGACAGAACCAACCGGGAATAAGAGTAGCAACCGATCCAGAAAGAGCCTTGAATCTGAAAATGTTGAACTTCGCAGTCAACTCAACCACATGCAACAAGCCCAAACAGCTATGCAAGACACCCAGAATAATTTACTTGATACCCAGAACAAATTACTTACCCAGATTGCAACCATGAGTGCAGCCATCCAAGATTTAATGAAACAACAGGGTTTAGCAACCGGGACTTACACAACCATCACCAGTCCCCCACGTAAACTCTCTAAACACAATAGGACCAAGACACCAAGGACAACCAACACAAACAATACACCACCAGCCACCGCAATGGCCCCATCTGAGGTACCAAATGGAGACAAAGATAGCCTCATGGCAGACACAGGCTCTGAGTCAGGACCTACACCATTACCACCTACTGCAAATCCGCCAACTGTCAGCCACCCAGGGGGGTGCAGGGCTGAATAATGTCGCCCCCCA
>Ga0210036_1001782_pt1 | contig 23708 bp, 12 predicted proteins | sample CryGeymeta201515_FD_185469 | JGI IMG/M metagenome (GOLD analysis project Ga0210036, IMG submission 185469) | Groundwater microbial communities from Crystal Geyser aquifers in Utah, USA - Crystal Geyser metaG 2015-15 (SPAdes) (version 2) | ecosystem: Environmental > Aquatic > Deep subsurface >...
ATCCAGTGGTAGAGCAAAATAGGCTGGGTGCTGGTACCTGTGCTGTTAGCCAAACAGCAGGGCAGAGTGCAGTTTAAATCCTTACTCAGGGAGCCCCCCCCGCACCAAGGGGGGAGTGTCTTGTCGTCGTCGTCGTTGTCGTTGTCGTCGTCATCATTCCGCATTCGCCATCTTTGATTGACACAATCATACGACACCCATCTCTCCGGTAAAAAATCGAGGGGATCATGGAAGTGAAGTGGGTCACGTTGAATGGTCCAGATAGGAAAATAAAGATAGGTTCCCTTGGGAATAACAATTTTCTTCGTACTGCAACTGCCGCTGTCTTTGCTTCTACTTTTTGGGTGCAAGGGCAACTCTAAATCTCTTTCTGTGGACCTGTTCGTGGAAATAGCAGGCGGGTAGAGCCGCAGAGTTTCCTTGAGAACAGCTTCCAAATAAACAAAGGACGGCATCTCTGTAGCTGTAGCTGTTGTATCATCTTTACTGTGACTACGTATCTCCTTCAAGCATTTGTCCAGCACGGTGGGATGCTGCGACAATAGATATAAACAGTAAGTCAGGGTGACACTGGACGTTTCGTATCCAGCAAATAACAAGGCCATGATACTTTGGGAGATCGTTTCACTGAAATCTTCTTCTTTCAAAGGTGCATCTGTATCTTTTGTTCCGCTCTCGGAACTACTTGCTTGAAAGTGTTCCAAAAAGCCTGACAAGAGATCGGTTGGAATGGTGCTCTTCATTTCCTTCCCGGCCGCTTGTTGCTGCATTAGTTGATAACGTTCATTGATTAACCTTTTTAGGAATGATATGACTTTTTCTCTTTCTCGTTTATACGTTTGGTTGGTAGCAGTGGGAAGGGTGTACATATGAGAGGACGGAAGCATGACATCACGAGTAACACGCCGCATAATATCGCTCGTCAACGCATCGAAGGCAGGTCCAATATCCGATGCATCCGAATCTGAGTTTTGTGTTGATCCTGCTGCGATCATTTCTGCGCTCATATTGAAGATTTTTTGGCAAGTACCAAAGTTGGAATGAAAAGCGGCCTGTCCAAAACAATCCATTGTCAGTGCCTTCATAAGATCAAGAATATTTTCGCACTGCCATACTTTGTTCTCACTCTTGTCTATTTGCTGATATATTTTCTCAACCAAATGGAGAGCAGTTTGATGAAAAGCGCTTTCGTGATGTTTGATTACCGCAGAAGTATGCATGGCTTTAGTAATACGTGCACGCTGTTTTTTCCAGTTTCTGCCGTTCAAAAGGCCCACGTTCTGATTCCCGAACAGGTGTTGAAAGTGACCATTCAACAGAGCAGGGAAGCTGCGATACGCACTTGCTTTCAATAACATCTCCACGTCTTCACAGTGGGTCACACAGAGACAGGGTGTGTTAGGTCCCATCCAGAACGTGCATCGACCATCGTCGTCTGCGTGCTCTACAGCCCATTTGTAAAGAGCTTTTTCAAAGTTGGATTCACGAAGTAAATGAAGATGTCCGCTATAAAATGTGCCACCTGGAATAACAGGGATTCCCTCGATCGGTGATTTCTTTTCTGGGAAAAGGTAAGATAATGCCATCGTCCTTTCGGCTGTAGTGGTCGAAGAACACTACCAGCTAGACTAGTAGTAAGGTTACTACACTCAAAGATCATCCATTTTATTCAGATTGCTTCTCTATACTACCTGGTAGACTACTCGGAATAGTAATTACTAGGTCTACTCCACTTATTACTCTATTGAAATGATTCATCATGGTCCTTCTCCTTTCTGAAGAATAGATTCTTTCGCAACCAAACTGAATCGCGCACTTGATCCATTGTTCAGGAGAGTCGAATGAGTCGAAGGCGTCGAGAAAGGCATTTTCAGAGGCACAGAAGACTTCTTAACTTGTTGGACGGTAGTCTAGTGCCAATCCCTGAATTATGGTACTTTAAGTTAAAAGTATATCCACCACCCTCCATCTTCAAAACAAAATCAAACAAGCACCACGAAGCAGCAAAAGTATTCCATACTTCTAGCTAACTCTTTTCTAACGACAGGTCACGTAACTTCACGCACTTGGCTATCTAACCAAAACAAACAGCAAAATGAACGATAGGCTCGGGGACTTGGGCGGTGCCAACTTTGATGACGACGATGATGATGACGAAAACTTTGATAATGAGGCCGATGGTGATGTCGAGATGCAAAAAACGCCCCAACAGGCAACTCATATGATCCATTTTTTTAACGAAGTTGACTCCATCAAGAACGATATTGATTTCGTCACCAAGGCCACCAAGAAGATTGGCGATATCAACGAAGAAGCTCTCCAAGCTACCACGACAGAAAAGGAGAACGAACTCAGTAAGAGGCTTCGACCGCTCATTGATTCTACCAACAATCGGGCAAAGAGGACCAAAAATCTACTGGGACTTCTTAAAGAAGAGACGGCGAAGCTTGCAAGAGAAGAAAAGCTCAATACCAGTGATAAACGGTATGTTGAACCGTGCCTTGTGGTGTTTTGGTGAAACAATGCGTTGAGTTGTTGTATGTATTTGTTGTACTTGTGCTCATTCCACAAATTTTTTCCCATTACTCGCATTGTTGCTCTCGATATAACCACGTTCTTTCTAAATAGTGTGAGGGATAATCTTTGCAATACGTTGACGCGAAAGTTTGTTGATGAAATGAAAGCGTACCAGAATGCGCAGCAGAAATACAAGACGGACATTAAGAAGAAAGTGAAACGACAAGTGCAGATTGTCAAGCCCGATGCCACAGATGAAGACGTTGACGCTGTGATGAGGAGCGACGGAGGGCGTGATGCCCTGTACCGTGAACAGATTTTGGCAGGTGGAGTCAATGACCAGATCAAGTGAGTCGGAGTAGAGTGTCTGCTTGTTTTGTGTTGTATTATTTCATTGTTCTACGCCTCTTGTCTATCAATCATTGGTTCTAACCGTTTTGTCGTCTATTTTATTGCTCTGAAGAACTACATACGCTAAAGTAGCTGGAAAGTACCAGGACGTCCTTGCATTGGAGTCGAGTGTTGCCGAGCTTCATCAAATGTTTCTGGATTTCGCTTTGCTCACGGAACAACAGGGAGAGCTTCTCGATCAAATTGAATTTCAGGTCAAACAAGCTGGAGACTACGTAGAAGATGGAAATGTAGATGTCCATCAAGCGATCGAATACCAAAGCGCTATCCGAAAGAAGCAATGGTATGTTTTTGCTTTTGTGATTTTCTACTTAATGTTTTGGCATTTTTGGTCTCATCATCTTTATTGCGTCTTTCTATTTATTCTTCAGTTGGATTATGCTCATTGTTATTGTATGCATTGTTGTCCTTCTGTTTGCCACGGGTATCATTCCATAGACAAACAAATATTTTGGTTTCTGATAGTGACATAATGTAACAGATAAAAGCGTACTCTACCGAGCGAACTATCACCAGGAACTTATTATAGTAGAAAGAAGCCTATTTGATTTCTATTGGCAAATAGCTTTTCTTAATCGATGGTGATGTTTAATCTGTGACAAGTGCTGCAAAGTCTTCCACGAGGACGTACTTTCTCGCGCGCGCCCGTGAATTCACATGACAACGAGCTATATTAAAGCACACCACCATCGCCAAATTCTTCAATGAGTTCATTAAGTCTGGGCTGGACTGCTTCTCGTCCTTTTTCAGATAACCTGTCAATGTAGACGACTCCGTCCAGATGGTCGTACTCGTGTTGGAAAATACGTGCCTCCCAGCCCGTGAATTTGCGTTTTATTTTCTTTCCTTTAAGGTTCTGGGCCTCGACTTTGATCCATTTGCTCCGTTCGACATCTCCACTCATATCCGGAAAACTCAAGCACCCTTCAACGTCTTCATCTTTGGCCTCACTAAATTCCACAATTTTGGGGTTGACCATAACAATTTCATCGAGCCACTTTGTCTTGTCTCCACTTTGGTTGTACACCAGTAGGCGTTTGTTGACACCAACCTGTGGAGCTGCAAGTCCGACGCCTTGAGCTTCGTACATGTACATAAACATCTCCTTGACTATCTTCGCTATGCTTCCGTCCTTGAGCTCTTCTTTGGTAACTTCCGCATTTTCGGCACGCAGGGCAGGATGCGGATATTTCACAATGTACAAGTCAGTAAAATCAACTTTGCCGGGATCCACTTCTTCTTCCAGCTGTTTCGAAAATGAAAGTGGTGTCGGTGTTGCTCGGTATAATCGCGTTTGTGGATATGCAGTAGCAGTTCGAGCCGATTTCTGCGGCAGCAGACGACCTGATGCAACTGCAACTATTCGCGATTGAAAGGCAAAAGCTCGGTGTCCGTTCGCAATCAATCCGATGCATGCCATTATGAGCAGAGTTCCATACAACTTCATCTCACTTTTGTTTGTATTATCGTTGCTACTTGGTAGCTAGCTATCAGTAGTAGAAGACGAGATGGAAACAATTATATTTTGATTGAATATTGATTCAAAAAGGTAAGGTAGGTGTTTTCTGAAAAAATGGTTAGGACTGTACTCCCTAGCTAGTAGTAGTACTGTACTCGAGTACTACTATGCGTTTGTATGTACTAGACTAGTGGGTGAATAAGAAAAATCTGACGCAATCCTGATGAGGTCCAGAATTTGAAAATCCACCCGAAAGCTCAGATTTGAAAAGATGAGGATGATCAAGCTCGCCTTCCTTGAAAAATTCAAATCGAGCACCCTTCCATCAACAGAACAATTCCGTCTTCACAAAAATACTACTTGACCCTACTCCTCGTACCAGGTACCAGTAATCTACTTGACTAGTCTAGTCTTCACGTACTCGTACTCGTAACTCGTAATCGTACTGCATCAAAAACCCAACAATGATGAGCACCGTTTGCGAATCGCTCGACGAGCTCTTACAGAGCACGCGGATCTTTGAGGAACGAGAGCAGACCACTCTTCTAGGTGACAATGGAAATGGTGAGCAGCCATCTTTGGAAGACCATCAGGCTGCGCTCTGTCGAGATTTGATGGAGAATCTTCGGCTTTCGACGGAAGAATATGAAGCAGCCAGAGCTAAAGAACGCGAGAAGCAGCGACAGAGTGTTTTATCCGACGTTGGAAACTCCCCACAAGCCCACAATTTTATCCGCACCAACATTGATTACAATAACAAAAACAAGGACCAACCACCGGCATCGGATGGCGTGTCCAGCACATCCACTTTCAATAACGGCAAAAACAATAATAACATCATGACAGTTCGTCAAGTCTTTGATAGTTCTCGAGAAAACATTCGTGATTTACCTCCTCTCTTGGCATCGCTCATGACTAAGCGTGTCGAAACGGAAAAGCTCTTGCCATTGACGCAAGATGCCGAGGCCAATGAAGAAGCCATGAGCAGCAGTGCCTCATTGACGCTGACCCAACCAGCCTTAGTGGCGGCCCATTTGTATGCCGAATTGTTGGCCATGCCAGGAGCCTGGGGAAGTGGTTTGATTGAAATGGAAGCCGTCAGCAGTCTTTCGGCTCTCTTCAAGCGCTGGCGTGTAGAGTGCATCACCGCTATAGAAATGTTGTGTGTAGCTGGTAGCAACAAGTCGGCGACAAATACCAAAACGAAGACATCTGGGAAACGCAAATCATCATCTGTGCACAGCAACAAAGAAAATAATCGTACCAAGCGGGGACCAGGACGAGCACGAGGAAGACGCAATAAAACAATATCGTTTGGGGAAGATTCCGAGGATAGCGAGAACAGTGACGTCGAAGAGGACGAGCCTACGACGACGAGGACGACAGCTAAATCTCATTCCCTCGTTGGTCAAGATGACGACGATGACATCAGCATCAGCAACAATGGTAGTATCATTCAGCCCTCCAGTCTCTTAAATCTCGGTCTCAGAGCCGCTTTGGCATTGTCCCGGGTGCCCATGCAAAAGGATTTCATGAGCTGGTCAAGTGAGAGCCGAGAGGCTATCATGGAGGCCTTGGCATCATCCTACGGTACGTCTTGCGCATTGGTCACTCCAGCCACCAAAGTTAAGTTGGAAGCAAGCATTGTCGATTTGTGCGAATCTGTGGTCCAGCAAAGTCGTCTCTCTTTTGAACAATGCATCTTGGTTTCAGGAATGCCTACCGACGGTGATTTAGACGAGGTTACTCACGGCAAAGCTAGTACCTCGGTCAAGCGTCACGAGATGGCTGTTTTCATGTTTCGGGGATTCTTTCCTCTAATCTCTATGAAAGAACACCTTCCAAATGGAGAACTTGGGAAGCAACTTGCTTGTGAGATGGTATCAGAAACACTTCAAGGCTTTGTCCAGGTTGTTGGCAAAGAAATGGAAAACGCAAATAGTATCTGGACTCCTAGCAGTCTTCGCCCTGGCAACAGTACAACTAAAAAGTTGACCAGAAGCTCTCTTTCCGACTCACAGCACGAAGCCGTGACGCCAAAGACAGCCTCGAAGAAAGGACGTCGCAAGAGAGTTTCGTTTGGCGGTGTTGACACACAAGGAAAGACTCCAGCGCTCAAGTCGGGAAAGAAGACTCCCAGGGATACGCCGGTGCGTGGATATGCTGGTACAAAACCCCGTCCCGTACTCAGTGCGGCTCTGGGACTCATGCAAAAACTTGCTACCTTGCCAAGAGGTCTCGACCGGGCCCATTTACGCAATAGTGTCGTTAAAAGTCTCTACGGTTGCGTACGTCACTTGCCAATATTGGAACGGTCTCATATGCTGCGATTTTTGCACCAGTTATGCTTTTCGAAAATTTCTGTTCATCGGCTGGTCGGAGCTGAAGTTTTGGGATTCGTGTTGACTGAAAGCTGGTTGTGGACTGAACATAGGCACCAGCCTCTGGGGACACCCAAGACTATCGAGCAGGCTCAGGTGGCAACAAGTACTCCCAAATCTAAAACACCATTTCGTCGTGATTCAATTAACTCCGTGCACTCGGTTGAATCTGCTGCTACTCTTGTTGAGACTCCTGTGGCACCAGGCCCACTAGCAGTTGATCTTCCTTCGGCCTTGCTAGATGTTCTCTTGGGACGTTTGATGGACCGAGCTCCAGCTGTGCGTGCCCGAGCTGCGAATTCTCTTTGCGTCCTTCTTCGCAAAGTCTCTGAAGCCGTGTACAATGAAGACGAAGAAGGTCCTACGGGTTCATCTATGTTGGAGCTGCGAAAGGCCCTGGCTGACATTGGATACACTCTGTTAAACTGCTTAAGAAAACGTGCAATGTCGGACGAAAAGGCAACCGTAAGGCGTACTTGCGTCGACGCTTTGGTGGAGCTTATGGTAGTAGGACACAGCGATGACTCATTTCCCTTTGGCATCAGCGACGAAGAGGTCATTGCACTTGGGCAGATTTGTCAAGATAGTTCTATGCTCACAAGGCGATCTGCCGCGCAAGGTCTAACAACCTTGTTGAACACCTTTGCCCAGAGCAAGCAAGTCGACATCAACAACAAGAGCATTTATGCCCTCGTGGAACGAACTTGGACACTTTCTGTTTTTCCAATGATTATGGACCCAGAAGTAGGCTGCGTGACAAAGACGGTAGATCTCGTCTATACTGTTGTTATCGAGCCCATTGTCCTCGACGACATGGATCCTGCATTTAACAAACCTTCGTACCATACCGCTTGGAGAATTTTATCTTTGGTCTGTGAAAGCACTGTGTCGGGTACTACTCAAGACGTTTCCAATTCTTTGAAAGTGGCACTCACCAGGCTGCTTGCCCCAGACTCCAGGTTGAACGATGTCGACAAGGCGCTTCTCAGACGAATTTGCGATGTGGCGGTAGTCACATTGCATGGGTCGTCAGATCAGCTGTGCGAACCCGAGCTTGAAGCACAACGATCTGGTGTTTGGTGTCTTTTTGATTCCCTTGTCGACCAAACCACCGACCTCAAGGCACTCTATCAAACACTGAAGAGACTCAAGATTGATTTAGATTTTTTGGGTACCTCCTGGGAAAAAATGCTGGATTTACTAGAGATGCCCATGTTGCCCCTCAAATCAGCTCAGATGCTGAGAGCTTGTATGAGATCGTGCCTTCGTCTCTTGTCCAAGCTCGCCTCTTGTGTACAATCAGATGTAGCACAGGCATCGGCCAGGAATCTTCACTCAATGCTACAAAAGTATACATTGCCGCCCGATTTGATTGGCTCTGCAGTTTCGGCACTCGCAGCAACTTCCATTGTCTGTTCTGGGGAAAGAAATTTGGATGAAGTCCGCCGCGACTGTGCACAGAGGCTCACTTCTTTGTACGACACGTGCGAGGGAACAATTTCCTCTTCCGCAAAAGAAATGATGAGATCAGAGTACCAAATTACGGAGTCGGTGGAGGAAGCCACCGTAAGAGCCATCTTTACTGTGGGGGAGCTGGCAATTGTCGGATTCAGTCCTGATGAAGACGCCGACCCCAAGACCACCAATTACAAGAAGAAGTCGCAAGCGACCGTAGCTAACCCCTTGCGGGGGTTGAATGTCAAGCCTAGCTCGCGGCTTGTCGACCTTGTCTTGACGTTTCTCCCACGCACGTTTCTGGCATCCGATTCCATTCCGACACCCGAATCGGCTAGGGCTCACGCGTTTCTATCGGTTGGTAAGATGTGTCTCCGGGATGAGCACCTTGCCAAAAAGTGTGTTAATATATTAGCTCGTGAGCTTCACAGCGATCAGTGTCCCAGTGTCCAATCGAATGCTCTCATGGTACTCGGAGATCTGTGCATCCGCTACACTTCCATGGTGGATCGCTATCTGCCGGTGATGGCGGGCTGCCTCCAGTCAGGCCTCGGAATGGATGAGAATATTATTCTCAATTCTTGTAGATCTGACAAATCAGCCGTTGTCCGCAAGAATGCGATTCTTCTTTTATCCAGTCTCCTGCTCCAAGACTACGTCAAATGGCGAGGATTGCTCTTTCATCGATTTTTGGTGACTTGTGCTGATAATGATGATACTGTAGCAGAAATTGGAGAAAGCATCCTTGTCGGGCCACTGCTGACGAAGTCTCCCAAATTGTTTTTTAACAATTTTGTCGAGTCTCTTTTTGTACTGAATCGTTGCATGCACCCTATCTACACTGCCGCTAGGTCGCAAGGAGATGCTGGAGCAGGCGCTGCTGTTGATTTTGATGGTATCAACTTGACTGGTCCAGCTGGCAAGGCTCGAAGGTTCCGTATGTATGAATTGATGCTTTCCAAGCTGTCTGCTGAAGAAAAGTTGGGTGTCACTGCTCGCCTGGCGAAAGACGTTCTTGGCAGTGCTCTTTCCAGTGACAGCGATTTGCACCGCGTGTGTACTCACCCCGAGAACAAGGGTGAATCGTATGAAAGTGCCTATAATGTCCTTTCTGACTGCTTCGAGATTCTCTCTAGCCCTGCGTTGAAAGTGGGAAAGAACAGCCGTGCCTCGGATGATACTGATGACGACGACATTGTTGATCCGAATACCCCGCATGCATCCACAGCTCAGAGAGTGGTAGTTGCCAAAGGAAAACTTCTTTCCAAGATTTCCTCCAAGCACCTCATCGAAGTGGTTTTTCCAATTCTGCGAAGATTAAGAGTTATTCTCCAACAGAATAAGTCGCCGCTCAGCCGGTATCTCAGTCAGTATATGGTAAATATCTACAAACGGTACAAAGACGATGTTTCAAATCATCTTGCCAGCGAGCCCGAGCTTTTACAGGAGCTTCAATTTGATGCCCGCATTTCTAAAAAGACAGTTGGAGGTTCAGACGTCGATGCCAGTCCTACAGCTATTGGAGACGATGTTGAGGAGTAGACTTTCTCGGATCAAGAAAGCAAGGGGTAATGAACAATATCAAATATATACAATGTATACATATATATGTGCAGTAAATTTACAAGAAGTCAATGAAATGTACAGGTGTTCTAAAATTTGTTTCGTTTTTTTTGTACAATGCTCCTACTATACTGTGGTGCATTTGCGGACCAAGAAGCAGCAACACGCAAGTCACTTATTTCTTTAAAATCCCAACTTTCCACCACTGCTCCTCTTGCGAATGACAGTGGTAGCGCTTTGTTCCACGAGAGCATGGATGGCATGGATCATAAGATCGGTACTGCTGCCGACAGGTTTCGTAACTTCCAGGGGAATTTCAATATTCAAATCTCTAATGGCATTTTGAACAATCTCGGGTATATCTTCCTGAACGTGCCGTCCCGGACTGAGAAAGTAGGGATGACAGATAATTTCGGTCACGCCCTGGTCGATCATAGCCTCCAGTTGTCGCGGAATGGTTGGTTCCGCAATTTCCATGTGCGCTGCCATGACAATGGCATTAGAGGACGGCGATAAGTATTCCTGGTACAATGCTGCGAGTGCATGAAGACGTTTGTTCGATGCTGGATTGCGCGATCCGTGATCCATCAACAAAATACCCACGGTTGCTTGTCGTTGCTGCTCATAACTGTTGGGATCTGTCGAGGGAATGCCATTCGGATACTTGTGGGGTGAAAGGGTGGGATCAAATACATCGAAGAGATCCACTTGCTCCTTTTCCTCTTCCTTCCTTTCTTGTTGGAGGGCGCTAGGGCTGCTGCTGCTCCCACGTGTACCCGCAGAGTTGTTGGAGCTAGAAAACTTCTTTTGACTTTCATCCAAACGTACAGTCGATTCAGACGATGCAACTTCTGGTGCAAATTCTGGTGTCGGTACCGATACTACTGATCCACTTCTCAACAGATTGTCTTCGGGCGGAGGAGCAAAGGCGCTGGGGAATTCACTAGCAAGTATGTCAAGTCCGGCTGGAAATTTGAGCCTTTCCGTTGCGTCGTCCTCGTTACCAGTCCGAGGTGCAAGGTCCGGACCGATACCATTCGGATATTCGTGAGGACTGCGTAATGGGTCAAAGTAATCAAATAGATCTTTCTCGTCATTGCTTTCAGAAGAATCATGGCAGATGATATCTCTGATTTTTTGTTGTCGCACGATTCCGGGACTTACAAAGCCCTGGCAGCAGTGTGCTAGAGCTACTACTGCTACTACTAGTACTGGTAGCAGAAATGCAACGGTAGATGCGAGTCTTTTACTGATCATTGCTGGCGTTTTGGAATATATAACGATTAAAGATTAAAGAACAATAATTGACGAGGGTAGTGAGCGGAAGGTTGCAAAAAATATTATTGATTTGCTAAAGGAGCGGAAGATGGCAAAGTTGAAATTCTATAAATATGTACTCAGTTTGTTGTACCAGGTACAAAGAATCATAATCATAATACTCCGAGTAACTAATAACAGCGTAGAGTAGACCCTAGTCTACTAGAGCTAGAGTAGGAGTAGTAGTAGCTTCTTAGCTAAAAACCAGTTGTTGATGAGTAGTACCAGGTAGTAGTAATTGTAGCTAGTAGGAGCTCGTAGTAGAGTCTACCAGGTACCAATTAGTAGAGTAGTAATAGTAGTAGTCTACTCTAGTAGTACTCGTAGTAGACCCTAGCTAGCTAGTCTACTCTGTGCAGAAATGGTTTTGATGGAAGAAGTGTGCGTTTGATTTTTCTTTCCCTCACTTTGCCCAGACTGCGAGAGAGCTCCTTTGCGAGATGGCACAGCCAAGAGAGCGCAGGGGGACGAAAGTCCGCAAGCCTTGAAAATTATTGATGAATGAGTCGTGGTATCACAAAATTGTCCAAGGCCCTTGCTTGCAGCGAACCTTGCTACCTGCTACAGTAGCTAGTAGTAGTACTAGTAGTAGTCACCAGCACTACTAGTAGTACTAGTATTTGGGTTGCAGGTTGTTGGGAGACAAACTTTTTTAAAAACCCGAACTTGCAGGTGTAATTTGGTGTATCGCGACAATTCTCTTTCAGATTTTTACTCTAGTGCAAAAATAAGAACGATTAATTTGGCCTCGCATGTTCAAGCCAGCAGGACCAGCAGGACCAGCAGGACCAGCAGGACCAGCAGGACCAGCAGCACCAGCAGCACCAGCAGCACCACCACCAGCAGCAGTTTCTTCCCTGACTACTACTTTTTGTCAACTAAAATTAAGGTACGGTAGCAAAAGCAATCTACGAACACCAAACCAGATAGTACCAAGGGTACCCTGGCTGATAGTAAGAGTACCAGGTAGCAACTCACCTTTTTTCGAGAACCCTTCTCATCACGTTTGTGGCAACTAAAAGACTGCGTCGCTACTAGCTAATGCATACCAGGTACTACGTACTAGTAGTAGTAGCTAGAGAGTTGGTACCTGGACCCAGTACCACGGCCGCTACTCTACTACGGAGTATCTAGCTAGCTAGCTAGTAGAGTGATGAAATAATAATAAAATGGCTGCTAATGCTGGACTTCACTACAAATAATCAATGGCCCCTGGCGGGGGGTACGCCAACCACTCTTCTTTTTTAGCTAGAGTTAGAGTTAACTCAAACGGTCATTGGTGTAGACTCCAGTACACTTTCTACATGAACAAGAAGTTGTATGTGGACCTATGATAATTGTCGTAACCTGAAATATATGGACAACAACCGAACACCGTAACCTGAAATATATGGACAACAACTGAACACCGTATGCTGAAATATAAACATAAGTAAATTAGGGTTTGAGTTTATTTATTCGTTTCTATAAGAGGTCCGAGGTCTGTGCTAGGAATTTAGTATTTTTTTCTACAGAGTACATTAGGTCCATGGACCTCGAGTTAAGTTTGATTATAGAAACTTTTAGTACTCCACTTTAAAAATAGTAAGCTAAATATTTATCTCGGTCGGAATTTGAGGTCCGAGGTCCCAACTTAAGATATGACTATACAAATTTTTAGTACCCTACTTCTAAAATAGTAAGCTAAATATTTATCAGTACCACACAAATAAAACTTTGATAGGCCACCCACTGGCTAGAGTGGTTGGCGATAATAACAATACATGGTACGATGAACACGACTCATTTTCTGGCAAAAGCGCTGCTATAACCGTCGTACCCTGGTAGCAGATGCGTGTGAGTGGTCGCTAAAATGCCGGCAAATAAATACATGGTACCGTACAGTATGTATTACTAGTAGAAAACGTTGGTAACATAATAACCAAATTAGTTTACGCGCCACAATCATAGCTTCTCGAAAAGGAAGGAGCAAAGGAAAGTTCGTCCAGAGCCAACTGAAGGTTAAATGAACCGTCGTCGTCAGAGTTGCCACGCGTTCTTGGTTCCAAAATACCTTCCTGCTTTTTTGCCTGCTCGTCGATGAAATCGCGTAGTTTCCTTCTCGATTCGCCAACCGACATCAGTTTATGAGCAGTAGCATCACCAAACACCGGTTCGTCTGATGAGATTGATTCTGGATGTGCAGGTGCCGTAGGAGACGTACGGTTGCTTCTACCAGTGGCGTCGCCAAAATTCTCTTTAGGTGATCGCCGACTTTGTGCACTGCGCTTTCGAATCCATTGCATGAGCACATCTTTAGTATCAGCAGTCGTATCTGGTCCGTCATCTTGCTCATCGTTAGACTGCATAAGGCGAATGGATCCAGCTCGTGAGCCTTCGTGTACTAATCCTCGTCTTACACTACCAGCAATACTGGTATCTTTGTTTGTAGCCGTAGAGGTCATCCACGAGTCTTCGATCCCCAAGGCATCGATTCGGTCACCCTTTTGGTCGCGTTTATGAACTCGCATCGTACGTATTTGGTTGTGTTGGTTGCTGTGCTTCTTGTGCATACCCTGCGCGCAGGTTGCGATCAGGCCAGCAAGGGCAAATGCAAAGCTCACGACCCAAATACCAGACAATTGCGCCAAATTCAAGGCACTGCCCTCTTCTCCATCACTATTGCTTTGCTGGGCACACTGATTCTCAGGCTTGTTCGCCACCAACATTTCATCGTAAAGTCCGTCATTTTTTAGTTTTAAAAAGAAAGATATCAATTGCGGACTAACCGTTTCAAATACGGGTATTCCAGTTTGAATCATCTGAATAGGTTTGCCAACGGACGTCTTGTTACAATGTATTGCTGCTGCATGGACGACTTCCAAATCTTCCAACGGAGCAACAGCTGCATGACAGTATCGAGAATCGTATTCTGCCAGGACGGGATCCAAGAAATCAAAAACTCGCATGCGAGAATCACAGTATTGACAAGTAAATCCCGGCTGTCCGTCACCGCCGATGTCTGGTGGGTCCGCGACAAATATTTTTTGATCCAGGTGAGGGTACAGATTTCGAATAGTTTCCATATTCTTTCGCTCGCTGCAAAATCGATATCCGGCCCGTACAGCATCTTCAAAGCTATCAATGGAAACTTGTTGCATATTTTGAGTCAGAATGGCAGCAAGGTTAGCCGTATACACCGCAATGATAGTCAAGATGAAAAAAGAAATTCCCAACAGATTCAACATGGCACCCAATGTTAGGACAGATTGTTCGTAGTTCTGCTGCAGCACAGACAAAAATGCAATATAGATGGATTTGATGATACTGCGACGAATGGGTATGCGTCGTTTTTTCAAATAGGATTCGCCCTTTTTATCGTCCAACACCACAACGGCCTCTTCGGTGGGATATGTAGATCCGCCCTTTCCACGTTCATGTATGACCATGAGACATCCCAACACTGGAATGACAAAAAATACAATAAAGGCCCATGTGCCCCAGGTAAAGGGCTGAAAGATGGTCGTGACACTCTTCCAAAAGTACTCCACTTTACTTATGGCAGCCTCCTCCGCATCCACCACCAAATAAATTCCCGTACTTCCAAGTACGATCCAATCGGTACTTGAGGCACGCGAATCGGTAATGGTATATTGGGCTACGCAGATATCTAAATATCCCAATGCCGTTGCATAGACACACAGATCGAATTTCGAATCGGACCCATAAAACTGTTCGGATGGTTGTTGCAAAAACGCGGGCGGAGCATCTAGTTCGAGAAAGAATTTTCCTCTGTACGCCGCTTTAATAACAAAATCCAGAGCCTGACCCGTCCATTGATCGATGGGTCCTTGAAAGTGGGTACCGTCGGAATGGTAGGAACCTAGCCATCCACCTGTATTGGCGTTGAGTCCCATTTTAAAGACTTGTCCTTCCAGACTAGCGAAGCGTCGATTATTGGTGTTAGCGTCCATATCACCACACGTAGCGTACGAATAGAAGCGGTCGCTGGTAGGAAAAGATGGATGTCGTCGTTTGTTCAGAGTACAATTGGTCGGATCGACGTAACACCACGACCTCTGACACCAGCTCAAATCACAGCTTAATGTTTCTGGAATTCTATTTCGCCGTTGGTTACAATCTGCCTGTTTTTCGGGAGAACATTGCGGTGTGGGTATATCGTGCGCTCCGCAACTTATTCCGTAGGATGTATCGTTCACGTACAATCCCAAAGTAGAGAATGCTTCGGGACTTGTGTAGTCACGAAAATCTAACGGAGGTAGCAGTTCAGTGTCTGTGATACAAGGACACGATGGATGGCCCGAGGACAAGTCAAGTTGTTGAAGTTGTTCTGTCTGTGACACCGGCTTTTGTTGTTTGACTTGAGCGCAAACGGGACAAAGAAATATGCAGGAAATAATCGCAACACGAGACAACAGAACGAAGGAGGTCGGCGATGGCAGTACGGGCACGGAGGTTGACAATTGCTGTTTTTGTCTTCTTCTAGAGCATTCCATCATGTGTGTTTGTTGGTATTGTTGTTGTAGTGTTAGTTGTTGTTGTTGGTGGTGTTGTTGTTAATGATTCCGTTGTTGTTCCATGCTGTTGCGCTGTGTTATTTTGGTTCTTATTTGCTCTGTGGCTTCTGTGGCTACTTTGTGCTGTTGAATTGATATATATAACATGTGTTGTACATGTTGGTGTGTAGTAGTCGTGCGAGAACGTTGGCATATGGTTGATTTAAAACAATACTCTAAATAAGCAGTTAAAGAAATTTCTAACCGCTTTGGACGGACGCACTCTTTCTATCGTATCTCCAAGAATTGAGTTTTGAGACGCACTCGTTCTCACAAAAAAATGAAAAAATACGAGGGTAATCATAAAAAAGACATGAAACAGAAAAAGTAATTGCGATCCTCTTCTTGACTCATACCATAATAATAATTTTGCCGTCATTTAAGATCCAAGGGATTGAAATAATAGTACTAGACTAGTAGTATCTATTTGTAACGACAGAGGAATCCCGAGGCAGAAGTTCGTTGTGAAAGGATACGTAATCTGAAAAGGTAAGTAAGTAAATCATCGTTTGCCAGAGAGCATCAACTCGAGCAAAAAAAAAGATAACGGACTACAAAAATTATATCAAAAATAATCCAATTCCTTCGCGTGTCCAGGCAGCAGGCAATTTGATTCTTTTCTACAACAAAAGTACATCTATTTCTGTTAAGGAACATAAGAACAAACGTGCTGCACCTGAAAGAAAACAACGGCCTGGCTCCGACGGCGTGTGGTGTCGTTGTTTGCCACAACCTGGATCTCACACGGATTTGATCTATTTTATTGGTGCAAGAAAGTCATAGCACGACAGCAGCACCTAGCATCAATCGTTTGACTGAAAGGGCCATTTGATTACCCAGACAAGGCGTACTCTCCTCCAGTTTCTAAAAAAAAAAGACTTAGCTAGACTCAGCTTGATTGTTGAATCGATTGCCCCGCGCCGAATCTAACACCCGCAATTCACGCAGGCATACATGTACTGTGGAAAATGGTCAAGTCAGAATCTGTGACGATGGATTATCTCGAGGCTCCTCTAAATCCGTGCAGTGTGGAATCTATCTTGGAACCCATTACACTACAAGATGGGAAAACCAGAATCTGGCTCATCATGTTGGCCTGCTATGAACTCCAAGAAGAGACTGGGAGGCGGCACGGCCAGTTGGATTTGTACACTGTTTCTGTGCCAGATATGAGCAATCACAATTCCTTGTCGAAGAGCATGGTGCTACGATTTGGGAAACCCCAGTCTGCTCTGACTAATGAAGAATCTCAACGCTCGGGAATTTTGGATGGAAAATGGATACGAGCACCAAGCCACTTTTCCAGCAACAACAGTAAAAGTAATGACGACAACGACGGCGACAACACACCAATCCCGGAAGCCTATTATTTTGCTTCTGCTCATTCCAGTGGGGACATTTCTATCCATTCATGTGTTGTAAAAGAAGATCCGTATACTTCATCGTGTAACGATACGAAGGATGAGGCATCTCCCATCCACATGGAACTGGTAGGTAAAAGCCAACCCTTACCTTCTATTGATGCCAGCCACCCTGGTCGATCGCCTTTGTGTTTATCTCTCAATTGGGATGCGCACACCTTTCAGGAGGCATCCCGCATTGTGTCCACCTATTCGGACGGTCGGGTTGCCATTCACGATGTTTCCCAACCATCGACTTCATCACCACCATCATCAACAACAGCTGCAGCCGCAACACCAGCATCGAATCATTCGTTGCAAATCTTCCAACGAATTACCTGGGAAGCCCATACTATGTTCGCCAGTCCTGCTGAAGTTTGGTCGGCGGGATTTGTGGGCGGTGCAGGCACCGACATGGTCATGACAGGAGGAGATGACGGCAGCCTGAAACTATGGGATTTACGGAGTACAAACCGAGCCACTCAAGTTTTAAAACACTTTGATGCAGGTGTGACAGTCGTGGCACCACATCCTCGACTACCAAATCTCGTGGCCTGTGGAAGTTACGACGAGTCCATTTGTCTCTATGATATTCGATATCTGTCTCCCAAGAAGCCGATGGGTCACAGTGGTCCTCTGGGTGGAGGCATTTGGAGAATCAAATGGCATCCCGTGGATGATTGTCAAATGCTAGTTGCAGCCATGCATGGAGGCTGTCGGGTCGTCCAGATCGACACTTTGGAAAATGATACTCTTGTCATGACAGCTACGCGAGAATTTACCGAACACAAAAGCATGGCGTACGGAGCAGATTGGCTAGTTTGTAAGCATCCTACCGAGGAGGGATATTTCGAAGCTGCTGCCAGTTGTTCTTTCTATGACAAGGCGGTCTATTTATGGGACACTGTAGCCTAGCTTTAGTGCAGCCAATGTCCTTGTGTGCTGCCTTGCGAGTGACTAGTACGCCGTAGAGTAGATAGCCATTGCTGCCAAAAAGGAGGATGTGCATTAACCACCTGCTGAAATCGCCAAAGAAGATTGTGCTATGCATTTAGAGAGCCGACCAAAATGCATTGCAAAATGCAGCTCTACCGGCGGACAATTATACTGACTGATAGGCGCGGATGCCATAAGCTGGTAAAGTGCTGGTCGTGTCTCGCTGTTCTCCACCTTGCAAGATGCGCCTAGTGTTGAGCAAGAAAACATAATATTATGATGAAGGGGAAATGGATGTCATGTTATTTGTCATGTTATTTGTTGTCTCTACTCCTGACGAAAACGTATCGGCAATTTTTTCAGTTGACGGCGCTGGTGGAGGACTTTGCGCAGTCCATGTCCTGGTCAAATGCCGAAAGGCATTTGAATAAGTACTACTTTACTATTGGTGTAGTTGAAAGAGTTTGGAGACAATCGCTATGCATCTGCAAGCATGAAGCGACTAGCTAAATAGCAGAAGAGTACACGAAGAAAAACTGCAGCATATAATGTGTACCGCTCATTCGTAATCTGACAGAGATAACCTAGAGTTCAAAATAGTTCATCTATTTGTTTATTCATAATGCAAAGGAAGTTTTTTGTCGGCGAGGACATTGAAAATTTGCTTCAAAAACAAGGTATGCCAATTGGCAAACCTTGACGTATGTATGCTACTGTGTATGTCTTTCAAAATAGGATTCAAGATAGTTGCGATGGGCTTTCTTCGGTCGAGAAAAAAGAAAATGTTAGCATGCACACTTTTTAACAACTCAATTGAAGAGTGTTCCGTGTATCATCCAGAGGATTGGAGGACAAGAACGAAGTTCCGTGTGCTTGACCGACTGGATCCTCCAAGTCATCTTCTGATTCTGTACTTTCAGAATCTTTCTTGGGTAGGGCGGAATGGCCTCTCCGCACCTGTTCTTCTTCATCGGCTAGACTAAGTTCCAGGAGTCTCTTGTCTTTAAGAATGTGTGCTTGAATGTTTTCTTTTTCAAGTTTCTTGGACTTGCGACGGACACTCTTGTTGAGCACTCCCCGAACAAAATTTTGCGCCACTTCTTGGGCTGCCGCCAATTGAAGTGTCGCGTTGGTACTGGAACGTTGTCCACGGGCAATGTTCGCGACCCGAATGTACTCTTGGATCTCTCCGCGACTGTAGCCAGTCTCTCTCATCAAATCAAAACGGATACGCTCCGGAATGACGAGTTCATTGCGATTCCTTCTTTGGGGCCGAGTGTTTTCGTAGGTTTCTATATCTACAGTGACTTCGGATTGGTGGCTCCATTCCAATGTTAAGGGAACGCCAACGTTGCCACCAGGGTTGGTGCAGGGACGTCGGGCGTATTCACGGATCTGAACTTGAGAAAACGAAACCACCGGTTGCTCCGAAGGCCGAGTTTTAAACGGTTGTGCAATGCTTTGTTCTTGTGTTCTCACAGTAAGAGATCTTCTGCGACAAGGTTTGCACTTGTGGGGAGATGACCTCATTATTTGGTCGTTGTCAGTGTCAGACAACTCTTCGGTTCCAGTAAGAGAGCTTTTCGAACCCTTGCGTCGGAGGGTCAACCGAGGCATGATGTGATTCATTGCGTTAACTTCGGGGCTTGTTATGATTTGTAGTTCAGATACAGATACAATCTTGTTGGTTTAATAAGCTACTGTAGCTAGATCCTGCAACTCCTTAAGGCGAGGTTGCTTTGAAGAGAGGTTGTTGTTGTTTGATGGTAAGGAAATAATGATGGTGTTGCACCTAGCAACTGCTACGATTTACTACTGTAGTCTACTAGTAGCTACTACTGTACTAGCTACCGTAGTGGTGATCCAAAGAGGTCCACTGGTTTTAGCTAGTAGTTACTAGTAGTAGTACTACTACTAGCAAGTACGCAGAGAGACGTGCGTAGAAAGCTGTGGTTAAGAATTCTGTACCTTTAATACAAACTGCTCGGAAAATTTCGGAAGTTTGTCATGTGGCTGCCACGTGAGAATTCTTTTTCCAACTAATGCTACTACTCTTGGAGAGTAGACTACTACTACTACTAGTAGTCTACTAATAGCTAGTAGGCCGCCTTCCAGGTATTGTACTAAAATAAATAATACTAGACTACTAGCTCTAGTAGTACCTGGTACCTGGCTGGTACTAGTAGTAGACTAGTGTATTCCAAAGAGTGCGACGTCATCATACCGTACTAGTAGTCCATGGTTACAATAAGCATTTCAGTACCGTTCGCTAACAAGAGAGATAACATCCACCTAGAATCCAACGACTCTAACTAAAGATGCGCAGTAGACCCCACTCCCAGCAGCTACTACACGTATTGTAGTACTTTTCGGAGCAATGATCATCATAACAGAGAAAGCATTGTGATTGGCTGCCCCAAGGTTTCTCCCGTTGAAACAGCACTTTCATTTTTTCCTGCCGAAGTTCACAAAAGCATCTACTAGACTACACCTACGTACTCCAGTATCTCTCATCACGCTAATCAAGGCACAACTCCATTTTACAGCATCAAATACTTGAGTACGAGTAGCTAGTCTAACTCAGAGTACGCATTTCGGACATCATGAGCTCACATTTCAAACAGTAGCGTGATGCAGTTTCAGCGTGTGCCAAGCCAGCAAAAAAGAAAAGCTCCAAAACAAACGTTGACACATCACTGAAAGTTCGTGCTAAGTACCCTGATATTGATTGCGCTGCAATGAGTCGAGCCAACCCCTATTTCTCTGTGCGTAGCATGCATTTGCAGGCCAGCAGTGTTTCTGAAGAGAGGCCCCACCAGTCACTTACTTAGTCAGAGGGCGATCTTGAACTTGTTGAATCTCGCTGTCCCCTCTGCCCTGCTATTATAGCTAGCTAGTAGCCCTTGCGTGTGCCATCCTCTACTTACTTTCGGCAAACATGAGAGTTGCTTCAGTACATTACTACTCTTGCTTACCACGTACATTACTCATGTACAGAAGCTACGAGTAGAGTCCGAGCAGCAATCATTGCACGATGCAACCAGCAGCACGTGTTCCAAAACCGTGCAGCCTTAGTAGTATGCGAGAATTGTATAACACGCCTACCGAGCTTAGTACATTTTTTATCGAATCCTACGATAGCTACTAAATAAAATATTTTAGAAGACATCAATATTTGTTGCGAGAGATTGGAAAATTGCAGGCCAATTTTGTTTTCTAAAAAAGGCCCCGATAACAATTCAGACACGGCAAAACAAAACTATTGCATGAATTCACAATAACAAATTCGATCGATCGTTTGCTTAAACCATGTTGAGTTTCAAGAATGTAGCTGCCCTGTTGGTACTGGCCATGTGCTGCATTCTCGGTAAAGGTAGCAGACCAGAAGCAGAGACGGCCTCGAACGTGCGATCTCGTAGATTGGACCAGGTGTGGGAATTTCGCATCAAAATTGTATATGGATTTAAGAAATATGTCTATCCCCATCCTACCTCGTCAGAGCTTATTGGTGTCACCCGCCTCACGGACATTTACTTTGTCCGGTTGTTGGCTGCTAAATACGGTCAAACGTACCGAGACTTTGATTTGGCCTACTTTCGACATTTTCCCGACGACAAGTACAAGCTTGCAGTCGAATTCACAGGCAAAGCTACCATTGAAGATTTAAATCCTTTGCCAGATAAGATTTTGGACGCACTGATTTCTGGTCCAAGTGACATCTACGTCGATAGTTTTGTCAACAGTGCTGAGCCTCTTGGGCTCTTTAAACAGTAAGAAATCGAAGAGCTTTGTTTTATGTGCAAAATCATCCATGAATGTACATTCCCTTTATTCATGTTTGTCAATATATCCTTTCAACTTAAAATCTATTACAGGGCAACGTCTGCTTCTTTTTCCGCGTCACTCTTAACTGCTACTCCTAGTCCCACAGCCTCCCCAACAAAAGCTCCTTCTCCTGCCCCACCACCGGGTGCGACTCCTGCACCAGTTCCGGCAACACCAATGCCCACGAGTACCGACGATGATGACGTAAATATCTGCTTTTCTGGTGAAACCACAGTGCAAGTTAAACACAAGGGAACTGTTCTTATGAAGGATCTGCAGGTTGGAGATTCGATCAACATTGGTAACGGAAAGTATTCACGCGTGTACGGTTTTGGTCACTTGGATACTGCAAATTCTTATCAATACGTCGTCGTCCACACCAGCTCTAAAGACAAAGGCTTGGAGCTCAACTCGCTGCCAGCCCTGGAACTTTCCGGTCGTCATTTGATCTTTACCAAGGGAAGCAATGGCGTTTCCACCCTAAAACAGGCTGCACATTTGAAGGTAAATGATATTCTTTACGGGGAGAAAGGAGTCGAATACATTGTATCTAAAATTCAAAAAGTGAATAGGGTTGGTGCTTATCTACCATTAACTCCCGAAGGAACAATCACGGTCAACGGTCTGTTGGCCTCGACCTACGTGTCAATCTACGACGAAGCGCCACGTACCATTCAGCTGTTGTCCAAGGTAGTCGACGATCAACAATTGTTTGGTCTCTTTGTCACACCTTTTCGTGTGATTTGTCGGGATATTACTAGCGCTTTCTGTACCAGCGACAACATGTATGACCAAGAAACTGGTATTTGGAATTGGTTGCTCTGGGGTCAGGACAGAGCACGATCGGCCAACGAATACAATACATTCTGGCAGACGGCAAGCATTCTGGCTGCTTTGGTTGTTCTAGCTTCCTTCAAAATGGCGGAACTCGTATGGGACAATTCCTACGCAATTGGCCTTCTTCTGGTGCTCCACCGAGCTTATGGAGCATTTGCCAAAGAAAGCACCACTGTTGAATTTCGAATGACGCCAAACAAGAAGACCTTGTAAGGCATGCACGTGAGGAGTACATGTATTTTGTCACATTGATTATTTGGAGACTGTGCCTTTATTAACACTAGCCAAGAATGTAGAAAAATAATGAACGTAGATTGTCTTCAGTCTGGAACGCCGCGCCAGATCAACAGCAGGTGCACAAAACTAATAATAATTGATCGGCGACAATTGTGACATTCAAAAAGAATGTCAACGTTGAAAAATTCAGCTGCGGGAGTTCAACCCGCGCGGAAGGAATACGGATATCTCAACCCGATTGTATGGCCTGTCAAACAAGCTTTCATGTTAGAGCGTTCGAATAAATTCAACACTATCAAAGATCATACACGGCTAGCTAGCAACTTGAAAAGCCACGAATGGCGTGGATCTAATAGAGCAGACAAGGCATGCTAGGCTGGATGTACCCACGGTTGTGTAGTCCGTGCGTTTCCTACACTTGAACGGATGTCTTTACCTCTTTTTCGTGGCTGCCGCCATGTCCTGCTTCCCTGCTCCACGTTGCGAATGTTGCTCGTGTTTTTTCATTCTCGCCCCTACTACTAGACTACTACTCTACTACTCTAGCTACTAGTAGGCGGTGACAGAGAAAGACAGAGACCAAGAACTGACGTGTGCTAAATATATTCCGCAACAATTTTACTACCTGAAGATAAAATGCGGCTGCCAAATTCAAATTGGCGGTATGTAGCCATGTAGACTACGTACTAGTCTTCGTAACTCCAGTAGTTGTATTTTCGCCAACCACTCTAGCCAGTGGGTGGCCTATGAAAGTTTTATTTGTGTGCTACTAATAAATATTTAGCTTACTATTTTAGAAGTAGGGTACTGAAAA
>Ga0210036_1001785_pt1 | contig 23684 bp, 13 predicted proteins | sample CryGeymeta201515_FD_185469 | JGI IMG/M metagenome (GOLD analysis project Ga0210036, IMG submission 185469) | Groundwater microbial communities from Crystal Geyser aquifers in Utah, USA - Crystal Geyser metaG 2015-15 (SPAdes) (version 2) | ecosystem: Environmental > Aquatic > Deep subsurface >...
TTAGGTCGTGTGCCTAGCCTGCTCTGTATACACACACCACTAGTTTGCTCCTACTATTATCATAATATTCAATAATATCTATTATGTCTCCACACTAGCTTTTTACGACTGTAAAATAAAGTGTAGTACAATACTATTGTGACAACTTCTTCCACAAGAAGAGTACCAGGTACTCAAGAATACTCGGAACCAGTGTCCCAAAAAAACAAGACATCGATCTCATTTGAGCTGATTTTGTTGATAGCTCCGTTCGAGGTTGGGGGCCCACAAATTTGATTATTGTAGTTAACCTCTCGCGAAAATTTGGACTGAAGACGACAAAGTGACCTTTGACCATAGTAAATTGTAAGACGGCAATAAAGGACCAGTAGCAGTAGCAACAGGCAGTGTTGCAGAAAAATACAGCACACAGCACACAGACCGTAGCAGAGAATATTATGGTTTCCTTACAAATCCAATCCATCTCCATCGCAGTAACATTCTTAATAATATTGGCAACCACTGTCGCCGTCAATGCTCAGCAGCAGCAGCAGCAGCAGCAGCAGCAGCAGCAACAACAACAACAACAACAACAACAACAACAACAACAACAACAACAACAACAACAACAACAAGAACAACACGTTGAAGACTGTCCCTTGTCGTGTGGTCCCTACGGCACTTGCGCACTTGGAGAGGCTGATTTCCTCGATCATCCCTCAACTTCGGGAGCAGAGGGTCGTGGCAGACCCATCTTAGCGTTTCATCAAGAAACCTCCCGACATGGATTTCACTGCGAATGCCAGGACGGCTGGACGGGCATTGAATGCAAAGTAGAATTTCAGAGCTGTTTGGTTGATCACAAATGCTACAACGGGGGACTATGTGTGGATGGACTGGTCGACAAATACGGAAATGATCAACATTGGTGTGATTGTCAACATGCGACAGACGATAAGGGGAATCGTTACGTTGGAAAATATTGTGAACATCCAGCCGTCAACTATTGCGACAGTGGCAACAGTGGAATGAGCAGTAAAGTAGCTTTTTGCGTAGAGGGAGAGTGCAATGCAGATGACACTGGACCCATGTGTCTCTGCAATAAAGGCTATGTGGGAGAGCACTGTCAATATGTCAAGGGATCGGTACCCACATGTGCATTGGATTGCCAAAATGGAGGTCATTGCGTATTAGGCGAGCTACCCTTGACCAATACAAGTCTGTCCGGTGTCTATCATTTCGGAGATGCCCAGTTGGAAAACCGTGACGATATGCAACACTGTTTGTGCCGCGATGGATACGATGGAGAATTTTGTGAGTATCAACAGCAATTACAACAACCAGACTTGGCCAAGGAAAATGGCATGTGTGGAGAAGGGGCTTGTCAGTGGGGTGCCCAATGTATCGAGAAATCAGATATGGATGGTAATCTGCATTACCATTGCGATTGCTCCACCGCAGAAAAGGATGTGGCAGGAAAATTTTGTGAATACGAAAAGACAACCCCCTGCGGCACTTCTGACGTTGATGGCCAGAACCGTTTTTGTACCAACCAGGGCACCTGCAAGGACCATATTTACGAAGGTTGTGATTGTTCTGCAGGCTTCACTGGGTATGCATGCCAGTTCCAAACACATGAAGTGTTAAGAACGGCAAGCAGCAGCAAAGATGGGACCAGTATTTGTACCCGTGAGGATGACTGGGGCCCTAGTAGACCGTTGAGTTTTTGTCTACATGGTGGTCAATGCAAAGCAGTAATATCAGCGAACGAAACACATCCTGGCTGTAGCTGTGAGGCCACTTGGGGAGGACCGCATTGTGAAATTCACATCGGCTCAATGGAGGACGAAACTTCTACTCTCTTCGCCCCCACTGTATCATCAACGAAAACAAATAGCGAAGTTAAGAACGCTTCGACTAACTTGAAAGATAGTGGTCTTATCATACTTGAAGTCATTTTATTATTCCTCGCCATTGTTCTCGTGATTGCCATTTTTGCTTCCGGTGCAAGCAGATGTCTGCGGCGACAAAAGCGACAACAGGACTCGGCCGAAAGCGCTCAGTTTCAAATTGGAGAAGGAGGCCGTTATCAGGACGAGCCCAATCTCTCGCCACACCGAGACTCGGGCTGGATCGATCCTATTCCCAAGAGATGCTTCCAGTCCTCTAGTTCCGATCCGTTTGCTGCAATGGCAGCGCAAACACCCTACAGTGGCCCAAGAACCGATTCAACTTGTAAGTCGTTTCCATCGCCACAACGGATACCCACCCCAGCACTTTCTGCAGAGGACAGTGGCGGCAGCATGCTGACACCAGTTGAAATATGTTAGTAGTAGCGTCCAGCTTGTTTGCACTCAATACACGATGTTATTATCATCTACAGCAGACACGAGCAAGTACTTGAGCCGGTTGTCCGAATAAAATTGAAATCACTGTGGAGGCTGGCGGTTGGTAGACTTAAATCGAATTCAGTTTTTCTCCATGTTATTTTTACATGCACTAGTTTACTTCTGCGATACTACCAAATTTAGATAATATAATAACCATTTCAGCCACCTCGCAGCCCCCAATCTCTTATAATCCTGTACAACGCGATATGTTCGTAGCTGGGGTGAAGTTGCCAATCAACAAATTTTGGTTCTTGCGTATCTATTTCAACGATGATTTATTTTCAATTCAAAGGAACCCCCGAGCCAGCATGAACAGCCAGATCAGCTGTATTGTTGTCTACGTGCGTTTCGTTTTCAACTTCAGCGGCTGGGTCAGATGTAGAATCTTTCTGCTCATCTTTAGATTCTATAGACTTGGGAGCGTCCTCGAAAGCACAGGCCTTTGCTATCTCCACCTCATTATCAAAGTTCGATTCGTCAGCCTTGGTATCTGCGTCTGTTGCTTCTTTTTTCGGGTCCTCGGTCATTTGAGATTCACTGCTGTCGCCCTTGGGATTCTCAGCTTTCTCTCTCTTTTCGTTTGGCTCTTTAGAATTAAACTCCGATAAAGCATCCTCCTTCCTTCCCGCGGACAAATTCATTGCTACATCAAAATTTTCGACAGCAGTCTTGTCGTCTTTCGCTGAACTTTCTGCGGGATTTTCATCTAATGAAGTGCCGCCAGACAATTCCTTCGGCTCGACTGCATCACCACCCTTCGGCTCGACTGCATCATCAGCTTTTGGCTCGACTGCATCATCAGCTTTTGGCTCGATTGCATCATCACCCTTCGGTTCGATCGTGTTCTTGTCGTGTTCAGCCGATTCTATCCTATCGACATCCTCAGAATTTTCCTTGATGGCAGCATTGCAAGCTTTCTCTTCTTTTTCGCCGGCAGTGTCTGGAAAAGCGTTCTCAAAACCTTCTTTGTTCGCACTCTCGTTTTGCACCTTCATATAACTGGCGGTGCCAGCCGGTTCATCGCCGCTGCCTTTGTTCCTCTCGCTTTCTGACTCCTCGGCCTCTGAAAAAATGTCATTTGTTACCTCCTTGGAGTCTTCTGCATCTGGTTCTTCTTTAACCTTGTTCACCGCTGTAGCCGCTTCATCGCCGCTGCCTTTGTTCCTCTCGCTTCCTGACTCCTCGGCCTCTGAAAAAATGTCATTTGTTACCTCCTTGGAGTCTTCTGCATCTGGTTCTTCTTTGACCTTGTTCACCGCTGTAGCCAGCGATGCGTTCGCTTCAATAGTTTTTTTCGTTGCGATTACGTCATCCTTCGGCATTTCGGCACTCTCTTTGGTGTCAATTTTTTTAGATTCCAAATTGAATTTTTCTTCTGCTTTTGATTCTTCCTTCATGTTGTTATCCCCAGTGGCAGTGACATCCTCTTTTTCTTTTGACTTTGGAACAGCATCTGCATTTGACTTGCCGGCTTCATCTACAGATAAGTTGTCGTTGTGGTAAGACTTTCCGTCGTCTCCGTCTCCTTCGCCAGAATCCTCCTTCTTGACGTCGCAGCTTTGGATTTCCCTAGAATATTTATCGCTTTCCTTCGTCACTTTGTCGCTGTCACCAGGAGCTTCAATCTTGTCTCCCGAATCACCGAGTTGAGTATCAAAAGTATCGAGAAGCGACTCTTCCGCAAGCAATGAACTCTTGCTGTCCTCTAAATTGACGTCCATGCTATCGAATTCTTCTTCGTCTAGTTTTGTTGGTTTGACGCTGGTCTCTCCTGCTTCACCTGCATTAAATGCGACGAAAACACAAGTATTACAACGAGTGCGTGAGGAAAACAGAAAGCAAACCGAATCAACACAAGCCTTTTATCCAACTTTGTCAGTACCTTTCAAAACGGCTTCAAACTTGTCAGCAAAAGAAGACAGCATCGTCAAGGCCAATTGGCCAACTTCACTGCTCTCGCCGTTGTAGAGAATAGAATTTTCAAAGACGAGGCTACAATCCCTTCGGAATGTGTCAACATTACTGTATATTCGATCCTCGAGGTTTTGTTTAACGAGCTCAAGATGCATCGGCCTTTTGACAACTTCAAAATAATCCGGAAGTCCCAATGCCTCTGGATCAACACGGTCACGAAATACCCAACCAAATGGGTCGTCGATCAGGTCAGTGACTAGTGGAAGAAAATGTTTGGCAATTTCATCGGGAGTCGATATCCTTGCAGGCTTATCAAGAGAATTCAAATGCTTTTCAATAGATTCCCGAGACATCGTTGGCGCAGGTTGCACATGAGGTTCTCCTCCGTCCTCGATTGAGTCATCAAACATGAATCTCTTCTTCGCTTCATCGTCGTCGACCTCGCCAACAAGTTTTCCCTCCTCCTGTCCATCACCCTTTTGGTTGTTTGATTGGGGCTCCAATTTGATTTTCTTCCTTGCGGCTTCTGGCATGCCGTTTCCAGCAATAGAAAGACGTCTCTTAGAATTGGGGGTTGAGGGCTTTTGTTCCTTCAATGTTTTATCAATAGCTTCTCGAACAGCCTTTCCTTTTCCACTTTTTCGCTTGCCCGACTTTGGATTTCTTTGTGTGGTCGATCCTCGCCTTGACGACGAAGAACTGTTCAAGTTTTTTCCAGGCATCGCAACGTTGGCTTGCTCGCCGGCGCCTGTTTTTGCTTGGTTGGCCTGCTTTTGCTTCGCGCTGTTAATGGCGTCTGATTGAAGAGCAAGCTCTTGTTGAAGCAACATTTGTTGCTGCTGACAGCGTTGCTGAAGCTGCTGCAACAAAGCTTGCTGTTGTTGGAGCTGTTGACCTTGCTGGCCGTTCGGATCCTTGATATGGCTTTGTTGCTCCTGAAGGTGCCGTTGCTGTTGTAACAGTTGCTCTTGCTGACGCTGTAATTGCTTCAACACCTGTAATTGATTCTGCAGTTTCATCTGTGCTACCTGCAACTGCTGCAACTGCTCCTGGCCGGGTCCCTGCTGTTGCTGCTGAATTTGAGATGAAGAAGACATATTATCGCTTCCGTCCAAGTTGGGCATTGAACTGTCCAACACAGGCATTTCTTTATCTTGCGTTAGAGGGTCTGCCGAACCAATTTCGTCACCTGTTTCTTGCCTCTTGATTTGCTCCATGACAGGACCACAAACGTCGCAGTTAGATGTTCTTCCTTGGCTTTTACAAATTCGGTAATGATTCAATACGCAGCGGCTGCTAAGGCAATGAGACGTCGAGCAATTCTTGTCTCGGCACTTTTTCATGTGCTTCCAAAGTGTGACCATTTGGGCGCAAAACTTTGTTGAACACGTAGGACCAGCGGTACATTTACTCGCGTGCCGCAGCAACAAGAGGCGCTGCTGCTGCTGCCTAATGACTTTCTTTTTTTGCGCGGCAACCGGGTCTTGAAACTTCGAAGAATTGCCTCCAGCCAATACAGAAGGACCGTTTCCTAACACACTGTCGTTGCCGGGAAACATAGAGGATGGAGCATTGCTTGAACTCATATTATCGCCAACCATCATACCGTCGTTGCCTTGCTGGCCGCTGTCCTGGTCGTTTGTAGGGCCACTGCCGGAGAGATTACCGCTCGCCATCTGCAGTAAAAGTTGGTGCTGCTGGCTTTGCGGCTGGCCCATCGCATCGTTATTTTTTGATCCACTTCCGGAGCGATGGTGAAGTTCCAGCCCATGGGCAATCATTTGCAACCGCTTCTTTAGTGTGGAAAGATTCATGTATTCCTCTTTCGTTTGCGCCGAACGGTACAAATGTTCTTCTAGACTCTTGGCCATGTGAGGCAGTCTGGTGGAAGTAATCAGGAGCAAGAAAAGGAAAAAACTGAGATACAGACAGTCTTTAAGAACGTCACGTACATCGGAATGCAGAAGAAACTTACTTTTGAGATATCTTGTTGGTATCTGGTCGCATTTGCTTGATGACTTCCAAAATACTAAAGATGATGTGCCGTCGATCTGGCAAATCAGCGTTAGACTGCCATCCACCTGCGAAATTACCATCAAGAAAGGATCGTTGTGCTGCGGTTGCAGCAGCGTTGTTGTCTTGATTGCCCGATGACGAAGAAGAACCGCCACCCATCTGCATTCCTCCCATACCTTGGCCGATTCGACCACTAACGCAATGCATGCTGGAGTTATCACCACTGCCACCTCCAACACCTTGTTGCTGCTGCTGAATATTTTGGAAATGCATTTGCATGTTCGAGTTTCCAGAGTCTGACGACTGCCCGCCCATCATCAGAGGATCTTGTTGGCTCTGCTGGTGTTGTCTTAACTGCTGCATCAACATTTCTTGCTGGTTCATATTGCCACCTTGTACTCCCGTGAAGGCATCGCTGCCGAACGTTTGAGGAAGACGCTGCATAGCATTGACGTTCTGATTGAATTGCTGACTGTTCATGCCTGCTGTTGCCATCCAATTAGTGTCACCTCCAACTTGTTGCTGTCTCTGCATACCCCCCGCGGAGGAGTTGGTATTGCTGTGGACACTCGCCTGCGAGGCGTTCCGCTGCAGTTGGGACTTGTCTAACTGAGCGCTGGAGCCATGAACGTGGCCAGAGACTTGCCTATGCAATCCAATACTAGCTTTGTCGTTCTGTTGCGACGATGAACCTCCACCCATTAGCTGGAGTCTAGCAAGTGCACTTTGACGCTGGTCCATTTGGCCATTTCCGTTTCCCTGCTGCTGATTTTGCATCTGCTGATGAAGGCTGGACGTACTCCCTCTCTGGTTCTGCTGGCCCAGAAGATTCGCAGCGCTTCCTCGTTGCTGCTGTTGAGCGAGCTGTCTCTGCTGTTGAGCCGCCATTTGCTGTTGGAGGTTCGCAGCGCTGGTTTGAAGGTCAACGCCAGTTGCGCTCCCACGATGCTGTTGCAACTGTTGAAGACCCGCGGTACTTCCACGTTGTCTCATCTGCTGAATGAGCTGCTGCTGGCCTTGCAAGAGGTCGTTAGCGGCCGCAGACCCTCGATGAGATGCGTCCATACCAGCTCCTCCTTGCTGTTGGCTGTCTTGCTGGCCATTGAATTGCCGCTGCAACCTAGCAAGCTGTTGCTGGAGCATCATTTGGGCGTTGGCATTCCCGCTGACATTGCCAAGGCCTTGCTGCTGGCTTCCCATAATACTCGGTTGCTGTTGATTCAGCCCCATTCCTGGCATACCATGAATACCGTGCTGTTGCTGACTCTGCTGCTGGAGAAAGGCTTGAATATTAGTGTTTCCCATCATATTATCGTTCCTTCCAGCGACGGCGGCTCCCATGTTCTGTCCTCCGCCCATGTTCCCGCCCATACCCATGGCAAAGGCAGCGAGCTGTGCACCACTGGCAGAACTGGCATCGACGGCAGATGACATACCAGCTGCCTGGTTATTCTGCATTCCACCACCGACGCCGCCAAAGCCCATATTGAACATGTTATTGGATCCCATTCCTTGCATTTGCTGCTGTTGCTGCATTTGCTGTTGTTGCATCATAGCCAAGGTACTCGCCTGATCGCCTAGACCTTGCTGTCCCCACTGATTTGGATTTTGATTGCCAAACTGCGCTTGCTGAAGAGATGCAGCCTGAGGGTCGTTCATAGCTGAGGCCATTCCAGGAAACATCTGCTGATTCATTTGGCCCTGCTGCTGATTTTGCTGCTGCTGGCGGCTGTATTGTGCCTGTAGCTGCTCTTGGAGGTGCTGCATGATAAAGTACTCGAGTAGTAAAATAAGTTGAGGTTAAGGTCTGTAGAGGGATATTGTCCGCTGACTTTCTAGCTAGTTTGGTGGATCTGTACTGAAGTTGTTGGTGGCGGCTGTGGTGGTATTAGAGTGTGTAAAAAGTAAAAAGTGTTGTTCAGCTGCTGAGCCGGTGCAATATCAACTTGAAGGAGAGAGAATTCACAAATTCGTTCTTGCTATGCTGCTATGCTTCCAGTTTAATAGCACCTTCTTATTTGACGACCTACAAAGGTGTATCGAGCTGCTAGGATGCGATTAATCTGCTGTTTTAGCGGTGAAAAATAGTACCACTTCTTAGAGTTTGTCTTCCTTCAAATGTCAGCACGAGTGATCAAGAAGTTGTAGACACTTTGGTCTCGGTCTGGTTGACCTCTGTGGTCTCGTTGTTAACTTGTCTTGCAAAGCCTGTACAGTTACCTGGTAGGCCTTGAGTTAAGCCGAAAGCTTTGTACCTGGTATTGTTTAATCTAATTTGTTTATCGAGTGATATAAGATACAAGGTATTATATCAGGTGTTGCACCGAGATGTCCTTTTTTGGTTTTCGGTACTACTACTACTACTACTAGTAGTACTGACTACTGTGAACGGGCGTGCTTTGTTTGTTTACTTCCTTAATGTACCCTACCGCCGGCGCCGCGCTGCGAGTCTCAATATGCCTGGACGGAAATGCAGTTCTCTGGCTACCAGCCATTCGTCCCTTTCTTCTCTACCATTCTTAGCGTTAAATATACGTTATTTCTATAAATCTTTGTAAACAGCTGATCTCTCACTGGCAGAGCGAGCTTGACATAAAATATTAAGTTCTTTTGTTTTACGATCTACTGGTACAGAGTGTAGCTAGAGTACCAGGTACCTACTGCCTGGCTGGTACCAGGTACCTGGTACTACTACTACTAATTACTCCTACTAGAGTAGTGGTCGTGCGTAGTAGTTCTACTAGTACTAGTAGTAGTACTACTAGTACCCTGGCTGGTAGTCGTAGCAGTCTAGTAGTAGTAGTACTGCTGTTACTGGAATGTCCGACTAAATTACCTTTAGTTCCACGTAGTCTCTACTAGTAGTCTAGCTTAGCCATCTTTTGGCACAAAGTGTATTCCAAACTACTCCTGTCTACCGTACTAGCTAGTAGTACCAAGTACTCTACAGTAGAGTCCGTACTAGATAGAGGTCAGAATGAATTCAAGCTCACGTGCACATCCGCCGAGCCAAGGTGAGCTGCCAAGGACCCCATTATTATTATTTCGTGCACAAAAGAAGCAGGTCCTTCTCCCTGTCGCACTCATTCTTATTGTGTTTTTTGCCTGGCTGATTCGCTGTCATCAATGTTTGTTCGCGGCCCCTCTCCATCCCATTATTACTAGGAAGGGCGCTGCAGCAGGATAAAATGATGAACTATTGCATGATGCGCAAGAGCAAGCAAAAGAGCAGGAAGAAAATAGATCCGCAGCGAAATCTGACCTACTCGTACATATTTCTCAACTGTTGTTTTACGAAGCCCAGACGCGCTATTCGCGCCCCCTGAGATGAAGTATCGTCGCTTTCATTTCAGCGGTCTACGTTTTTTCTTTCGGGGCATAGTCGTGCAAGCGATCAAAGTGCGATCAAAAGTTCCAACACCATATCTGCCATTCAGAAGACGACAAACTACATTCCATTAGGGGAAATTAAAAAATTATACCAGTAGCTAGTAGTAAACGTAAACCGCAATTTCTTCTTGTGGCGACCATTGAAAAGAAAAGAATCGTTTTCCGCAGAAGTCCTTCATCTCAAACAGCGTTTTTTTTTTTAGATTCGCAATACTCTCGATTATCCAATGGAATCTTTTGTGACCCCGGCAAGTACACTGTACCGTGGTAGTGTTCAGAGAGATACCTGGTACCAGCTAATAATGATGTTGTGATGAATGAGAATGACTAGTACTGTGATGAGAATGCGCAGCCGCACCGTAGGATTTGCTAGGGTTTATAAAACTTTGGGGTTTTGTAAAAACTTTTTTCTGTGTATGATGCACTAGTAGTAGTAGTAGTAGTAGTATGTCATTTTTAACGGTTCAACCGTCAATCGGATGTAAATACCAGGTACTAGTACCCTGCAGTAACGATCAACCCTGTGATGAAACAATGACTCTCTCTGGAGAACTTTCGTCATATTATTAAAGTAATTATTTTTCGCCTGTGCACCATCCAGCAGTCCTCCTACCTGTGGTAGACCTACCAGGTACGCGGATTCGCCGCTTAGTAGTACGGTAACAACAACAATAATTAAGTAGGCCTCCTACTACAACATCTCTGCCTCCTACTACTACTAGGAGCAAGTGAAGGATACTACTGCAACAAGTGAACGAGTAAACAACTACAGTAGTAAGATGGCAACGCAAGAGCAGCTCGAACAGCTTCAACAGTTACAGCAACAACATCAGCAGCTCCAACAACAACATCAACAAAGGCAGCAACAGCAACAGCAGCAGCAGCAGCAGCAGCAGCAGCAGCAACAACAGCAACAACAATCTGGACAATCTGGAGGACCGTCTTCGTTGTCCCTTTTAGTGAATGCTGCCGATGGTCAAAGTAGTGGTAGTGGTAGTCAGGGTGGTGGAGGAGGTCCGATGGGCTTTCAAGAACGAGCTCTGGCTGAGTCGTTGTTGCGCCGTGGATTTGGTGGCGGTGATATGAGTAGTCTCCACGAGGAACTTATGCGACAAAAGCAGCAACAGCAGGAAAGCCTACGACAAGCCATGCAACAGCAACAACACCAGCAGCAACAACAACAACAACAGCAGCAACAACACCAACAATCAAATGCTGGAACGGGTCTTCTTCAACAATTTAATGAAAGTCAACAGTTTTCACAGCAGTTGCAACAGCAGCTCTCGCAGTCGGACATTCGTTCCGCTCTGGCGAATGCTCAATTGCGGCAAACACAAAACCCGCAGTTGTCCAATGCTGATCTCATGGCCCTGGCAAGATCAGCAGGAGTTTGGCCTGGAGGTATTGGAAGTCTGCTAGGAGTCGGAGGAGGTGGTGTCCCTGGTGGTGTTGGTGGTCTGGCCGGATTCGGTGGTGGAGGCTTTGTTGATCAGCAGCAGCAGCAGCAACAGCAGAGGTTCGGTGAATTGGAGCAGCTGCAAAACCTTGGAGAGCTGGAGCGTCGTCAGCGTTTGTTAGCTGCTGGACTGAATCAAATGCCAGGAGGCGGAGGACACTCGCAAATGCAGGTTGGTAGTGGTGGTGGTGGCCTCAGGGGACAAACTCAGAGAGATCCGGAACCATCCAGAGCAGAATCACAAGCCGCAAGTGTTCCATCGTCGTCCGCGGCTGTCATGGCTGCTGCTGCTGCTGCTGCTGCAGCCGCGAATAATGCAAATGGAGCTGCCGCAGTCGGCAGCGGCAGCGGCGACCAGCAGAATGATCAACGCCGAGATCCAGGATCTGTCGTGGTTCCGTGTCGCGCTCGCGGGATGCCAATGGATCACAATTTCAAGGTTTGTTTAAAAACAAGATTATCTTTATTGTTAGGTTCTTGAAGCCTGAAAAACGTTTCTGGGAATAATTGCAACTAAACCTTTTTATGTGTTCTCCTGTACAGACGGCCTATTTTGTCATTCCTGAGAATGTTCGTCACGGTGAAGAATTGATTTGTTCCTACTTTGCATGCAGGAATGCTGGTGTTAAATTTAGGTACTGCTCTCACTGCAAAGTGCCAGTGGCAAAGCGTAATTTTCGTAAACGGCACCGGCATGGAATCAGTGTTCCCAAAGGTGTAGCAGACGACGATGATGATGAATCAAACGAAGATGATAGTGCTGGAGCGAACGCAGACGCTGAGATGGACGATATTCCGTCGCAGGTAACGACGACCAAGAATGCAGCGCCAGTCTCTAGGCTCTCCATGAACGGGGCTGCGGATGCCGCGCCAGAATCTGACTTTCAGGACGCCCTCCGAGCATCGGCTCAACAACAAGCAAACGCCCAAATGGCGCAGTTGGCACAGCAAGAAGCTGCATCAAAGCAATTCCAGGAACATCAGGCTGTGTTGGCATCTCTGCAAGCTCAGCAGCAGATTCCAGGGGCTCTTGGAAATTTATTGAATAGTGGTGGTGGTGGTGCTGCTGCTGCTGCGGGTGGTGCACAGAATATACTGGCCGCACTGACGGGAGCCGGTGCGATGAATGGCAATGGTGCAGCACTTTCCGCGGCAGGTCTTGGGAATTTACCTCTTGGGCTGCTCGCCCAAAACTCGGCAGCTGCTACAAGTGCAGCAGGGGCCACGAGTCTCCCGCCCATGGGTGCAAAGCGTGATAAGTTGCTCGAGGCTCGCAAGGAAACGTGGGTGAAACTAATGGCAAGTCGTCCATACACTACAAACAGTGACACCATGTCAGCATGGCTTATGGAAGTGCTTTCCGTGAGCGATCTAACATTGCCGCTGCCAGTTGATTCCGCTGATGACCCTACCAAACAAGATGATAATAAGAAAGGTCCCGGAACGAAAGTTTCAGCTGAAAATGACAAAGGTACCGAAGAGGATGGCGATGATGATGATGACGACGACGAGGAGGAGGATGACGAGGACGAGGAGGAGAACGAAGAAGAGGCAGATGATGACGATGAAGATGAGTACGACGATGAAGACGAGTACGACGATGAGCGCGAAAATGGCGACGATGGAAAGAATGAAAATAGTACCAACGTTGAAAAAGGCGAAAAAAAGCGAAGCTTGGAGGACACGAAAGAGGACAAGGCAAGTGATGGAAAAACAGTGGACAACGAAGCGAGCGCTACGCTAGATGATAAGAAAAAGGAGGAGGAGAGCGAACAGAAACTTGACAAGAAAGATTCGACCAGTTCCAGTTTCGCGGAATGGAGAGACAGGAAAAAGCAAAAAAAGAATTTGCCAGTTGAGGGTAAACCAACCGAGTAGAATACATTACGAACTAAGATGTGTTGTGAATAATGGCAATTAAGAATGCCTTTTTTTGTCCGTAGCTGACTATCTAGCTAGCTGCTACATCATAGCCTTTCCAGCCATTAGTTTCTGCGCTGCATTGGCAAACGCTTGCAGGGGTCGGAGCGACTCCAGTGTTGGCCAGCTTGTTCTAAGAGATATTGTGCATCTCCCGGTGGTGGGTACGCTTGTGTTAAAGACATGAGAAGCTGATTTACATTGGCGGGTGTAATGTCCCCCACGTAGACCGTGGCCGCCAGTCGCATACCACCACTGGCTGTATTGTTTGCGTGTCCTCTATAGTCGCACGCTGCAGTTGCGTGAAGTGCTCCGTCGCCAACCATTGAAGCAGCATTTATTCTATATTTATAGAAGGATTTATGGAAATCGCCGTTTACGCTGCTTACCTTGGTCCCGTTGTCGCGATCGTTGATATCCTCGTCAGCTAAAACTTCCAGTTCCGACCCAGCGTCTGTTTTTAACATCAAAGGAATGATCAAATTGAATGCCATTCTTCCCGAATCGTTCACGTCGGCGTGAATAAATCCTTTCTCACAGTGCGAGACCCCAATATAGGACAAATGATACGCGCTCAAAGCTTCTATGTGGTCAAAGTGAGACCCAATACTTTCCAGAACTCGATCAAATCCTCCAGCACTGAGAACACTTAAATACTCATCATGGGCTGGCTTGTCGGCAGGAGATGCCCAGTGCATGTTGGAACACCAATGCTGCATTGGTCGCTGTACCAACCAATTTCGATTTTCTTGTTTTTGTGCATCACCGTCACAGTTGAAAATTACTTTCCGTTGTGTTCCTTGCATTAGCGGCTGGTTATCGACGAGCAGATTGTGGTAATAGTCCGTTATTCCCATTCTGTTAGCATACAGCTGCAGCTCAGCGACCAATTGAACTGGCAGACCGATGCGATAGGCGTTCTTTGCAAGTCTCTTGCCCTGCCACATCATGGACTGGATTTCTCCGGGAGCTAGGACCGTGGATGCATTGTCAATATCGTCAATACCGTCGCATCTATTGTCTACTGTCAGAGATGATGCTAATGTTGGTTTTGACGAAGCGCCCGCTTCTGGAGCTGTTATTGTTGGTGGCGATATTGCCGCTGCTGCGAGTCCATCTAAGTAGGCTTGCCCAACAGATGACAATGCTGGCTGTTTGAAATTTGTGGACGAATGTCTAGAGTGCAATAGCAATCCTGGAGTGACAAATGCGTCGACGGTGTTACTGTGGTACGCTAGATAGCCTAAGACGAAATACTTAAAATACACGACCATTTTCTGTCGTCTCTTGTGAACAAGTGAAATGTACCTGGTAACTAACGTCGACGACGGCACGTTTCATTTACTGGCCGTTCTGCCATCTGCTAGAAAGAGCTTCGGCCAAACTTAGGTCGGAGCTGGTTGCCATAATCGAAGAGCCTTTACTTTCTATGCCTTGCATCAAGCATCAAAAGTGAACCTCAACACGCACGTATATATTGCGATGCTGTCATTTCTTACTTGCTTTGGTGTTCCAAATATTGGACGGGAATGTTCCGCGAAAAGTAAAAGAAGTGGTACGGTACCAGGTACCGTACAAGCCGGTCCAAAAATTGAATTGATGTGACTTTGGCTGGCGTGCAAAAACTAAGGATGAAAAAATAAATCAAACAAGTGGAGCGTACTGGTAGTAGACTAGTACCGTACGACCTGGTAGTAGATGTTGTGGTTGCTGCCTGTTATTATTGGGCCTACCAGGTACAGGACATAACTAACAATCATATCAGCGATTGCTTAATGAAACAAAAGAGTACTGGTAGTTAATTCGTCGTCCTCTCTCCTCCTTACTACTACTAGTACTACTACCAGGTACTAGTATTGCACTCCCTCTACCATGGCTACCACTACTACGTAGTAGTGCTACCAGCTCATTGGAGTTTTGTTTTGTCCGCATGAGACAGGCTGGATTTTACTATAAATTATTTGTACTGTATTTGGCGCCCCTCCCTGTTCTTTTGGCGCTAAACATTAATCCGGCTTGCTAGAACATGTTTTGGCGCTTTCCCTCTTTCTTTGTTTTGTAGGGGTCAAAAAAACATTAGAGCCGACAATTTATATGTCTAAGGACTCTCAAAGTCCCTTAAACTAATTTTATTTGGGGTTCTATCGATTTCTAAGTGACCCGATTATTATGGCTGCCAACGAATCTATGTCGACCATTCTATTACTAAAAGTACGAATGATCTTTCGCATCGCTTTTAGGCCAGCAAGACCAACATTCACGCAACAAAGGAAAAATTCATTGTGGAGTACTCATTGACCATCATGCCGCTCCTTAACTTCCACTTGAAGAATGTACAGCCCAAGCTGCAACAGGTTGTTGACATTACTCGCAATCGCAGCAGTGATTCAACCGTCGATGCTACAGGTTCGGCGGCCAAACAGTCCGATATACATACTGTCGTCACGAGAAGCGAGATGACTCCTCCCGCTAGTCCCAGTCATCCTACTCCAACTCCTCTGACATCGTGGCGCACGAAAGATGACATGTCCTCTATAGTACGATCTCCTCCCAGGAACCTTGCCACAAGTCAAGAACAAGAGGATATGTGGACATTGAGGCGCTGTGATGCTTTTGACGAAGATGATTGCTGAAGTACCAAGCAAGCAACAGCTCAGCAGCTCAGCATCAAACAAGCCTGGGCATGGGTAAATACGCGATGGGATTAGGCAGTCAATATGTTCTACGTTCTACTGTACATAGTTTCATCTCATACATGATATGTGTCTCTCGATGGTAGATGTCTTTATAGATAAAGACTGGAAAAGTTTGCGGCTTCTGATAAAGTATGTTGCTGTGACGTGTTATCCAAGGTCAAGCAGGGCCCGGTAGTTAGCCTGAACGAGCAAATCGTTATTTGCACGAGTAGGGCTGCTTTCATTTCAAGGTATTTCAAGCTTCAAAATAGATGATTGCGGACGCTGCTGAAAAACCAAGCACCTGGAAGCCTGCCATGCGAAACACCAGGGCAAAGATGATTACAAAATACAGAACCACAGAGACATAATTATTTCTCCTCTCAAGTTGTACACTACAATTTGTTCCATACAAATTTAGATGATCACGACATTATACATTTTAGAATCTATAATTTAGATATCACATCAATTAGATCTTACACGTGCTGGAGGCTTTCCAGTGTCTCCGCATGCTATATCATGCATACATGCCCTCTTGCGTTGTTTCTTGACATGACGATTATCGATTATTTATCCTAGCATGTACAGTATGCTTGTTACGTGAGTCAGTGCTTCGGCACTATATAAGATGACACGACATATACGAGAAACAAAATACCATTCCAATACTTTCAAGTATCAATTTCTACTGTACTAGTGTACTTGTTTCCTCCGTAAAGCTTCCCCGAAAGGAACAGAGGTGCGGGCGGATCGACGTATGATTGTTCCAAAAAGACTTTGCTCTGCGGCGGGTATCTCTTTCCAAGTACATCAGCTACTACTAGCTAGCTAGCTAGCTTCACTACTAATACTAGCTAGTTACAATCTTCTGGAGTATTTGTAGCCGTCTAGCTGAAACTGCGCCTGTCTGGAGCTTCGTCTAGTACTAGACTAAAAGTCTACCATGGTACTTCTTGGTTCGCTTTTCACCACTCCTGCTATTCCGACCCCGCTGAACGAAGAGCACAGATTCGAACAGATTCGAATACCAAATAACCCGGGCAATAGATTAGAATGACACAATCCTTGCATCACCATTCCTTCAACTACGGGATAGTAGGTCTAGCTAGTACCATATACCACCAGTAGTATTATCTAATTCTAATAAGTAACGAATACTAAAATAAAAGGGCTTCTTTCTGTATTACTGTACTACTCTACTACTGGCTGGCTGGTAGCTAGTCTACTGTATTTAATTGCACGCAGATTTACAGCAGCAAGTCAGAAGACAAAATCTTTATTATTTTTAACAAGAAAACTCATTGAGGAACAACGAAAGAATATATTATTATATTATTATAAATAACATTCGAAACTGTTTGACACAAACAAAAATGAGTGGCAGGATTTACAGACAGGCACTGCTGCTATGCAGCCTTGTCGTTACCGCTCTCCTCATGGTGCTGGTGGTAGTGCCATCTGCCAGGGCGTATTCCTTTCATCCAACGTCAGCATCTAGAAGATCATTATCATTGGCTGGTGGAAGATCTGCGGTTTCGTTCACTCATAATCCTTCCAAAAACATCCAACGCAGTAATACGCTTTCATCTACTACTACTACTACTACTACTACTACTAACAGTGGTAATCAATTGTCTATGCACATGGGCCACGGTCACTCACACCATCATCATCATCAAGACGTGGCAACAACAACAACAACAACAACGCCATCGTCTCCACCACCCAAAACGATTGCAGGCCACGTATTGAGATTTTCCAAACGTCCCGTGATTCGTTTGGCATTTTCTTTTTTGGTCGTTTTTGTTCCTGCTTTGGTACGACGAAGACACAGGGGTGTAGCTGCAATGGTTAGCACGACGCGTGCGGACCTTGCTGCCTTTTTTATCATTTCGGCAACGTTAGGTTTTGCCGATGGTACTCGCAGAGAATTTCAACGAGTGTGGGAACGCGTTATGAATTGGAAGGATGGCATACTCAAACATGCACCTCGCGATGCCAAACCAACATCGTTCAAGGATCGATTATTTTCAAAATCAAGAGAACAGGCCGCTGATCGGGTCACATTACTGGCCGTCATTACGAACCTCATCTTGAGTGTGGGCAAACTGGTGGTGGGAATTACCTGCCATTCGTCTGCTCTCATTGCGGATGCTGGGCATTCCCTGAGTGACCTATTTAGTGATTTTATAACCCTTTGGGCCGTCCAGATTGCACGGTTGCCTCCCGACGATGATCATCCGTACGGACACGGTAAATTTGAAGCTATCGGAGCGCTGTTCTTGGCTCTGACCTTGCTGGGTACAGGACTGGGTGTCGGAGGATCCTCGTACGGGAAATTGATGGATATTATCAAATTGCAAAAAGCAGGAACGGTAGCAGTGGCGGCGGCGGCGGCTGTTCAAGTACCTACCTTCCCAGCGTTAATAATGGCATTCTTGTCGATTGTTAGCAAAGAGTGGTTGTATCGGATCACAAGATCCGTCGGCGAAGATTTAAATTCTCAGGTGGTGTTGGCAAATGCATGGCACCATCGCAGCGATGCCTATTCGTCCATTTTGGCCTTGGTTTCCATTTCTTTGGCAATGCTGGTACCATCCTTGCTTGCGGCAGATTCGGCTGCGGGCTTGTTGGTCGGAGGTATGATTTGTATGACGGGAGCAGAAATTTTAGGAGAAGCCGTCCAGCAATTGACAGATTCGAGCGCAGATGAAGGACTCGAAAAGAGCGTGAAAAATATTGCTTTGCAAGAATCTGAGGATGTAAAAGAAGTCACAGGCATACGAACAAGACAAATGGGTTCCAAAGCATTTGTCGATGTCTACATTACTACGTCGGAATCTCTCAGTAACAGTGCCGTTCGTGCTGTGGAAGATCGAGTCAAGATTGCGATTCTCAAAAACGAACAGAATGTTGTCGATGTGGATGTGCACGCCAAACGACCGACAATGATTGGATTAAACCCAAACAATGCAATGGACGAAGATGATAATCAACACAACCATGATCACTCACACCCTCGTCCCAACGAACTTGTAGAGGAAGAAGCAGATTCACGTAGCCATGATGCCATGGAAACAAGATTTGTTGAAGACAGCGCCCTGATTCATCCTGAGGACGAGCCTCAAGGAGCATCGCCGTCAACAGAAGCTGCAAACTCTCCCTACGCAGATGAAGTCTTCGGACAATATAGTAGTATGGGAGAGAACACAGGTATGCAAGCGATCAGCAGCTTTCAAGAAGTGGAAGATGATGCCCGGCAGCTTCTGAATGGTCATGCCTCGGTGAAGACGATTGAAGGATGCACTGTGCACTATGACGAAGCCTTGCAAGAGGTGCAAGTGGACGTAACCATCAAATTGGAGAACCCAGATTGGACGACGGTTACAATTGCGACGTCGTTGGCCCGTGAATTGAAAATAATTCTAGAGGAGGGATCGGCGAACATTGCCAAGGCCAATATTTTTCTTGATTTAAATTCACCCGCAGAAAGCGCTGTAGCTGAAAGCACCATTGGGAAAGCTTCTAATACTACTGCTGCTGCTGCTGCTACTGCTGAGGTGCCAGTGCCATAGAAGAAATCGAGCAACGACCATCGAAAAAGATTCTCAATCAGCATGTGCTTCGATAAATATGCTTCGATAAATACGTGCATGTACATACAAATCATGAGCAGCTGATGGTCCACAAACGGAAGAGATCTGGGTACAGCAAAAGGCTGTCTATGTTGTCTTCGAATCATTTAAAATAGAACAATCACGTACATTCCTCTGTTGACATTTTCGAATAATTGGAGGTATTAAGAGAGTCCATGGATAGTTTGGTTAGAGAGACGCCATTGACGGACTACTGGGTCGTAATGATGGCTGTAACGTTCGTTTGTCGATTGAAAGCACTGCCTTTGTGCTTGTTGTACCGTCCCTTAGGTCTTAGAGTTTTTAGTCGTTTATCAAGCGCCGCCAAGCCTCCACCTTGTTCTTCCCAAAGCCGGATTACTTTCTCACCTTCTACCTCTCCGGTAGAAGTATCCCACACTAATTGAAAGTCAACATTGGGAGAGACCATGTACATTGCTCTCTCTCTTGGTTTTCCGAGGGGATTGTGGATGTACCGAATGCCCTTGAACTCAAAATCTTTGGGACGATGGGAATGCCCAAAGACATGAATGAGGCGCCGTTTGTCATCAGGAGCAGATGGTAGGAGTGTTCGTATTTGGTCGTCCAACTTGCTGGAGCCTGCCACCTTGGCAAACTTAGCGCTCATACCACCAGCACCATGATCAAACCAAGCGTCATCAAATTCGCTCGCCTTCAGATCTTTCCAGTCCGGCAGAGATTGGAGGTTTGGAAGGAAATGGGATACCGTCATTATCCCGGCAGTCAACGGATCAGGGCCATCTGGAGTAAACATAGACGGATAAGGATTGTTGGCTAATATTGGCTCATTCTGTTTCAAGAAATAATCTGTCAATCCCGTGGGTATTCGTCCTTCCGGGGTTCCTATTGGACCTGGAGGAAAATCTGATGTCCAATGACACCTGACAAAATCGACCCATGGCCAGTGTTCAAAGTCTCGACATAATTCTTCTCGAAACGATAACGATCCATCGTACCAAGACTCCAGTGGTACAATCCATAACGGATGGAGACAATCAGAATCATCACCTCTCACCAGTAGCGATTTAGTATGGACACCCATGTCAAAACAGGCTTGGTACACTTGAGAGAGTTTGTCAAAGCTGGTAGAATTGGGTTTGTGCCGCCTATCTACCCAAGCCTCGTGATTTCCCGGAACAAACAGAACTTGCGACGACTTTTGTCGCAAGACAGACAAAGATTTCTTTAGTGCTTCCATGTTGTGTGAAATGTCCCCCGCAATAATCAGCAGATCCTTTTCATTGAAATCTTTCTCTTCCACTTTCTCGTGTAACCATTTTTGATTGTCTTTGTGATCGGAATGGATATCACTGAGAACAAAAATGCGATGAATGCCATTCAACTCAACAATTTTTCCATTGTTAAGATCGGAAGGACTTTCTTCGTTCTCTTTCTTTTTCAGTTTTGCCAGAAGCGGTAAAATCTTTCCTCTTTGGGCAGCTTGAATCTGATGGAAATTTGAATAACTACTACTACTAAAGTCAGTAGTTCGAAGCGACGATATCCAACAATCAACGAGCAGAGGAAATAGAAATGCAGAACTGCACAGCAGCCTGAGGGAAGTCATCATCATGTAAGAAAAAATCTTGTATGTTACCTACAACCTAGAATGGCTTATGAAGTCTACTAGTTGTTATGAGACCGAGAGTGTTCCCTCTCTGGTCGTTAACAAATTCGGTAAAGGGCCAATTACGATTCTTGCCCAGGAATTCCTCTAAAATCAATCATCACATCCTCGCGCAGAAAATCAATCTTAAAATCCAAGTCGGTGTGCGACCTATAACTGGAGCCTTCCAAAATAAGCCCAGGTGGACCATGGCAGTCTACTCTGTTTCCGATTAGCGATATTCATGGGACTCAGGAGTTGGGTCCTCATAGTAGTACTCCGGAGTACTAGTACACAACTAGTAGCCAGTAGTAGCGGTCGTGCTAGTACAAATACTTGTACTACTGTACTGGCCTGCTTTCAACCCACACTATTACTCCATATGGGATAATATTATTATTATTTACTCTTCCATTCCAAATTCCACTATTATTTTACTTGTCGACGAAATTCTATTCTGCTCCAATCTAATTATTAATTTGTTCTGTTGAGTACTTAAGTATTCCAATAGGTGTTGTAAGTTGTAACTATAGCTTTACCCTCTACCTACCCGTCAAATAAAAACGCACCATTTACTTCAGTTTTATAACTCGTATACTTATATACATTATGCGTCCATAGCTTTGCTTCTCTATCACTGACGTCTCGCTCCGGATCCTGTAGCAGTAAACTCTACTGCATGAGTTTCGTGGAATTCGTTGCGAGACCAGGGTTCCGCCGACCAGACATACGCGCTAATATACTCGTTAAAGTTGGACTCTTTCATTAACAGAGCAACTGCATGAGGCGTCTGGTTTGTATTGAGATCTAAATCGACTTCGGTGGTAAAGCTCATGGTAAACGTAATAGGTGTGGCTCCATCTTGGTAATCAGTAGTAATGCCCAGCATGTCAAACTCTTTAAAGTCGTCGCCGAGATCCCTTGCCAACGCATCGGAAAAGAATGTCTTGGTCTCTGCAACAAGTCCATCAATCTCCTCATTGCTTGGTGTGGTTGCGCCTTCTCCGTCAAAGAATTCAAAGGTCAACCCAGAGTTGATAGTCACGACAGTGACAGTGGCATCGGTCTCTGCATTGTCGGTGATTTCATTAGTCAAAATAGCATTGGGAGTATTATCGTCTTGCATTGTATCGGTGTTAGCGAGAGCGACTGCTTCTGGAGCGACGGTTTCTGGAGTGCTCTCAGGTGAAAGCAGCACACTTTCGGCATCGCCCGTTCTGACAACCTCCGCTATCTCTGTGTTGTCTTCTTGATCGCTTTCGTCCACGACAACGGGTTCATCCACAGCCTCAGTTTCTTCATCTTCGGTGTCCATTATGATTACTTCTTCCTCGTCAACGCCCAAGTCGCCTTCTGTCGTTCTTGCAAGTTCGTCTGGGTCGTTTAGCTGTATCTCAACTGCGTCAATACCTGGTACTGGAACTGCAATTGTTACAATATCATTATCAGTGGGCGCCATTGTTTGTGTCGGACCATCCATCGTTTCCTCGCTCGTTGGCGCAAACGTTGGTAATCGATTACTTCGGCCTTTGCTTCCTTTCCTCTTGCTACCTTTTCTTTCTTTGGCTTCCTTGCTTGCTTTGCTCTTCGCTGCCTTGCTGATTTTGTTCTTGCTTGACATTTTAGGTGCCCCCGTTTGAATCGTTGAGGGATTCCACGTCAAGATAGGTTCCATAGTATCTTCAACAAACGTTGGCTCAAAGGTTGAAAATCCTTTGCTTCGACGTTTCTTGTCAGACATGCCACCGCTGCTTTCCTTGGCTGACGTTTTCCCTTCCGTCGTCTTACCACTCATTTTGAGCTGCCTTCTTCCTCGTAGATTACGGTTCGGTCTTGCAGATTGCCTAATCGCTGCCGCATTTTGGTAAAAGCAGCATGCCGTCAATAGAAAGAAAAGAATTTCAACACCTTTCATCGTTCCGTAAATGTTGCCTTCGTTTTGGTCTTTAATCTTATGGCCTTCATCTTTCTTACTGGAGTGTACTCCAGGCAGTAATTGAGCTTCGGTTTCTTTGGACACTGGTTGAAAAAAGACTTCCAATTTCTTACCAGTTACGATTAGCTTCACACGATCCTCATGGTTGTTTTCTCACGATGAAAGCGGACAAGGGTCATGCGTAAATGCTATTCTCAGTCCAGGATGCCTCTACGTAGTACCAGTACTGGGATAGTAGTACCGTAGTGCCCTACTATTGAAGTCATTAATTTTCGTAAGAATTGTTGGCGAAAGTACCTAAACCACTGGTTATGGGTCCTATGAATCCTACGTTTCAAGGCACTACTAGTAGTATCTAGTAGGACTGACTGATATCAAATAGTGATATCAGAGTCCTCTCACTTTAACAGTATTATCTAATAATAAATACAGAGTATCATCAAGTGACCATACCAAAGTATAGACATAGTGTTTGAATTGTCTATTCAACATAATACTGTTAAAGCCAGTGAAACGACAGCAGTGGCTGCAGTGTAACAAGCAGGTGCTATTGCCTTGATGTCTCAAGCACTTCCACGTTTTCACAGTTTTTCCAGCGACCCCTCTGGTTTGGGCTGCTGGACTTCTGTCTGTATTTCTGGAAGAGAAGAACATCACTGTCGGCTGGTTTCCATCTACTCCCCTCAGGACGCGGTTGGACTCTCTCACCGAGATTATCTCAAGTCTCAAGGACGGCTCACCAC
>Ga0210036_1001788_pt1 | contig 23665 bp, 10 predicted proteins | sample CryGeymeta201515_FD_185469 | JGI IMG/M metagenome (GOLD analysis project Ga0210036, IMG submission 185469) | Groundwater microbial communities from Crystal Geyser aquifers in Utah, USA - Crystal Geyser metaG 2015-15 (SPAdes) (version 2) | ecosystem: Environmental > Aquatic > Deep subsurface >...
AGATACCAACTCCAGACTTGGCAGTACCGTACGCAGCTCCAATGTTGGCAAACACAAGAGCAGACGTGACTCCCATAAAGCCAAAAAAGGGCGCAGAGGCCGGACAAGTTTCCATTTCAACACTCATGATGATTGTTTTGGTTTGGTTTATTAATGTGTCCTAAGAGATAGGATGAAAGATACTGTATCAGACGATATGATTATGGAAAGTTAAGATGACGACTAGACTACGATACTCTACTGACGGGGTTGTTGCTGGATGGTACCGTATTGTATCGATTGGGATCGATGATGATTTTTTGGATCCAACTTTAAACACTACAAAAAGCAGTGAATTACCAGGTAAATTGCCTTGTTCAAAACTACTTAGATGGTAACGAGCCAGACGGCTATGCGACAGGCTCGATGAATTTTACGATTCACGAGCCTGACGTCATGAAAAGTTCCAGTAACCTAGTCTACTACCACTCTACTCTAGACTAGCTAGTAGTCTACTAGTAGAAAAGGGATACATAAAAAAAATACTCGTATCTCGGTATTTCAGCCGCAAGTCATACTCCCGGGCAGATAAAATGCAAGCTTCGGGGCGCGCACTTCATCAATGGCTACGTAGAAAACGTGATACTCCGTACAAGGTGGAGCAGCTTTAAATGCAGGAGGAGGATCTGTTCGTTGGCTTTGACTACTGGCAGCTCACAAATTGCCTTTATCGTTTTTTCCAACAAAAACACAAAAAATAATAACAATCACAAAAACAACATTCTTTTGTGTGGAGTCGCTTTGATTATTCCCAGACTTTCCTTGAATTATTTTTCATTGAAGCGTTCGTCTTCCTACTACCTTGAGATACGGCCAAAACAAGTAAACTACTATTGTAGCTCCATAATTTCATACAGCTGAGTTTACTGTTCAGCAAAAACAACATGCCAGCCTTTTTGTCTTTTATCTATAAACGCCAATCCAGTGCACCGGCCGCCTTTCATTTGAATCAAACTACTACTACAACTAATATTGACAGTAATACAAGGAAAGACGAGAATGACCATGGGCTCGAAGTGATAGCCAGTGGAAGTAGTGAGAACTTGTGGGGACCTCCCAATCTGAGTCAAGACAGCAGTGACGGCATTACGGTGCCGCCACCTTCGTTTTCTTCTTCCGACGATAACCACGACCATCACAGCTCTTTGCTACCAAGGTCCCCCTTTGCACGGAGTCGCTCTGATATTGGCGTCGTGCATACCCCAGAGGGCTTATTGCCAAGACGGTCGGCTGACAGTTTGCGTCGTTCCTTGAATGTGGATCATCATGTTGCCAGTGGATCTCCAACTGGGAATCGTTCTCGTCATCATCAAACGCAGCGTCTCTTTGGAGCGACCAAGTTCTTGTCGGAAATGAATGAGCAATATTCTACAAACACAGTCTTGTCCGGCACTATCAAACATGGCGATATGAATCACACTAACAAACACAGCGGCGAGAGTAAGAGCAATCGTAACAAAGACGATAAAGAAATCCATACGACAGTTTCCTTTCCTCCACCTTGTGACTCGCCCGAGATTCAAAGGCGATCAACCTTTGACGAATCATCTTTTTCGTCCGTCACATCTCCCGTGATTAGTACGTCTTCCTTCTACTCGCGACGATCACGAGAACGACCTGTGGCTATGTCTCCCGAACTCCAACTGGGAAAGGCACGGACGGCTGTCGGGGCCCTTGTGGCCTTGCAAGAAGCGAATATCCTCAATAAATCCATGATGGCTGCCACAAATGACGCCTCCAGTAAGTCTGAAAGAGGCATTTCGAATAAAACCGACAGCAGTTTCTGCCCCTCTCTTTTAAGAACGGCCGCCGCTAACAACGCGGCAGGTATTTTGAACAGTAGCCAGAGAGTCTACAAGAGCAAGGAACAGAATGCACCACCTCTGGATCAGTCCTTTAGAATGTCAGTTCTACCTCCACGTGGCAGCAACATGCGTTTTGATGCTCACGATGATGATCACCATATTGACAATGATGATGAAAATTATTATTTACCTGCTGTACCGTGGCAACAGGTGAATGCTCCTACTAGAGAGCTCTATCAAACCGAATATGAGGATAAAAATTACGACGACGGCCAAGACGACTCATTGAAGCACGCCTCTCCCTCTTCCATCCAGAATTATAATCACGTCCCGGAATATTCGAAACCAGAACCCAAGCCATCGCAACCAACAAGCTCATCTTTTTACAGTGTGTTAGATGAAGAAGAGGCATTCGATCAAACTCTTCTCTCTCGGAAGGTTTACAATCAACAAAAAGAACGACGCCCACAGCAGAAAATTTTGCAAGAGCACGAGTTTTATCATGGCGGCATGGCGCGAGAGAAAGGAAAGGGCAGAAACAACAATGGCCGAGACGCGAATAACGACGCAGTGAACACTGTTTTTCCCAAAAATAATATTTCAAAAGAAAAAAAATCCCAACTAGGATTCAGCACGGACGATGCTCTACTGCGACGCAAGGCACAATACCAGCGACAAGAAAAGGAAACGCTTGTTTTGGAAGTGGTCGCTCGATTGCGCGATAACATTGATTTGCTAAACGAAGTCGAGGACGCTGCTACTGCATCGGTAGCTACAATGGGAAACTGGTTCGTTAAGACACCTTTTGACAAAGAAGGCTTATTGACTGGTATATCTTTAGAGAAGCGAAACGCGCTGTTGTTAAGCTTGGACTCCATTCTCGAGGAAATAAGAGTCGCAAAGCCCGAAGAATTTATCGTGTCTCCCTCGCATGTGCCTTGCGTCGTGGCGAGTCACGACACTTTGTGTCAGGCGTTGCAATTTTGTCGATTATTGATCCTGAATGCCATACCAAAGCATGAAAAGAAGAAAATGATTGAGAGGCTGCCAACGGAGCAACAGAATTATTTTGTCTGGATCAGTGTGCCAGAGCTCCGCACAGTTCTGGGTCTTATTCAGCCTCAAAGCCCAGAAACCGTGCGCGGTGGTGGTACGTCGCTCTTTTCGCTCCCTGATGAGTCGGGCGTCGAAACTCCACACACCTCCAATGTGAGTATAGGTACAACTATTACTTCTGTAAACACCTTTTCTCCCAAGAACCAATCCCAGCAGAAGCTATTACTGAAGCATAATGGATTACAGCTTCGACATACCATGAAGGTAGTCGCTTCATTGATGCAAAAGCTAACTCTTGCCTGTTTGCAGTTGGGAGAGCTGCCCAAAGAAGACGGAGCGAGTTCTCTTGAGCGATACGTGTCCGCCTGTAAAAATATGAAATGTCTCTACTTAAAACTAGTCGCCGTCGCCAAGGAAGATTACAAGGCATTCATGGACGTATTTCACTTGGAAGCCGTAAATCAGGCCAGAGAGATGGTCTTGGCTGATGCTGATGCAAACTTTCAGGACCAGGCTCGTACTAGATTGAAACAGCAACAGGTATTGGCCCTTGCCTCAGCTTTGGGCTCATCCTGTCCTGTGCAGCACCAGCTCGAAGTCCAATATCGTTCGGGATATGGTGATCGGCGCAGCCAGAAATCGATGAAAGCCGTGATCTCCGCACCAACTGTTCCTTGCGAGGAACAAGCTCTATTATTTTCTCCTTCAACTCAGGACATGAGGAGTCACACAACTTGCGATTACGATGATTTGAGACGACAGATGGGGAGCTATGACAGAGAAGATAGTAGTGACAGGGAAGAGCGAGATGGAGTTTGCGACTACGACGCTCGCGAAAACTCGGAAGAATGGAAACGAATGTACGACAACGTGTCCCTCGCTGCTTCTTCTATTCGTTCCAGGAAGGTTGGCTCAAAGAGCAGATGAACTTTGCTTATGAATTAGTCATTGTAGAACCTAACGCACGGCACAATAAGCTGGTGACGACTATTGATAGCGTTTGGTTACTATGCTGGCGCCAGTTCAGCGGAATCTAACAAACTCATCAACGACGGTCTATAGATTGAAAGCGCTTCGTTCCGGTTAGCACAACTTCATTTCATGTTGACTACGTGAACACAAAAGAAAATACTACAAGAATGATTTCATGAAACGCCTTTCATTTTAGTTTTGGTTGTAGAAGTGGACATGAAACGCCTTTCATCTTTCCACCCTTAATAATCGCTAGTCTCTTAATGTAAAGATGAGTCACAGCATTTTACCACACAGCCGCCATGCCAACATCTTGAGTGGCAAGGACATCAAAGATGCAAGCCTTGCGGTCAACGCTAGATTGCAAATGAGAACAAGCTTTCTCGGCCTTAGATGCGTCAATACCATTGACTAGCCGGCGGCGGCGAAGATTGGTCTTTGCAACCGATTCACTAGGCATGGCACACTTCTGGTCAGAAGGCACAACCCAAGCATCATCGTAAGAGTGGAAAAGCTTGGGTTCATCTGGTTTGACTTGCCACTCTTGCCCAAACTTATTGACATCCTCAATGATAGTCACACCATCACGGCTAACTCGCTTTCCTTCGGGAAATGTACCCAGAAGGCCAAGAGAACCAGTGTAGTGAATGCTTTCCTCGCCCTTGATAGCCACCTTGACAAAGTCATAATAAGTCTTGATCAGCAACTTTTCCCCATTTCCAAGGTAGATATGAGCTTCCTTGTTGCCGCCTTTCTGCATAGTACGGAAGGTCAGCCCAGCAAATTTGGTCACAAAAAAGTTGCCATCCTCCATGGGTTTGTTTGGAACACCATTGGTGAAGATCCACTGATTGTTGTTCTGTCCACCAGTGATCTCAACAGTTTCATCTCCAATTTGGATGGCTACAGCCTGGACATAAGACCACCATGTTTCAATCTTGGTGCGGATGTGGACACGCATGCCCTGTCCATTGCTGAAGGCAGGGTTATCCAAAAGAACAAGGTCACACCCTCCATGGAAATCATACATTTCCCCTCCATGAGTCTTGAAATGAGGATCGCCTGCAGCTCCTGGGGGGGCTGATGTAGTCAAGACATCATCAGGTTGGTTTGCTGCAGTAGTTGTTTCTTCTACAGTAGCTGGGTCCTCCTCAGGAGTGACAGGATCCACACGGATTGATTGTTCTTCTGGAGTGGCTGCATCCTCCTCAGGAGTGGCTGGTTCTTCTGGAGTAGCTGCATCCTCCTCAGGAGTGGCTGGTTCATCTGGAGTAGCTGCATCCTCGACAGGAGTTGCTGGTTCTTCTGGAGTGGCTGCATCCTCCTCAGGAGTTGCTGGTTCTTCTGGAGTGGCTGCATCTTCTGCAGGAGTTGCTGGTTCTTCTGGAGTGGCTGCATCCTCATCAGGAGTGGCTGGTTCTTCTGGAGTAGCTGCATCCTCCTCAGGAGTGACTGGTTCTTCCGGAGTACCTGCATCCTCCTCAGGAGTGGCTGGTTCTTCTGGAGTAGCTGCATCCTCCTCAGGAGTGGCTGGTTCTTCTGGAGTAGCTGCATCCTCCTCAGGAGTGACTGGTTCTTCTGGAGTAGCTGCATCCTCCTCAGGAGTGACTGGTTCTTCTGGAGTAGCTGCATCCTCCTCAGGAGTGGCTGGTTCTTCTGGAGTAGCTGCATCCTCCTCAGGAGTAGCTGGTTCTTCTGGAGTAGCTACATCCTCCTCAGGAGTGGTGGGGTTGTTTGTAGCAGTGATAGATCCAAGGCACGTGCCGTCGTCACTGCACGATTTTTTACACTCACAGATTCGTCCACACTCAATAAACTGGGTCACGGAATCCCCAATGTTTTCCAGGCCGCTTGCGTCTGGGAAACAGGATTTCACGAAAACAGTTCCAGCAGGACAGGTGAATCCCATGGTTCCACTTTCGCCCTCGCCGCTCTTGTTCTTGCTAGGCTTGTTGGCGTCGTCAGGTGTAGGATCTTCAACGCAGATATCTATGTGGCTGATGTCCTGTGTTCCCGCATAAGCGAAGGGTGCACCGTCGGCAACGAAAGAGTTAGTCGCAGATTTGAAAGAAATTTTGGATACGACTTGTCCCGCCATGGAGAGGGTCAAACCGTTATCATCTGCACAGGCACTATGAATGGCCAAGAGAAGAGGAACAGCGATGAAGATTGATCGAGTCATCTTTGTTTTTATTTGTTTTATTTGTTTGTTTGTTCGGTAGGATATGTTATCGTACTGTATGACCTTTATTTTTCAAAAAGTGAGGATTACAACAGGAAGGCAGATCGATGATACAACATGATACTCTACTCGAGTAAGACTACGATTAATAAGCAAGAAGCTTCTACGACTACTGGTACCTACCACCACCTGGTAGTCTACCACTACCAGGTAGCGGTAGGTCTAGTCGTAAATAAGATGGCGAAAAGGCGCGTCAAAAAATAATGACCCTTTCTTACCGGACAATTCTACTAGTAGATACAACAGCAAGCAGTACTTCTACCAGTGCTACTAGAGTGCTACTAGTAGGTGGAGTACTCTAGGTACCGTACCAGGTGGTACCAAAGTAAGAAGAACAAGAGATACGGTACCATGGTACCCGAACCGGTACACGTACTGTAGTACCAGGGCATTCAGAGGTACTTAAGTACTACCAGGTGGTACTAGCTGGTACTACTAGTACAAATGAGAAGTCCTAGCTACTACTAGTACCTGGTACAGCAGCTACGTAGTGTTGAATGCGGCCACCACTGCCTACCATTGGTACGGTACCTAGAGGAATAAAGTACCGTTATTATCGACATCCAGGACTACTTTTTAATCGGGTTACCGGTACCAGGTACCAGTACGGTACGCCAGTTGATGAGCTCTTGCTTCGCTTTTCTGTAACCATCGACTACAATCTTATTATTAACAGGTACCGTAGTAGTAGTACCAGGTACCAGGTACCTGGGTACCAGGTGCTATTACTCGTACCGTAGTACTCCTACCAGGGAGTGCTACTACCTGCTCTAGTAGAAATAATAGGTTTTGTGCCAGCTAGGTTCTTGCTATGGGAAATACTTTGTATTTCGAGAATTATTAAAAAGTGCTTTTGACGGACATTTCTACGACTGCTTTTATTCTTTGGCATCGTTTTTATTTATGAGAGACATATTTAATAAAGTTCCTCCTCTTTTCGACGTGGTTTCTTTGGCACCGTTGAAATTGTAGCCCGAGTGAATATTCTTAGCCTGTCCTTCTGCCCTGGGAGCGTAAACAACGTCAGCAACCAAAGAAAAAATAAGACGTGTTAGTAGACTAGGTACTTTGGTCAAATTTTGTCTGCTGGTCAAAATCTTCGAGAATTTAATAATAATAGTAGTAATGTACGAGTACTACTACTGGCTGCTACTACTAGCTAGTACTAGCTACTACGTAGTAAACTAGTACTACTAGCTCTAGTAGGCCCCTACTTTAGATAGGGATTAGTAGACTAGTACTCTTAGAGTACTACTCAGCACTGCTACTAGTAGCAGTCTAGTAGTACCAGTAGTAGACTACTCGAGTAGTCTACTCGAGAGTAACATTGTTTTATCACTAGACTAGTAGACTACTAGACTAGTTCTAGAGCCCCTACTGGCACTACTAGCTAGACTACGACGTAGTAGTAGTTCATGAATTACTTCAGTTGTTTTTCTCCTACACATCCTGCGCATTAGCATCATTGCCTGCCTACTCGAGAGAGAAGTATTTATCAGTTAGTTTTTTTCTTTTCCCAACTAGCTCGAGACTCGAGACCTAACAATCGACGATGTCGCTCTTTGCAGGCCTTTCTCGCTGTGCGCTACGAACATCAACATTGACACGATGGACAGCTCTAGGCTTCAATTGTACTCGTCTTCTCAAATGCGGTCAATCCACCATGGCACTGTCCACGCCCGCCGGATCAATGCTCTTGCAAGAATCATTCGCGTCGGGGCGATTCACTGCTTTATCGATGGGTAGTATTTTGTGGGAACAGTTGAGTGTGTGGTTCATCAAGCGTACGTTTCAGCCCTCTATCATGCGCAAGAGACGGAAGCAAGGATTTTTGACCCGACAAAAGACTGTGGGTGGACGACGAGTCCTGAAACGAAGACAAATGAAAGGAAGAAAGAGGCTTGGAGGATGTTGAAAACTGATGCAGAATAGCAGCACAGACAAGGAATGTCGTGGACTGGATCAAGTCGATTCAAGGAATGACTGCTCTGCTACTTGCTATTACAGTATTTGTTTTAAACTCAATACCTTACAAGATGACAGATTTAATTGTTACAAGTGTATTTTCCCCGCAGGAACACTCCTGTACCTGCTTGCTTTTAATGAGAAAATTTGAAAGTACGTGGTAGCATTACATCTATCATCTATCTGATGCCTTCCTGCCTTTGTGTAGTAGCCTATCTCCCTAGTAGTAGCTCTGAAACGTTTCTAGTTGTTGTTCAATAAGAGAAGAACCTACTTCAGTTCTACACGAGTAAATGCATCGCCGCCATCAGACTTGTCAGCAGGTTGGAACTTTTTCACAAGCTGTCTTTCCGTTTTGAGCCAATTTCGTATTTTTGTCTTGAGAACGCCTCCAGTTCCGTGTCCGTGCAGAATGTAGACGACGGGTCGTCCTGCCATGAGAGCGGAGCTAAATTTGGTCGCGGCCTTGTCTTTGGCCTCTTCGAGATTGCAGCCTCGAACGTCTACTGTATTGGAATCAGTACGCATATTCACTCCCCTGGATCCTCCCTCACAAGAATTTGTAGGAGAAGGGGTATTGTTGGATCCGTTTCGCTCCGACTGCAAGGCTTTCTCTGCAGCTTTCGAAATAGAAGCTTTGCCACCGCCACTTTCTCCTCCTACGAAAGAATCAGGCCTGGTGATGCGAAACATACTTCCCTTGGCCGGTGGGAGCGCAACATCTTTCAATTTGAGACCCATATTCACACCAGACACTGTCACCGTTACTCGATTTTTTTGCAAGTTGACAACGGTAGCTTCTCGCCCAAAGAGAGTGCCCTCCTGGCAAACAATGAGTTTATCTCCTTGGTCCAGATCGGGCTTGTCACGTAACTCCGCCAAAGGCACCAGCTCAGCTAAGACATCTTCCATGGCATTTTCTGCCTTTAGCTTCTTCGCCAAAACACTGGGTACATTTTCGGCTTCAGAAATGGCATCCCTCTTGACAAATTTAATCTCGTCCCAACTCCTGGCGAGGACGCGACGAGAAGGATCTTGCTTGATCTTCTCTAAGATACCCTCAAGTACTCTTTCCTTTTCTTCCAGCTTCTTGGCAAATTTTTTTGCTTCATCTCGTCGAGCTGTTAGTTGCTTTTTTTCCAGGCGCATTTGCTCCTCTTTGATCTTGAATTCAAGGGCTGCCATTTCCTTTTGTTTGTCCTCCAATTCTTGTTCTTTTTTGTCGACGAGAGCACGTTGATCCTCTAATTCACGAATCAAATCTCCCATTTGCCTAGTTTCAGAATCCAATAACTCGTTGGCTCTACCGAGAACAGAAGCGGGAAGTTCTAGTCGCTCCGCAACTGCCAGAGCAAACGACTCCCCTACCGCCCCAGGAAGAAGCTTGTAAGTAGGTTTGTTATTTACGAATTGCATTGCTCCAACAGCAAAGCGATCGTCAGAGGCAGCAAGCTGCTTTAATTGCAAATAGTGAGTTGTAATGACAACTCTGGCACCAGTCTCCAGTAAAGATTCCAATATCGCTTGGGCAATAGCCACACCTTGGTTCGGATCAGTACCAGAGCCCAACTCATCCATCAACACCAACGCATTCTTGCCGGAGTTGTTCAGAATTTCACGACAGACTAGCATGTGACCCGAGAATGTTGACAAGTCTCCTCCAACGCTCTGCAGGTCACCGATATCAGCAAGGATTGGACAAAAGAAGTCCACGCGAGGAGCGTAGTCTACATCATCGCCTCCAAGGCCCTTCGGAGCAGCTGGGACTGGTATTCCTCCTCGCGCCAACAAACAAATCAAACCTAACAATTTCAAAACAACCGTTTTACCACCAGCATTTGGGCCGGTCAGAACTAGACCTTGGTTTCCACCGGCTCCGAGATCAATGTCGCTACCTACAACATTTTGGATTTCACGTAGCAACAATACAGGATGCTTAGCATCTCGCAATGATATAACTCCTTCATCTTTGACTAGGGGAATAACACCGGCCAATTTCCTACCCATCATGGACCTTGCCAGAGCAAGATCGACCTGCCCCACAGCACTGACACCTGCTTCCAGATCCACACGGTTGTTGAGTATTTCTTCTGTCAATGTACGCCAGATGCGCGCTTCTTCCTGTCGTAATTCACTCTCGGCCTGTCGCAGTTCGTTGGTAGGACCTACAATTTCCGTTGGCTCAACATACGCCGTCTTTTCTGATCGAGATGTATCATGGACAATTCCCACAGAAGAAGCGTGTTTCTTCGCTACAGGAATAACCAAACGACCACCGTTGACTTCGGAATACAAGGCCCCTCCACTTTCAAGAGCTAATTTGGATTGAATGGAGGGGAGGCTCAATATGCTGTCAAGCGTACTCAGAATGTCAGCTTTTAAAATTCTCACTTTTTCGCGCAATGAACCCAATACTGAAAATGTTTCTCCACTCAACCGTCCTTTTTTGTCAAAAGCCTTATCCAAAAGACCTTGAAGGGTTGCATTGACGTTTACCTCACGAAATAAGTCTGGTAGAGCTTCAAAATTGAGGGCATCTACTTTATGCAATGCGTCGCTCCATCGGAGAATGTCATCGAGGGAATCTATTATTGAAGAGACTTCCAATATTTCCGGACCCTCCAAAACCTTGCCCTCATCTGCAATGTCAAATACGGCTTGAAGATTAAACGACATGCCACGAAAAGGAGGTCCGCGGCCACCCAATGGTTCTTTGAATCCTTTGCGATTCTGATACGAGTATTCGTCCAACCTCACATCCTTGTCATTGCCGTTCGACAGCAACCATTCCATTTCTTGAACAGCTTGGTACCTTTTCTGCGCTCCCTCGACAGTCGAAGCGATCAACGGAGCATACAGGTGTTGGTACTTTTGAGGAATGCGTTGGTGTTCTTTTGGAGGATTGCCATCGTGACATGTTCTAGCTAAGTCGACCATTCTTTTTGCAGCTGCAGTGGTGCATTCTTGTCGCAATGCGAGCAAGACTTTGGGATAATCAATGGAATCCAAGCTTCTCTGATACAGGTCAAGTTCGTCATCTTGTTCCAGAGCCGCCGACGTAGGACGTTGCTTTTCTGGATTTTGATTGCTGCTATCTCGTCCGTTTTTGGTAATAGATGTTCCAAGTCCTCGAATATTGTTCGACCACCACAACGAGTCGTCTTGTTGGAAAATATTTTCATCCTCTTCCCGGAGAGCCGTGGGAGGTTCAAACTCGGGATCTTCGTCAACATTCCAAGTTGCAGGTTGACGAAGCAATGAATAACCTTCAGTGCCCGCCCGAGCATCAATATCGTTTTGTTTACTGGGTCCTGTAGCCGACAACACCGACGCTAATGCTGCTTGTTGTCGAGTGGAGGCTGCCACCGAAAACGATGTAACGCACGAAAGATCGGCACAAAAACTGCAGCAGCAGTAGTAGAGCAGCAGGTATTTCTCAGCTGTAGAGATCATCAAAGTATAATTCAAATGATACTTGTTGCGAGACGAGTAAACCCCTTTAGTCTAGCAGAGTCTGAGTCAAACCCAAGAGAATGGGTTTATGTTTTTTTTTTTCAACAAAACAACAATTGAAGAAGAATAGAGGAATAGAGGTAATAAATAAATCAGTCACAGTGTACTTTGATGGTGACGTCAGATTCTGCAATCAATAAATTGAGCTCTAATAACCACTCTACTAGTCTACTTAGCTAATAGTAGTAGACTACTAGTAGTACTTAGCTACTAGTAGTACTAGTCTAGTCTACCTCTCAATGCAATTATTTATTTCTAACCCTCTACTCTATGCGATAGCACAATTAACTAGCTAATCCTACTACGAGGCGGGTAGCAAATAGTACAGTCAGCACACTCACACTGATAAATGGCTAAACGATTCCTAGCTAGTAGCTTAACAATTTCAGTAGCAAATGAAAAGGACTGTTCTACTTTTTTCGATCTTTTATTCGCATGAGATTCCTTCCAATCAAATCTGCTTGGCGCACTGGCTCAGGAATCTTGGAAAACGAAAACGAGGCACAGATGATGACACTTTCCTGGAGAGATATTTTGTGCCCAACGGAAATATAAATGGGATTCTTCGCTCCAACAACAGCAGCAGCAGTAGCAGCAGTAGCACTTTCATGGGGATATGCGGTTGCTTTGCTTCCAATAATACCTCCGTGGGCTACGAGAGCGCATGCCACTGTCTCCCCATCTTCATTTGTCAACGGTACAGCCAAACCGCCACAAACTGGCGCCAGATCTTTCACGAGACTTGTTCTGTCTGTTGGCAATGTTTGTGTATCCGTTACGTCCTGTGTTACTGCGCAATCTAATTGCAACGATCGAGGAATGCTCTGTTGATCCAAAAGAACAATTTTGTTGCTGTTGGGTGACATCCCATTCAACGCACAATCTCCAGCGTCTTTTAGTGATGCTTCCAATTGACGAAGTACAATATCCTTTGTAAGCTTTCCTTCACAGAACAGCGTCTTACCAACTCCAATGGTTGGTAAACCCGTGCGTATGCCTACAAAACAAGCAATGCCAGCTTTGCGTGGATGCAGAATACCATTTCCATCGACCAAAATGGCTCTGGGTGTCAGCTGAGGACATTTCTCTATTTGTTTTTGTATTAGACGATCCAGGGGATCGATTTCCCGAAAAGCCAGGTAGGAAGATATATAGGGCACCTGCAAATGAAAGTATTCGAAATCCTGATACACAATCTTGCCGGTTGGATATTGGAGAATCACGTAGACAGCTACTGATGCGTCAGATTCGTTGGAAGGAAAACTCACATCAACGCCGCCGTAATACGAACAATAAGTTGTTTCAATGGATAGGTCATGGCCGCTGCTCATTGTAATGGCATCGTCTGAGTATTGTGATGCAGAAGAATTTAGCAAGGGAATCGGTTGAAATCGGCCAGGACATTGATTTAATGTAAGCAGAGGAGGATCAGGAAATATCTCTACTTGCGAGGCAATGAGGAGTTGTTCCTTCCTCCACAATTCTTTTTGGTGCTCAAGATCCATTTGTTGCTTCAGCATTCGCGCACATGAGAAAATTGTCGTTTCAATTCGCTAGCCATCTGTATTAATAAGGTCATCAGATACTAATAAGCTAGCTACCCCGGTAGTAGTAGTAGAGGCTGATCTTTATCTGGGTTAATAATTTGCCGAGCCAATCTTACAATTTTTTAATATTTGAAGTAGTAGACTAGACTACTACTACTAGTAGTAGCTACTAGAGTAGTCTATTCATAGATTCATAGTACTGACTGTATTACTCCTCGGAGTAGTAGTCTACCATTCCTCATTCCAGCTAGGATTTATACAAACCACCCGGGCTTTTAAAATTTCATGAGACAAAACAACTCAGCAACCGTTTTCCATTTCCTCCGCCTCCTCCCCGTAAATTTTAGACGTGCTACCTGGTAGAGTTTTTTTTCTTCATTTTCTCCGCCTCCTCGTACTGGTACTACGGTACCAGGGTACCTGGTACGGTACCACTACTACTAGTAGTACTAGTAGTACTGTTACCGTTTCCTGGTGGTAATAGATTTACTGTAGTAGTACCAGGTAGTACTAGTAGACTAGTGTAGTACCTGTTACCAGGTACTAGCACTGGTACCGTACCACGTACTTTTTAAAAATGCTATTGTACCAGGTACCAGTACCTAGTACCGGTACTGTGGTACCTATGGTAATACTACTGGTACCAGGTATCACGCAATGCTAGTTGTAAGCCTGTCGTACTACCAGTGCTGTGAACATGTTGGACAGTGTTACCAGGTACTGGAGTACCTGGTATCTAAGTACATCACAACTGTTTCTCCTTCCGGGGAACTTCTACACCAGCCGTAAACCCCATGAAAAAAGACTTTCCTTGTACCTGGTACCAGGTACTAGTAGTCTACTGGTGCCGCAGCCTTATGACATTAATACTACCAGGTACTACTACTAGACTAGTACTAGAAGTAGGTACCAGGTACCAGGTACCTGGGAGTAGTAGTCTATGTAAAAGAACTTTGCGACGGGGAACTGGGAACGAAGTTAAAGATTGCGATTTTTTCTTCTTACCAAACCGTGAACTTGCTCAAAATCACTTGATTACTAGCCCATTGCCATGTACTAGTAGTAGTTGCGCTCAAAGCGGGGTAGGAAAACTTTGACCATAGCTACCGAGCCTGAAGTTGACCTGCTGCTTACCCTACTAGCTACTACTAGTACTCGAGTAATTATCATTCAGAGCTTGTAGGCGATTGTATATGGCTACAAGGAAGTGACGATTCAAAAATGCAGAAGAGAAATCTGATTTGAATATTTGTTGTAGGTGCTGCAGGAGACGATCATCTTCTGTTTGTTTAATGTGTAGATTTACAAGCGCATAATGTGCATGCGTGGTTTGCTTGTTTCTCGTTCCCAGAATATTATATGCAGAAAGAATCCTTTCAATAAATGCCATTATGTACAATTTTGGGCGTTCGACAAGGGAGATCATTTCTCAAAATGCAGCAGGCGCCGATGCGCATGGATATCCATGATTGCTGCAGCTATTGCAAAGTTGCAACACTCCCGCAAATAAGTGCACTCTGTGTTTTTAGATCAGTTCAGCGTTAGTGTTTGACTTCGTCTAGACGAACGAGGAAAATACCAATTTCAGCGCTCTCTTAGGAATCGAAAATGAGGCCTTCCGTCAATACTGCTGCCGACGGAATCGATCTCGCAATTTTTTCTAATATTGACCCTCCTTGAATGGCCGTAACAGGCATCCAGGAATCTTCTAACCTGTTCAGCAAGTCGTAGCTTATGCTGGTGCTGGCCACGTTATAGGTCGTCATTTTCCATTTCCCAAAAGAATCAAGCGTGGGCATATCCTTTGAAGATTCATCAAAGAGGCTTTCGATATCAAAATCGTCCTCGACGTTTAAGTCTTGTTGTGGTTTGGTATCAGCACTGACCTGGAAAAACGGGTTTTCACCCGACGAAGACACTGTCGTGAGACTGCTCTGGAAATCTTGACGGGCGCGCTTGGCAGCTCGTTCTATAAAGACACCATTAGATATTCGTCCAACAGAAGTTATGCAGTGGTTCATGCTACTACTGCTGCTGCTATTATTGCTGAAATTATCCTTACTGCTAACAGAAACAGTGGATGCGGAATCAGCACGGCCTGCACTGGTAGATTCTTCGGGCAGAGTTTCTCTCAGGCGCTTGGCGGTCTTTTTCTGGGCAAGCTTGTCGCCGGTGTCATTCCAGGGACTGGCGCCTCCCAACTTAAGGTCTGCGGGAGCAAGGAAGCGACCAGGAGGGCTCATCTGGCGCCACAATTGGACGACCTCTAACACAACCTTGCTCTTTTCGGCACGAGATGATTTATGGTAGCGTTCGCGGTGTAAGTCGACAAGAGAACGAAACTTGATATTACCTATAAATTGCATAGGATCATGTCAGTAATTCAGTACGTACCCAACTCAATTATGTAAAAGTCCAGCGAGGAAGGCCAGCAAGCGTAAGTCGAAGCATACTACATACTACTAGGGAACAGGGAACGTACCGCCCCAGTGGATAGTGTGACCTCCTCGTCCGCAGAGGACATCATGATCTCCGGGGACATCGATGTTAGACAAGGGATATGGTGGTGAGAACATTTTGGAGAAAACTGATGTTTAATGATTTGCGTATCTTTGAGCAAATCTTTCTCTAAAAATGAGTACTCGAGTATTACTCTATTTTTCATTTTATTTTGTGATGTGTAATGTGTGTTCGTTGGAGTAGATTCTTTTTTGGAGATGTCTTGTTTCAGCTTTCAGCTTCCCCCGCAACATGAACGAAATTCTCTATTCAACATACAGTAGTACCAGGTACAGTAGGTTTCGTGTCGATTTGCTACGTACCAGGTACAGATTGTGACAGTACTACTGTACCCACATTGCTTCTTTCAAACAAATGGGTGGCAAGTGATGCTGGCTGGCGATGCGATATACTAAAACACCATTTATGAATTAAGAAGACTGATTTGCATTAAACACTGGGGGTAGTTGGGTACTGTGTAGACTTAGTACTCTAGTACTGATAGTATGGTACCGCCCTGGTACGCTAGTACCAGGTACCTGGTACCAGGTAGTCGTTACTACCTGGTACGGTAGTGCTACTGATGGGGTACCAGGTACTGTACCTGGTACCACTTACGAGCCAGTACTACTAGCTACCGTAGTAGTCTAGTACTAGTACCTGGTACTCGTACTATGTTTTCAGACAAGAATCGCATGGTAGTACTAGTAGTAGTCTACTACCTGGTACTACTGCTGGTGGTAGTCTGCTACCTGGTACGGTACGGAAGTTGAAGTACTAGACTTCTAGTAATATCGAAGTACCATAGGTCAACCACTGTGGTACAGGTATTCGAGAACATCATGGAGTGCTTCATACTAACTAGTACTACGATTGTAGTAGTCTACTGGTACCAGGTCAGTAAACTTCGAATACCACCACTCTAGCGATGATACTCGTACGTACCAGGTAGAGTATTAATAACAATAATATATTCTGAATACAAAAACTCAAAATAGAAATAAATTAAGACGTGTTACTTTGGCCAAAATTTGTCTGCTGGTCAAAATCTTCGAGAATTTTTTTGACTAACTACATAATAATAGTGTTCATACGGAGCTAAAACTACTCCAACAATGTTAGCTGGCTTCGCTAAATACAACTGGGCGCCTCAGTAGCCTCTAGCTCTAGTAGTAATAGTTTAGCTAGCTAGCTAGTGGTTGCCAATGGTAGCTTCTGGTAGTAGTAGTTTAGCTAGCTAGCTAGTGGAGCCAACCACCAGCTATCATAATTAGTAATATTAGGATAAGCGCCTCTACTAAATGCGATTATTTGCAGAGTTTCTACTTACTAGCTAGCCGGAGCCTGGCCCATGTTCTCTGGCTGCCTTACCCACAGTGCTTCTCTGGCTAGCTAGAGAGTACTACTAGTAGTATTTCGGTGTTGTCGGCAACAATTTCTGCTGTTTTTTAGGCGATGAAAAGCGAGGAGAGGACTTCATTTGACTTTTTAGTGATCGTAGCCAACACCTTAGCAAATGTCGTTTGTTGTATAGTCCCCCTTTTCTTTCTCTTGCACACAGGAAGAAAGAGGCGGTTGGTAGTATTTTGTCTTCAACGTAAAACCGTTGCAACCTGCCAGCAAACGTTGGACGCGCTCGCAACACCCTAGGTCGTCAACTAATATGACTGCTGGTAGCTCGTAATTGTTGGCTCGGTGGTCAGTAGATGCGACCGTCTTGACGAGAGCTTGAAAGACGTCTGTGGCCGTCGGCACCAACGCGCTGCAGGAGAACGGTCCCAACGGGATTCCACCACCGACGGCGCTAATCACTAGACCCACGTGCTCCGGGTTTTCAAATTCCGTGTACCCCTTTCTCCGTAAACACCAACACGATTTTTCATCCGCAGACACTGGCAGTGATGTGAGGTGTCGCATTAAAACTTGTTCTTCCGATGTAGGTGAGTCTGTGGGGTTTTGCCGCGGTGTTGTTTGTCCCTTTACTACATTGGTACATTGTACATGTATGCTCGCTGCTGTAGGAAATGAGGCACGTAACGTTGCTCTAGGATATTCTAGTTGCCTTAATCGCTCGACCACTCGACCTTCTTCTCGGGCGAGCGCTACAGCTTGTCGCAATTCACAGGCTAGCTTCGTATCGGCCTTTTCAGGCGGCTCAGATCGTCCGTGTGCAGGAAGAACGACGCCGTCATAAACAAGTCTACCGTACCATGGAATGCTGGTTAATTTCACCAGCAAAGGTCGCTGATCAAATGAAGATGACTCCATTAGCTCCATCAGAGACCTGCGCAAACCAAAGACTTTGTAAACGGCATGGCGATTATAATTTGATACCAAGAAGGTTCCTCCATCACCGGACTGGTCGTCACAACCGACAATCCAAAAGTCACCCTGAATTCTCAACTGCCATCCCAGAACAGCAGTGCGGTGTGATAATGCTGCTTGGGCATTTCGAAATTCTTGCGGCATGTCCTCCAGATCGCATCCATTGGCTTGTGGCAAGTCTTCAAAGAATTGGCACAACAGTTGAAAAACAGATTTTCGATCGGAGGTTGTTGTTGTTATTGTTGTACAGGATTCAGCGGCATCTGTCCAATACGTCCAGGCTGTCTGCACCAGGTTGTTCATTGCAAGCTGTCCATGGAAGGATTTCTGTTGCCGAAGGCGCTCAATATCTTGCAAACCGTTTTGGATATCTGGGTCGTTCAAGATGATTTTTCCAACCAGAAATCGCACACTATCCAACAGTAGACACAGCGGCCGACCTTCCTCTTCCGCTAAGACTCCATTGCCAGCAATGTTCGCCCTGTGAGTGGATACTGTAAAGTGATAGTTTGTTGGAAGATCATCGTCATTATCATTATCATCATCATCGATATTGTTATTATTATCATCCAAAGTGCTTTCATCGTCACGACAATCATCACTATTATGACGTTGCTGCTGCTGTTGTCGCAATGACGATTCGTGCATCAAATTGGTAGGCTTCGTCATGAGTCTACAACGAACGGAAGGATGGACAAGGTCCAGATCGATTCCATAGCGATCGCCACAACTACCACCACACGAAAACGACTCTCGATGATGATAATCATCATCAACATCAACAGGTAAACTTGCAACGAATCCGTGCATTCCATTCAAATGTTTCGCCTTTTCCAAGTTGTGAAGAACGACGCGGTCACCAATTTGATAGTAGCTCACAACAGTTTCCTTCTCGTTAACATCACAGTCGTCGTCGTCATCATAGTCAGTGTCACCACTACTACTACTATGACCACTACTACTACTACTACTTCTACTACTTTGACTGTTCCTTTCGCTCGTCATTATCATTGCTGCTCTATACCGTATAGTATGTCTGAAAAACAAAACAAAATCAGGCTTCATTAGTAATAATAATTATTATTATCACCTGTTTTACTCTAGTAGAGAAGTACTCGTGTGTCTATTCGGCGATCCCAGTGATTGTTCGGAACTTTTTCACGTCCACCCGGGCCTAAATATTAAATTCAATTAATTTTCACCTTACAAAACTTAATTGCACACTTCTCCATTCTTCAGAGCTCGGATAGTTTTATAGTAATGTACTCGACAAGTAAATGGTAGCTAACTACTACTAGAGAGTAGCCTTCTGCTACCATGTCCTAGTTTACTGCTAGACTAGTAGTAGTGGTAGTAGCTACTACTGCTAGTAGTAGTAGTCCTCTACTACTCCTAGCTAGCTACTCCTCAGTAGCTTTGAATAGTACCGGGTACTACTAGAGCTAGCTACTGCTCAAAGTAGGTCTCTAGTAGGACTCTAGTAGTAGATTCCACTACTAGTAGTAGTACTCCGTATTAGCCAGCTAGTAGTAGAGAGCTTCAAGTAATAGTGCTGAAGCTATTCCTCTTTCCCTTTTATTACAGTAATAATAGCTCGTGAATTTTCATATTTTGATGCTCGAATGATCAATCACTACTTACTTGTATTGCTCGTACAGGACGTATCATCATTATTGTACTGGACACAGTAGACTACTACTAGTACTAGGCTAGACTACCGTAGTCAACAATCATCCAGGATAGCAGAGACATCAAACGTGTGAATCAACATCATCAAAAGACAGCAGTAGCGGCATAGCGCTGGCATAACATACATCATCTCCAATATCCTGCACCATGTTACTGTCACCACGATTTTGTCTCGTTCATCACCACCAACAGTACCAGAGCGGCAGACAATTGTTGCTGTTGCTGATAGCTGCAACCTTCTGTTTGCCAGTCGTTACGGAAGCTTCATCGTTGCATTCCTATATGCTTCAGCAACAACAACAACAACAACAACAACAACAACAAGAACAATCGTCGTTGCCTCGATTCTTAAAATCGAAATCATCACAACCGTTGCTGCAACTCGATGATGATTGTACTGTAGTAGAACCGTGTCAATTGTGTGATGCGCAACTCAGGAACGACGTTCCTCAGTGCAAGGCCACTGGTCGCGTCGAACGTTGGAAATGCGAAGGAGAGCAACAACAACAACAACAATCAGAACAAGGACAAGACGAAGGAGGAGTAGATGAAACTGAAATGACAGGAAGTACTACCGCAACAATGGGATCCGGTATTATATTTATGTACAGATCATGCAAGCGAACCAAAGCCGATGATGAATTTTTAATGGTAAGTGAATACGTTTTCGAGTACGGTACTGTACTGTACCTGTACAGTGCGAAAACAAATCATTGAAAATATTGTACATAATTCTTGTCTATCGTATCAAGCAAATCGAGCAACTAATTCTAATTATACATTTTTTGAACTCTTTGCATCATCTCTCGTGTGTCCATCTTGCATCCAACCACCGACATCCGGAAAAACCAACAATGTACATGTAACACAATGATCATGATATGATTGTGTTGAATGGTTAAAAAAAAAAATTGAAACAAAATTATAAATAAAAATAAATAAAGGTCCGCATGCAAGTCCTTTGTGTCCTGATTGGTACAGCTGCTTTTGTTGCTGCTCGGAAACAAAAATACGTTGTTGCAAGTCTTTTTGATCAACGTCGCATGGGAGTTGCTGGGACCAATGCTAATAGCAATGCCAATAGCAATAGCAATAGCAATGGTAGTGGTAGTGGAAAGCGAAGATCTTCGGTAGAAATGGTATCTCCATTCTCATTTTCGTCATCAACAAAAACAACAACAACAACAATATCGCCCACACGAGAAGAAATGGTACCTCTAACAGATGATGCCGTAAATGTTGTATGAAAGGGGAAACAGTAAAAAAAGAAAACAAATGTCGAAAGGCTTTTTGTTGTTGGTGTTGGTGTTGGTGTTGGTCTGTTTTGTATGACCAACATGCGTTACTGTATCATGACTTCCTAAGTCATGCGCTACTGTATCATAAAAGTACTGAGCAACCAGTATTGGACGATACAATACGGTACAATATTATAAGGCTCAAAAGCTGTGTACGACGAAATTGACTGGATGACTTCTTCTTTTTTTTTCTTCTTTAGAAGGCAGAACCTGCAAGTTGACGAGTACAGCAAGCAGCTTTTGTACCGTGTGACATGGTTCAGTAACATGGTTCAGTCAGTGCGGACTGACATACCTGTGCGAAACGATTGGTTTAAAAAAAAAAGGGCACGAACGAGACCTTTTAAAAAAAGATGATTATTTCAGCTTAGTTTACACGATCGTGACAAAAAAGGTTGTTACAAAAGAATGATGATATCCCATAATAATGTTGTTGTGTTATATATTATTATAATTGTCCAAATATATTGTCTGTATATTGTTTTATAGTCTTGTTTTATCCAATTGGAGGATATATATATTTATTTTAGTTTTTAGTCTTTCTTCTCTTCGTCGTTGGATTTGTTCTTTTCTGCAAACTTTGATGGATCGAACCGACCTTCACTGTCAAACAAACTAGCATCGATGGATGGCAACCGATTGTTAACGGCCTTGGAGATGAGGGGTACCTGGTCGGGTGTTTTTCCCAAGAGGGAACTGACAGTGGAATAAGCAATGGTGGCCAACACAGTTAGGAAGACAGCGTCACTACCAATTTCTCCCACACCAGCGGGTAACTGCAAACCCAATCCCGACGATGCGGCTGCCGTCAGGGCTCCAATGACACCAGGAACGAAGAGGGCAACGTCCAGAAAGATGGCCTGTTGCATATTAAATCGGATCAAACGATTGATGGACAAATTTCCGCTGAGGGCACTCAGTCCAAAAAATGCCAAGAACCCGCTGAGGGGAATGCTGCGATAAATTCCGTACAAAATGGCCAATCCCGTCACGACTGGATTGTTCTCGTTGCCCTGGAAGAGGTACTGTCCAAACAGGATGCTGTCCATCAACGGGAACAAGTAGGGCAAGACAGAAACAATCTTATCCGTACCCGTTGGTTCCTTGTCGTTGATCAGCGCAAGCTGTGATTCAATCGCTCTGGACACTTCGGCTTCCTTTTGAGCATTTTTGGTCGCCTCCAGAGCCTTGCGCTTTTCTTCGGCTGCCAAATATTCGAGTCGACTGCGGAACTGTTCAACGCCTACAAATTCATCCTTCTGGAGCCTTCCATCGCCGGATTTGTCAAATTCTGACATGAGCGTTTTGACGCGATCATCGGGTAATTCCATCTGAAACGTCCTTTCCAATGCAGATTTTAGTTCGTCCAATGTCACTTCTCCGTCGTTGTTCGTATCGAATTGCTGAAATGCCCTTTCCGTGGCTTTCGCACGCTGGTTGGCTTGTTGTGCTTCCAGATTGGCAGCCTCGGTACGCAGTTTCTGTGCCATTGCTTTGAGTCTTTGAACTTCTTCCGATGCTTCATCACTGGAAGAAGAAGAAGAAGTAGAAGCAGAAGGAGTCGTTTCAGGAGTCGTTGCTTGAAGCTGAAAAGTGTTGGTTTGAACGTATTCGTTTGTTGCATAGAAAGGTTTGGTTAGTGTTGGTAATGATGCCGATCGCAAGCCAAACGCTGTTGTCGATCGTTGCTGGTGTTGGGTAGTAAAGGCGTCACTTTGTGTGGCAGTCAAAGCCAGTAGTAGTGCGAGCATAGATTTTGCTGAGAACTTCATCATATTTTTTATTTGTTCAGGAATTTAATGCACGGTATTGTACTTTGTTGCTTACTGGTAATAATATTTATCACTACTATTACTTCTTAATCTTTTATGACAAGATTATTATTTTTATGAGCTCTAAAGAATTGCAGCGCAGTGCAATACAATGCAGATTTTGTGCACATGACTCGATCATCGTTACTTGTGACTGAATCATTACTATTTTTACACTGCTGAGTGTTATTACCTTGGTAGTCTACATTATTTATTATTCATTTAACCTGATGATCGCTTTGATGTACAGTCATATTATTTTATTATTGTCAATCTGACGGAAGGATTTGGTGGTGTCTCCAGGAACATCATCATTATTGTTTTTGTTGTATTGAAGTACCAGGTACCAGGGTAGCTAGACAACACTACTACTTGAGAACATGATAGAGTGGTAGAATGATCGTAACGTTATTTTTTCTGAATTTCTGATGTCGGATGTTGATGAGCTGGTGTTTTCGTGGTTTTTTTGGAGTATGATGTTGTTTTCATGACTGAATCATTCATTTTCATTGTCACGAACAAGCAGTCGTGCTTTTGATGAGGTGGAAAATAATACGAGTACTAGACTAGTCTAGTCTAGCTAGTAGTCTAGTCTACCGTACTCGCTAAGAATCACATCGAGCCTACCATAGGTCGCTCATTACTTCGAATTTAATGGGTATGGAAACCTTTGCCCTCGAGGGAAAAAAAAGACAACTACCGGTACTGCTAGTACCAGGGTAGTAGACTCTAGACCTACTGTACTTCTTAAAATTACGTGTGATAAAACTACCAGTTAAACTCTAGAGTTCCCAGTACTGGTACCTTAGAGCATCCACTAACTTGACAGAATAGGGATTAGAATAACTTTTTCTTCAAAATTTGGTCAAAAGCAGTCACTAACCAAGGATAAAGCATGTCTTCG
>Ga0210036_1001799_pt1 | contig 23585 bp, 15 predicted proteins | sample CryGeymeta201515_FD_185469 | JGI IMG/M metagenome (GOLD analysis project Ga0210036, IMG submission 185469) | Groundwater microbial communities from Crystal Geyser aquifers in Utah, USA - Crystal Geyser metaG 2015-15 (SPAdes) (version 2) | ecosystem: Environmental > Aquatic > Deep subsurface >...
AAACAAGGAAGGGCCTAGACCTGGATCCAGCAATTGAAGAGACCGAAAAGAGCAGAAAATTTCATCATAAATTTGCCTTTTCGTCGAATACGAAAGCAACTTTATATACCTAAAATAGTTTCTTAACCGCGCCCTCCCGCCCGATTGGCTACCCGAGTGTGAGAGCAACCCTAGCGGTCTGCCCTCTCACCCGGGCGCCTCGGAACGGAGAAAAGGTCGGCCCTAGTAAATTGCCGAGTTTCTCCAAACCACCCTACCTAGCCAAACGTAGCCCTAGAGAGCTGGCATAGTCGAGAGAACGCGGTAGCGTTCGCTCGGTAGTGTAGAAGTGTAGAAGTCCTAACCCTGTTGCAACCGTATTTGAATATTATTTGCACCATGTTTCATGCCGAGTGAACGATTGAAAACATGCCCCCAACATAACTAAAACAAAGAAACATTAAACCGATGAACGATAATGACAGTAAAAAGGAAAGATAGAGCACATGCGCTGCTGCTGCTGCAGGTCTCAACTCTTAACGAAGTGTACGTCCATCCAGATGACAACGATGTTGCTTCATGCTGGTATCCTCGTTTGATCGCCTTACAATCGTCAATTCTTTATTCCTGAGGAGAAATTCCAATGGAAAACACACTGATGACTTATCCGTTACTCTTCTCCCGAACAGCGTCTCGTATCATCAGGGTAATATTTAAGCGGATTGATTCCAATTCGGTACGGACACTGGCTTGCCGCCAATCGACCGTTCCAGATGATTGCTCTCCAATTCGATTCAGGGTGATACGATACGATTACGATCATGACTCATGACCTACAGATGGTGCTGTACGAAGGTGAAATGAATGGGTAGCCCTTGGTCGTGGTCATCAAGACAACAATCCTTATGTAGGAACCTTTGCTACGAATGGCAACCTGCGCGTCGAAGATGTTGTATAATGATTCATAAAATTGAAGTATAACGAGTTGGCAGTACACAGAAGCAATGTATCTAGATGCAATAATAGTACGTGAAGCGTGATCAGGAGCTTTCAAACATAGATGACTGTTACGCGATCTTTATACTTTATGCTGCGTGTGGGGCCGTGAGAAATTCACTCCATCCAGGTCTACACCCTGTTTGGAAATAGCAGAGGTCTCAACCGCGATTTGGGTTCTAAGATCACAAGCAGTAACGTATTGTCGGTAACATGCTTTAGGTTGCAATCTGCTTGATCATCGGACCTCACAATTTTTCCTTATTATAGCAACTGGAAGCCGCATTAAGCAATACATCGAGTGCTGCATTAAGTTTTCCTACATCATCTTTACGGTCAGTTAATCTCCAAGTCGTCAACGCGTGGCTGAAGTCACTCGAGTGGTGAAGACAAATCTTCCCGGATTTTCGCTGATAGATTTCTTTTTTTAGGAGAGCAATGAAAGCACGAGTACCTCTTTCCCCCTCCTCAAAAGCTACTTCCCAGGTCAATTGACCCTCTTTCAGGTGATTGTAATCTTCAAAATATTGTATCTTGGGAAACTTGTCTCCGTGCTGGTCCTTTTCAAAAAATGCTACAATTTGAGATTTGTCGTATCCGGAACTTCGACTCTGGACCAATACCAATCCACTGGGTCGAGAATTCACATACTCTAGGATTTCACGAGGGAGATCACTCATTGTCAAAACCGTAAATTATTAAATGTCGAAATCGTAAACAAGAGATCAAACGATTTTTTTTTTTTATGAGACTTCTTTGAAAGAGAATGTTGTTACGGAGAGTGGGTAGGGCCTTCGGACAAAAATTAGCGAGCATATCTATGCGTTTCGACTCACTCTATTTCCACCGTGGTCGACGCCATTTTCCTTAGTTAGTCCGATAGGATAGGAACGCATGATGACTAACGGCTAAAAATATTTGTTCTGTATAGACGGTTCGGCCGGTTCTTCTCAACGCGAGTCGAACGTTTGCTGCTTGTCAACGAGGGGCCCGTCCACGAAAAGTCTGTTTCTGTCTTGCACACTAGAATTGTCTAGTATGCGAGTCATTTCACGAGAGTCGTCTATATGAGAGTCATCCACAGGAGTCGTACACGAGCAAAAGAAGTACCATGGTAATCCACAACAAGAGTCGTCCACGATGGTGCTGTCGAAGAAAAAAAAAAGTGCAGCCAAATTTGTTTAAACCTAAACCCTATTGTGATATTTCAAATTTGCTAGTTCCCTCGCAAAATAAAACGAACAAAAATCGAATTATGGCAACGACAGGCACAATACGATCCAACATACCGATGGATGAAATAATAATATTATTATAATTAACATGGACGTTTTTGAATTTACCGAAGAAGATGCCCTGGAGTCATCACCACCATCGTCTCCCAAGAGGAAGACAACAATAGCAGATGCTACAACTATTGCCGAACCTTCTACAGCTTCCGCCAGTACCAGAAGGAATGATATCACAACAACAACAACTACAACAACAACTACCACCAATCAGATGAATGCCGAACCTTCTCCGGAGGCTGCTACCACGACACCAGCTTCTCAGCAATCCAATAGTACTTCGACTACCAACAATACCACCGACGTTCTTCGTAACAATCCATTACGTGGACGTGGTACCAAACATTCCCGAGCTTTGAAACGCAAAGCCGAGGAGGAAGAAGAGAGACGAAAAAGACGAAAGGAACAGCTTGAACAACAACAACGACAACAAAAGATAAAGTCATCGTCTTGTTTTGAAAACAATGGTGTTTTATTACCAACCAAAAATGGACGAATTCAGATTTCTACTATCAAACAAAATAATAACGACAATCATGACGAGGATGTGTTTGGTTGGTCTCACGACAAAGTCAAAAGTCAAAATTCCAATGACAGCAGTACTACGAATACGAATCAAAGCATCACCAATGACAGTACTAGTGTTACAACGAATACGACCTACAGCGATGATGATCCCTTTACTAGTATGCGAAAACGACGACGTCGGATTAATGGTAAAATTATTCGAAAACAGCGGATTGCTGCAGGATCATTCACGTGCAATAATAGCCCACAAAAGTCATCTCCCGATAACAACAATAATAGACATCATAATGACAATGATAATGACGATGGTAATGGATTTCTAATTTCACCACCACCACCAACAACAACAACAACAAAATTTACCAGTAGTACCATGATGATGTCTCCCAAAAAAACGATCAATCGTCTCAGTTTATCTCAACAGATTGAACAAAAACTGCAACGACACGAACGAAAACAGCAAAAAATAATGGTAGAAGAGACTACAACAGCAACAACAACAACTGCGATCACGACGGATAATATGGAATTAGATGATCAGGATCAATCACTACCATCATCATCAACAACAACGACTCAACAACAACAACAATTTCAACAACATTCTATACTTCGTATTTCACGAAAAGTTCGCGGTGCTGGACAAGATGCCTATGCTATGCAAGATGCTGGTACCTTTCAAATGCTGTACGATGATTGTATGTTTGTCGTAGAAACGATTTTGGCTTGTCCGGTAGAACAAATATTTAGTATTAGTAGTAGTAGTATGGTATCCAACAAACGGTCCAACATGATGATGATTATTTTAGAAAGTGCCGTCGAGTTGGCATATTTATTATCACAAACCAAAACAAGACGATTATTGTGGGTATCTTTTAACAACAGCAGTAACAGCACCGGGAATAATAATAACAATAACAACAACAGCAGTGGACAGAGTGAAAATTCGGCAGTGGACGGAATTTTAGAAGTCATTCGACATATCACTGTTGCAATGTCAAAAAAATACAATTCACAAGTGCTGTTTTATGCACTAACACAACAACTACGACCAGCTGCAAGCAAGATAACGGACAGCAACAGTAACCACCAAAGGATTTTTTTGCAACGCAGCAACAAGAATACTGTCGAAACCTATCATTGTGGTCTGTTGTTGGATGCACTTGCGGCGATTGTATCCTTCCTATCGTGGGATTGTACCGTAGATAATCGAGCTTCGGTGTATTATCAGAATGCCAAGGGTGCCAGGGCATTGCGACAAGCTATATTTCAACACGAAGGTGCCTTGATGGCGGTCTTGTACATTGTCCGGTATGCAGATCCCATGGTGTCGAGCATATTAGAGGCTCGAGTACCACTCGAATGGTTGGAATCTATAAGAGCAGCGAACGAAACTGGTCTGCCAGCTACCACTATAACGACACTCACGAATATTGATAACCTTCCTGATTCACAGACCACCGAGTCATCCTCTCTCCATCAATCTCCCAGCAAGACAAACGACGGTTGTGCGTCTGTAGCGTCGTCTCATGAAGGGGACTCGGTCTCCAGCAATGTTACCGAGGATCCTACCAAAGCTGGGCGTCGCAAAAAGAAACGAAAAAAAGTACAACAACTGTTGCAGGAACAACAGGATGGCAGTGTCCTGGAGCCGATTGACGAAGATGGATCTGTTGCTTTTTCTATCTCTAGAGGCGGTACGATGACAACGCCAACCCGATCTCCACCAAGAGTTGTTTTTCGACAACCTCAGACAAATAGTGATACCAGAAGTAGGCTATCCTTTACGTCCGACGATGTCGTGTCTCCGCCACGAGCAACAAGGTCTCCTCTTCAACGCAAAGGGATATTATCGAATGACGATGATCATTCTTCCATCAATTCAGTAGACACGCTTTTGTTGAAAATTCACGATCGTTTGGAGAAAACAAGGGAGCAATTTGTTGTTACAGAAGCCGGTTCACGAGATTCCGGTACCAGAGAATGTCACGTATGCCAGGGGCATCGAGAACTATCTCTTTCGTTTGGCGGCAAAGACCCGGCTGGTTCGGCCGCGGACATAGCACTGAAGTCTTTGAATCGCATGATTGCTGGAAAAGAGGAAGGAGACGAGCACTCGTGCCTGGATGAGGTAGACGAACCTTCGCCCAAGCCGATCCGACGACGCAGTGATTGCCTATCACCCGATGGAGAGAACACCTCTGGGATGCAAGCTAGATTGTCGCCTGAGCCGAAAGCCGACGCAAGCAGCGAGGAAGATGATTTGAGGAACAATCCTCTGCTACAGACCAATCGAATGCTGGCAGCTAGTGGCGCTATTCCCTTTTTGGCACAAGGATTGGCGGAGACAATTTCTGCAATGACGGAAGAGCTCGACGATACTGCTACCAAGTCCAGTCCATGCATAGCATGCCTACAACATTTGCACGATAAATTTCAAGGACTGGCTCCCATTGTTGATAACGCTTGCTTGATGTACGATGATAATCGCACAGACTTGTGCTCTGTATCTTTGGCAACCGGTGATTATAGTGATACGAATACTGGGGGCACGCTAATTGGAAGTCTTTTAGTGTTTTTGAAACGCTGGTTACAGTTGCAGGCACAAAAAAAGAGAAAACGCAAGGCCAATTACAACAACAAGATCTTGACAACCCTCCTAAATGACACTGCACTCTCGGCTCTACGAACACTTGTAAGTTTGACCCATGACAATAGTCTGGCAGCTGAGCAACTCGCTATTCATTTTCAAGAAGGCACACGAACTGGCAAAGGTCCTTCCAAAACATCACCGACGTGGAGTGGTGTTCATCTGATTTGTCGGGTGCTCTTTTGTTTCGTCCATACCAAGTCCAATGAAGACCGGCTTGCTTTTGACATGATCAACTACTGTCTTAATACTCTAGCCAACGCGGTAGGGGACGAGCCAAACGGAGATGTTCGACGGACACTGCTGAATTTGACGTATCCCGGGGAAAACAAAAACGAATCCAGTGCATCGTTCCTTCAGTGGTTTACCGAATGGATCTTGAGTCTTACCGACACATTCCGTTCGTCTATTATGATGGGATCGTTCGGTGGTGCCAACCCAGATTCTACGGCACCTTCTTCTGCATCAAGCAATGCGATAAACACGTATTCTAAACGCGAACTCGATAAACACGAAAACGAACAACTAATGACCGCCGGGAATGGTTGTGTGTTGTTGGCATGTCTGTTGATGGACCCACCCAAGTCGAAGGAGGATGCAGATAGCAAACGATCATCGAAAGAGGGAGATTTTGTCAGCATGGAAGTGATTACACAACGAATACGAGAAATCATCATGTCGGAAATGCCCTTGGACGAAGCCAGTGGTGGCTCGACGGGTGTCAGCTTTATCCGTAACACATTGCGAGCTTATTGCAACTTGATCTATTTCAAGATGGGTGATTTGAGTGTGGCTGTGCTAGGTCCAGTGAAAGAACTCATTACGGAACTGGAAAAGATTCAAGTTGTTGTGGAGTGAGATGAGAGGACCTATGAATTCTAATGAGATAGACTACTTTTTTTTTATTGTAGAGTGAAGCGCTAGTAGCTAGGTTTAACACCCACCCTGGCATTGTGATGACATCACCAATTCGAAATCCTAGAAAAATCCGGCTTGTTCTTCTTCGATCAAAAAATAAATTAATTATTCTCAGCACATAACCGCCCCAGCTAAATGGGTCAAGTAGTGGTAGTCTAGCTTCTCTTCAACTTGGTATTATCTCCTTTCTTTATCTTGCTAAACAGCATACAATCTCGATGATGAGCAGACGAGCGTCTTTACAAACAGTTCTAGTAGCAGCATTGCCATTATCGGTTCTGTTCTGCAGCAGCTGTGTATTTGCATTCAGTTCAAATCAATGGCGCCAGCAACAGCAGCAGCAGCAGCTGCCGTACAGTTCCAGTGGTGTAATAAGGTACGCCGAAGCGAACGACGAAACAACCAATAATTCCATCGATGTTCACGAAACAATAATGTTTCCCGATGCCGAAATGAAAGAATTTGAATTGTTGCCACACCGACCTTTGGGTATGACTGTCGAAGAAAGCTTGGCGGATAGTCGATTCGTTTTTATTACTCAAATCAAGGAAGGTGGAAATGCCGAAGCGGCTGGACTACGAGTGGGTGATACACTGGTCCAAGTTACGGGATTATTCGGTGAACTGACACCTGTCATTGGTAAAGGAATGGAGAAAATGTATGTACATATATGTGTGAGCGTGTGCGAGCGTGTGTGTGTGTGTGTTGATTGATTGGACCTAAAACGAGATGAAATTATATTGCTGTTACAGTTGAATGACGCAAGCGTCTCTAATGCTGTCTCTAACTGTTTCCTTTATTGATGTTTGGTGGACCAAAATATCTACTTTAACAATCCACTGCACAAAACTCTATCTTTAAACATTATCAGAAAAGGAATGGTTTCCTCACGACCCGCAGATGAACCGCTGAAATTACAAATTGCACGAGGAACCACCGTGATGGACGAACACGAAGAGGCCGTCATTGAATTATGCGCCAACGAAAGCAGTGACCAAGAAGTTGAGCAGTGCATCATCGGATATTTGAGTATGGATTTGGAAGAAGCCAAAGAACTTACTGGCAAAAACAACAAGAGCAACCAAAGGAATGAGGACGAGGAGGAGGAGTGCGATCCGAACGTTGATGATGCAGATTGTTTGGTCGATAATTTAATGGGATTATGGGCCGGAGATCTTCCGACACCTGTACCCAGTACATCCACAATGGATGACAGTGACAGTAGTGATCTTTCAGCCACAGGAAAACCTTGGAGTTCTCGATCTTCTCCCTCTGGTACCTTTGTGAGGGATCCAGTGACAGGAGAAATGAAAAATATTGATGCATAAAAAATAGTTGTGTACCCAACAACGAAAACATTTTTTTGTTCATAGTCCCGCAACATTCAAACAAAGAAAAGAAGTAGCGAGCGATATCAAAAAAAGGGTAATTTTGCAGGATTCTTTCACCAGCTACGCAACGCAATGTAAATAGAGATAGCAACAGCTTGGGCAAGCAAATAAAATATTTAGAGAAAAAGCAAGTAATTTGTACAGTATCCATCCATCTTCTATCGGGATACTGCATCATGAAACAACGCAATGCAGCATACAGCGACGCTTGCGTTGGAATGAACATATTCCTTCACAGTTCCCCTTCTTCTTTTTTTCGTACGACACAGGCAACCATCGATCTGAGAGGAGGGTAGACTAGACTAGCTAGTACTCCGAGTAGTAACAATATTATTAATATTTATTACGAGTATTTTTTTTAAATAATAATAGTAATGATAACAAAAGAATGGAACCCACAGTTGCTCCATTAGGTTTGTGACGTCATCCTCGGCAGCATTGGATTTTACACTTTTACCCCGGTAGTCTAGTCTACTTGGCTAGATCGAGAGAAGGGAAAGCACAGGACAACAAAAAATCGAAGTAGTATTAGACCCTACCACTACTACTACTACTACTACTACTAGTACTACTAGTTTGATACTCTTAATAAAATAGATAGGATCCATTATTTCCAGGAAAATCAACTAGACTCAAGATATGTCAAACGAAGGCGAGTGTTTGGCGCCCTTATCAATGTTCCAGAGCCTCACGGCCTCCCCTGGGATATTTGTTGCACATCTCGTGGTAATTGGATTGGCTCTGGGCTTTCTTGCCACTCTCAACATCGGATATCATGTAGGTCTCTGGATCGAATACTTGACCACTCCAGTTCCTTTGATTGAGGTGGAAATGACAGATGCAGAAGCCAAAGATGACGGTGTTACTAGCAAACCCATCACATCTAAAATAAGCATCGTAGATCCCAAGCGTCCTGGATTTATTCAATGTTACGATCCTGCCACCAAACAGCACTTGGGCGAAATGAAAGCCATGACCGCCAAGGACGTGCACGAACTCTGCGTCAAGGCCAAGGCAGCTCAAGAGAAGTGGGCGAAAACGACCTTTGCACAGCGTCGGCAGGTGCTACGGACGATTCAAAAATATGTTTGTCATCACGTGCAAGATATCTGTCGCGTCGCTTCGAGAGATTCTGGCAAGGTCAAAGTGGATGCATTGTTGGGAGAAGTACTCACGACGTGCGAAAAAATTCGAACCATCAATGAATGGGGAGAATTGTGGCTAAGACCCAGTTATCGTCCCACGGGACCCATGATGATGCACAAGAGTGCAAGAGTGGAATACGTGCCCTTGGGAATCATTGCTCCAATTGCACCTTGGAATTATCCGTACGTTCATATTCGTATTTTGCTAGTGGTTGCGTTGAATGTTGATACGTCTGTTTTTGTTTCGACATTTCAATATTGTAATGTGATGTAATGATTTGGTCTGCTGCAGCAATTGAGCAACGTTTTTCCCGCTCATCCTGCTTTTTGAAACTGTATTCCTCCAAATGAAACAACGACCAACCATGCTTCTACACATCCACAATAATATTCAGATTCCACAACGCCATTAATCATATTATCAGTGGAATTTTTGCCGGAAATGCGGTGGTAGGAAAAGTGTCGGAGTATACATCATGGAGTTCGTCGTATTTTGATCGCATTGTTCAACAGGCCTTAAAAGAACACGGTCATGATCCTAATTTGGTTGCCACCGTTACCGGATTTGGAGAAGCCGGAGCTGCTCTGGTGTCGGAACCACTGGTTGACAAGATTATTTTTACAGGATCCCCCGCTATTGGAAAGAAGGTTATGGAAGGCGCTTCCAAACATCTCAAACCAGTCATTTTGGAGTTGGGGGGCAAGGATCCCATGATTTTTCAAGAAACAGCAGATGTGGCAACAGTTGTACCCTTTGTCTTGCGCGGATGCTTCCAGAATTGCGGACAAAATTGTGTGGGTGTTGAACGTGTCTTTGTGTACGAAGGAATTTACGACGACTTTCTGAAAGCCATAGAACCACGCGTGGCTGCTTTGCGGCAAGGTGTTCCCTTGGAAACATGCGGAAATGATGCAAATGTCGATTGTGGAGCCATGGTCATGGATGAGCAGATGGATCTAATTCAGGCCTTGGTTGACGATGCTGTTGCCAAGGGTGCTAAGTTGCATTGTGGAGGAAAACGTAATACGTCGGACAAATGCAAGGGCGGACAATTTTACGAACCTACACTGTTGAGTGGCGTTACTCCTGATATGAAAATATTCCAGGAGGAACTGTTCGGGCCTGTCATGACTGTTATCAAGGTAGCTGGTAACAGTGACGAAGAATGTGCCAAGATGGTGAATGGGAGTTGCTTTGGTCTAGGATCCAGTGTGTACGGAGGAGACCAGGAGCGCGCTCTCAAATTAGGACGACAGTTGAAGACAGGCATGCTGACTGTTAATGATTTTGCTTCCAATTATTTGGTACAGAGTCTGCCCTTCGGAGGTTGCAAGGACAGTGGTTTCGGCCGATTTGCAGGAATTGAAGGTCTTCAGGCTTTGTGCTTGGAGCGATCCATTGCTACTGATCGTATCCCTGGAGTCAAGACCTCAATTCCTCCTGTCCTGGATTATCCTATTGACAAGGAGAAGGGGTTGCCTTTCAGCGATGCTTTGATCCAGCTCTTTTACAATGAAAGTATTGTAAGCAAGGTCAAGGCAATCATTGCATTAATCAAGTACGGGTAAACTAAAATGCTCATTTTCATTAAACATGTATACCTGTATCTTTGAACGGTAGAGCCAATGAAAACTGGGACATCGAGTGTTGAATGTGAAAGTGTGGGCATGAGGTATAAGGCATCGTTACTGAGAGACCGTTGCGTGTATCTGTTCTTGGATCAAAAATAGGCAATTTGACACGCGATTATTACTTTATTTTCAGTAGTCTACCACTCAGTATTTTGCTTTGAGCAGTGCACCTGGCAAATCCAGATTATTTTTATATGATCTTGTGGATGCATGAAGAGAAAAAATCAGCAACAATAGCCTTTTATGCTTCTTTTGGACATGATCCATTTGTTCTTGAAGGCCTTGGTCGGAGGTTTCTATCGTGGGATTTGACTTGGTTGCATTCCTTTAAAACGAATTCTGGTCGACAAGCTACTCTTGCTAGAGTAGTAGACTACTAAGTACTGTAGTGGGTAGCTACTAGATTAAAGCATTGAAGGTCGTACACTTGCTCACACAGTTTTTCATCAAAAAATAAAAAATCACCACAAAACGCAACACAAAGATTTTCTTGAAAGCTTGAAAGCAATCTTTTATTATTGTTCCAGGAGTATAACTCTTGTAAGGCAGCAAGTATCCACTTGATCCAAACGAAATAAGATATCTAGCATAAAACTTACACACGTCTTACGTGATGAATCAAGAGAAAAATCCCGTTAAAGGAAGCTTGAAAAGCGCGGACAAACGTACCAATAGCAGCAATGAAAAAATAATAGTAGATGATGATATTCGTGATGCAACCGTTCAAAAGTGGTCCAAAGGAGCATTGTCTGTACGTCAAGATCCAACACAAGGGGCCTATGTAGTTGCCAATCGATCAATATCTCCAGGAGAGATTCTTTTGGAATGTCCATCTACAAGCATTGCTCTGGATTCTACGTACCGTTTCAGTCACTGTGGCTTTTGTGCTATGCCTGTTGTCGAGTCGTTACGAACTCGAACTCCTCTCTGTCAACACTGTCATGTCATTGCGATTTGTAAAAAGTGTCACGATCAGGGTGCCGAACAGTGGCATTCAAAAAGTGGTGAATGTTGCATACTCCTTTCCTTGGTCGAGAGTTTCCAACAAGTCTTTGTCGAAATGACAGGGTTGACGTTACCAGAGGTAGCCCAAAACGTGGATAGCATTTACATGCTCGTCATGAGGCTGGTAAGTCTACGGAGGCAGAAATCATCCAATTCTTTATCTGCCTGTCCTTTACCATATGTAGATTGGGATGTATTTGATGCATTGTACACAAGTCCATTGCCATCATCCGATGGTGCATCCGCTGCGGCAGTAAAAGCCATGGCAACTCTACTTGAGGTTGCGGCTACAAAACTCCAACAAAAACAAAAACAACCAGCACAAATTACTTTCGATTTACAAGAATGTGTATCTATTTGGAATAAATGTCGAGGCTGTTGCCATGGCATTACCGATCTATCACGCCCTTTGGGATCGCAAAATCTTGGTATGGCTCTCTTTGCACCGCAAAGTTTCTACAATCACGCCTGTGCCCCAAATGCGTTCTTGTCCTGTATCTTGGCTGGTGAAAACAAAACCATAATGAATCATGCTACGGTTCGAACTGGTAGTACCGACAAAGATGACCATTTGTGTGCAGTGATATCACGTGTCGTCAATTGTTCCCAGACAGCTGTAGACGCAGGAGCACCCGTAACCATTAGCTACATTCCTATGAGCGGACTGTGTCAGCAAGAACGCAGAATGCGTCTAAATCAAACCTATCATTTTACGTGTCACTGTCAAATGTGCCAAGAAGCTACGGTTGCCGGTACAGACGGATTTGTAGTGGAGCAACACGTTGGCGGAGATTTTGCCAAAAATCATCCACACGACCAAGATCTCGTGGCCGTTCTGGAACCTCTCCGTGAACTACAAATTGGGTGCTACCAGCAACTGATGCAAGCTTCCACTTTACCACCGGACGATAGCGAAAAAGGAATTGAGCGTATTGAATTGGCAGAGCAAGTCATGACCAATTTGCGCATGGCCCAGCGAGGGATCCGCAACAACAATATTCCACCCTCGCACGAAGTCGCCCTCGAGTGCCACCGTCTCTTGGCAGTTGCTTTTGCCATTATTCGCGGTGATCCGACCAATAAGGACATGGAAGAAATCATAAAAGAAGAGCTTACACATCATCGAAGTTTCTTTGAAGGGGTAAAGCCTGCAGAGGCAATACTGGATCCCTCGGCGTTGACACTTCAACACGAACTCATGGTGCAGTGCTTGGAGGCAGAACTGGAATGCAATTCAGTTGACAGAAGAACTCAACAAGAGATCCAACATGAGCTTGATGAACATCTCTCAAACGCGGAGGCAACTGCCGAGAGAGCATTGGGCAAGGATCATCCATTAGTTATGTCACAAGTCAATCGACGGAAAACCAACAAAAGGAAGCGCAATTTTGAAAATAACGTAAGTACCGAAGATGGCATGGCCTCATTTGCTGATGAAGTAACAGCTGAGATTTATTCCTTTCTGGGGGCCATCGGTACGGTTCGCTGCGCTTCAGCCTGTAAACAATGGTATTTAGTCTGCAAACACAGTCGAAATCTCTGGCGTCGTTTTGTATATGATGACTTTGGACTCTCCGTAGGGGATGCCAACGCGGACTGGCAGGCGATCTATGCATACATTTACACGGAAAGCAAACGTGTCGACGTTTTTGTACCCTCCGTTCTTGTGTTTTGCGACGATGGAAGTCATCAGCCAGGAAACAGCCCAGCAAATGCTTTGCAACAAAATGAAGATTGCTGGTGTACCAACGCCTTTGTGGATCATGATGTTGACCTAGTGGCTGATCTAGGGACTCCGCATTTGATACAGTACTTTTTGATAGGAAATGGAAATTACAACTACAGTGCCCCTGTCAAGGAAGCTTTGGCGTTTGCGTCGTTTGATTTACCGGACCTCGAAACGGCAAGAGCGTATGATGGGGAAGCTGGGATTGGCTTAGCACGGAGACTCGATGCGTTACAAAATAGGGATCGTTGCAAGAAGACCGTGTCTTCTGACAGATGTCATCCTCTGGCAGGATTCAATTTCCCCTTTCTTGCTTATGATTTCAGTCTATCTAAGCCCTTGTTACGACCTACTGTCGCACGATATGTACATTTTAAATTGCTGACGTCTTCCAAATCCAACAACAGAGTATCCAACAACATTGATGTTCGTAATCTCCATACACATGGGCGGCCACTTCCCAATTTAATGGCCATGCTGTACCCAGAATCTCCGAGCACTGCTGCCAGGCATAATTTACCTCCAGACCCTAGCAATCGTTACCAACGTCGTCATCAGGTTCGTCCCTATCCCTGGCATCTTCATACAGAATTTCGACTACAGGAACTTCAGCAAGATATAGAGCAGATGGCGCAACAGCTTTTGGGAGAAAGAGCGGATCCAAGAATGATGAATGTTCTCGATCCGATTGATTGGGGGCGAGATTTTCAAAATCTGCAGGCAATGGCATTGCAACGAGACCGACCGGAGCGGCAGGAGAATAATTTGGAACAAGCTCGAATTCGACTTGCGGATATTGAACAGCGACGACAAGAAGAGCAGAGAATTCAAGAGCAAGAAACGGAGCGACGATTAGGCGAGGTAGAAGGAGTCCGACGCCAACTTGTAGGTCAGGTGCAACAGCAATATGGAAGGAATATGGAAGCATCGGTGCAATTGGGTCGTGAAGCACGGGAGTTGGCAGGTGCTGCCTCCAATGCGGTGGAACAACAGCGTGAACAGCAGCGGCAGTTGCACGAGCTTGTGGCCAGTCGTACTGTCGAGGAGAATAATGCAGAGGACTTGGAGACAAACAATTACGGTAGTGATGGCGATGGAGCAGATGGGATGTGAAATTGAAGGCACGGGGAATTCAGCCATGCATAAACTGGGGCTGAGCAATTTGTCATCTATTAGCTATTCCAATAGCTACTATTACTTGCTACTAGCTACTAGTAGACTAGATAGACGCAACTAATATCACATCGCACTCAAGGAGGTATTCAAGCAACTGATCGAAATAATGGTCGTGATTAAATCCTACAGTCACGAAAAATGCGTCATAAAGATCTGCAATGCAGCCAGTTTTTAAAAAGAGGCGCAACGCAGGCTACGTCCAAGTCCTGTAGCGGCCAAAAAGCCAAAAAGCAAGCAAATTTACACCGTCAACCAACAACAACGAAAACTGCACACAAAACCTATTTCTTTTTCTTGTCGTGAGAGATTGAAATCTTTTGCTCTTACTCCTTTAAGTTTCGTCTATTTTATCCTCTCTCTCTTTTAACATTTCATCATGCGTGGTAAGTGGAACACCTTTTATGCTTCCTGCGAGGTTGAGTTCACTATGTCACACGCACAGACACATCGAGTCATTGGAACCCATCCACTTTTGGGCTTCCGTGTTGCATTGGCATTGCTACCAAGTTTGCTGTCATAATTTCGTCTCATATTATTAATTATTACTACTCTATTTTCGTTCCATTTTATTTTCTCTCTCCCATCTGTTTTTGTCGCCTAGAATGCATTTCGATTCATTTGGGTCAAGCCGGAATCCAAACCGGTAACTCGTGTTGGCAGTTGTACTGCATGGAACACGGCATTGAAGTGGATGGTTCCAAAAGCTCCATCAAACAACACAATGGTGTCGATGATTCGTCGTCGACCTTTTTCAGTGAAACATCGTCCGGCAAACACGTACCTCGTGCCGTTTTGGTCGATTTGGAACCAACCGTGTGTGACGAAGTCCGCAGTGGAACGTACCGCAAGTTGTATCATCCTCAACAGAGTAAGTAAATTTTGTGTGTGTGGTGTTTTTGTGGATCTACTTCATTTTACGTACGTCTTCGTCCTATAGTCTCTCATCTTACATGTTCACCCTTATATTTGCTTTTCTGCCTCTCTTCTTTGTTCTTTACGTAGTCATTAGCGGAAAGGAGGGTACGTGAAACTATTGATGTTTTTAGGATGTTTTTATGTACTGTACTAGTACTGTACAAAATTAATTTTGATCTCACCGTTGTTGATGTTATACATTTCTCTCTCGACAGACGCTGCCAACAATTATGCACGTGGTCATTACACTGTCGGAAAGGAGATTGTAGATACCGTCCTTGACCGTATTCGTAAGCTTGCCGACAGCTGCACTGGTTTGCAGGGATTCTTGGGTACGTATACTGCGGCATAGTGTGCCAAACATATGTATTCATTTTCTCACGGTACGCACTCGCATAGTCTTCCACGCCACCGGAGGAGGTACCGGATCCGGTCTTGGATCACTCTTGTTGGAGCGCCTAAGTGTCGACTATGGCCGTAAATCCAAGTTGAGTTTTGCCATTTCTCCTTCTCCTCAGGTCTCCACGGCCGTGGTCGAGCCCTACAATAGTGTCTTGTCCACTCACGCCCTCTTGGAGCACACGGATTGTACCTTTTGCTTGGACAACGAGGCTCTCTATGATGTGTGCCGTCGTAATTTGGGCGTCGAACGTCCTACCTACACGAACCTCAATCGTCTCATTTCACAGGTGATTTCGTCCTTGACGGCTTCTCTCCGATTCGACGGTACCCTCAACGTGGATGTGAATGAGTTCCAAACCAACTTGGTGCCCTATCCTCGTATCCATTTCATGTTGACCTCGTATGCTCCTCTCATTAGTGCTGAGAAGGCTCTTCACGAAAAGAACAGCGTGGCAGAATTGACCTCGGATGTTTTCGAGCCTACCAACATGATGACCAAGTGTGACCCCCGCCATGGAAAGTACATGGCTTGTCTCTTGATGTACCGTGGTGATGTGGTCCCCAAGGATGTCAATGCTGCTGTGGCCGCCATTAAGACCAAACGTACCATTCAGTTTGTTGACTGGTGCCCTACCGGTTTCAAGTGCGGAATCAACTACCAGGCTCCTATTCAGGTCCCTGACGATGATCTTGCGCTCGTTAACCGTGCTGTTTGTATGATTGCCAACACGACTGCAATCGCTGAAGCATTGAGCCGTATTGATCACAAGTTTGATCTTATGTACGCCAAGCGTGCCTTCGTTCATTGGTATGTCGGTGAAGGTATGGAAGAAGGCGAATTCAGCGAAGCCCGTGAGGATTTGGCTGCTCTCGAAAAGGATTACGAGGAGGTTGCCGCCGAAGGAGCTGAGGAAGTTGGCGAGGAGGAATATTAAGTGATTGTGTCCACGGCTTTGTAGCGTTGAGATGTGACGGCAGTTATTTATTATATACGAGTTCCTCGGCGAGCAAGAAGTGAACTTGGATTAGGTAAATAGGAAATAATTTGTTGGCTTTTTCGCACCTATAGCTAGATCACAGTGTGAGTTTTGCTTGGAGCAATTGACTGAAGATGACATTTAGTTAGCGGCAATGAAGAAAAGTGTTAGTTGCTCTCAAACCAATGAAACGTATCGCCCGAGAGCAATTTCTGGTATTAGACGCGTCTGAGAGCAAGATAGAGTAGCTAGTAGTAGTGAAAACAAATATGTTGAGGATACCATTGAAACGCAACGAGCTGTCTTGGCGGAATGAAAGAAACATAGCGGACAAGCCAATACATTTGCTGGTATTAACAATTTCACTACCGCCAAACACTGAGAAAATCACCTCTCTAGTTTCATAACGAATCAAATGGTACGAAGATATGAGTGATTTCGTCAGCTAGCTTAATTTTCCTGAGATGTTTGCTATGATTTGATTCCATACCAAACAAAAAGCTAGCGTAGGGATTTGGCAATTCCTTCGTTCGCCCAATCATCCCATGCAATAGGGAATCCAATGCTTACGATGTCGCCCTTGCTATCGCAAATGACCCCGGACCAATAACAAACATCAATGTGCCGATTCTTCCAATTCTCGCGCAATTCCTTCGGCCAGTTGTCTCCTTCCATAGCATCAAACAAAACCGAAAGAATATCTTCCGGGGAAAATGGTGTGCATTCGGAGCTGCCAAGGTACATGGTTGTTTCATTCTCGGGGCATATTTTGCAGCCACCGTCAGCAGCAGTGGCATGCCCTGATTCAGAATAGGTACCCAGTGGACAAATGACACCATCGCATCCGTACGTTTTGGCGAGCCCGCCATTTACATTGGCATTGGTACACAAAGATGGCGGAACAGGATCGTAAAGCATATTGCCGCCAAGACGAAAGTCTTTGATGGAACGGGATTGACCAAATGTGGCTGGAATGGTGCCGTGCAGTTGGCTTAAAAGACAATGGAAGACATCATTAGATGTGTTAGTCATTACGAACTGGTGTTGCCACGAAGTGCATAGGCTTCGCACTTCGGCAGCATGACTTACTTGTGAGAGACATCAAACCACGAGAGATAAGGAAGCTCTCCATACTTGGGAGGGATGGTGCCGGTAAGAGAGTTCATTTTCAAATGTATAATTTGAAGAGATACAATGTTCGCAAATTGCTTAGGAATGGAACCCGTCAGCTTGCACCCAAATAAGTCTATAAACAGGCCAAAAATGTTAGAGTGTAGTGTTAATCCAATCAACACTGCAGCATACTACATGTAGTGCGTACCGATTCGCTTGAGATTGGTGCAACGTGCCAGCGTTTCTGGTATGGTTCCGTTCAAATCAGTTCCATACATCTCAATATTTTCCAAGTTAGTCAAGTTACCTGTTTCTCTCGGAATAGTGCCATGGATGTAATTGTTGGAGTAAAAGAGTTCTCTAACGTTTGTCATCTGTCCAATCGATTTGGGAGGAAGCGTACCGGTGAAAATATTATTGCTAAGATGGAGCTTCTCCAGGGATGTCAAATGAAAGAGCTGTGAAGGCACAGTCTCGTTGAAACTGCTTCCAATTACGTTGAAGTATTTAAGGTTTGTCAGCATTCCCAGTTCGCTGGGCAGTGGACCGCCCATGTAAGGACAATCTGAAATGTCAATGTATTGCAAATTTGTCATGAGACCAATTTCAGTGGGTATGGATCCCAACAGGAATTGACGTCGACTTAGCGTTATCACTTCCATATCTTGGAGTAATGCCAATTCTGTGGGTATACCTCGACATTCCGGTGTCAGTCCGGATTTGTAGTCACCAATGGAGCACATGGCAGCATTGACAAGGTCCAGTTTCGCAACAGCGCCATTTAAACAAGTGATACCATACAAGTCACACTCATTTACGCTCAAGTCGATCCAATTTTGAAAGGGTTGCCCCCAAAAGCGTCCAATCGTTTCAACAAATAACAGTCGCAGCACTTCCCGCACGGAAACAGTACCGTCTCCGTCAACGTCACCATTCACTACGCGTACACCCTCGGTGTCACAATGCGTGCGGCCTAATAATTTGGAATTGGGAGGATCACGTTTTTCTCCGTCTACGCTGTTGGGGCAGTTACGGCAGCCAGAATTCAGTGTTGCGGCTCCTGTTGGATGAAAGCTGTTGGGTGGACAAAGGACGGCATCACAGCCAAATTGTCTGTATAAAAAATTCATGGATGTCGGACCGCCTCCGCAAAACATGGTGGGTATACTTCCCGTGAAGAGGTTGTTGGTCAAATTGAGCTCTAGATTGGGATTCATGCGACTCATTTCGCTTGGCAACGTGCCTTTGATCATATTGGATTGTAAATTGATGCGTTCCAGGTGAGAGCACTGCGCAATCTCGCGTGGCAAGGTCCCAGTGATGTCATTGTAACTCAAATCCACACTGAAAATTGTTATGATGTTATTTGCAAAGAAAAGGAATCTCAGGTTAGTCCGATACACATGCTTCAAAATACAGTCAAGCCAAAAAAACAATTTTTTGCGTACCTTTGTAGTGTCTCGGCTAACCCAAAAAAGAAATCGGGAGGCAATGTAGATGTCAGGAAATTGTCACTGGCATGAAAATATTGTAAATCCGATAGCTGCGACCACTTGTATCCCGCTTCTGGTTCCCGCATAGCTCTTTGGGGCACAGTATCGTCTCCGCCCGGCAGTGATCCTCGCAATTGATTTTGACTCAACATTAGGGCTTCCAGACTTGTCAATTTTAGCAATTCTGTTGGCAGTGTCCCACTGATGGCATTGTCAACAATATTGAATTCTCGTAATTGTGACAAACTTCCGTACATTGTCGGTAGCGTCCCATTTAACAAATTACCACCCACGTCCAATACTTCGAGACCTGTCATTCCAGCCCATTTTGGTGGAAGTTTGCCTGTGAGCTCATTTTCTTCCAGTAACAGTGTTTTAAGTTTGGGCAGTTGCTTCCGTCCGTATCTTGGTAGCGATCCAGTCAATTGATTTTTGCTAAGATCTAAATGTACCAATTGAGGTGTTTTCCAATCCAAAGGAATGGTTCCATTAAATTGGTTGGATCCTAACCAAATTTCCCGAATAGCTGGTGGGAACGATGATTGTCGGACAGCAGTAGGACGCAAATGATTACCATCTTGTTGTTGTTGTGGTGGTGGTGAATCATCATCGGAACTGGTATCTTTCGATGCTCCTACGAAGGTTCCAGTCAAATCGTTGCGCGTAACATCTAAATATTGTAAGTATTCCATACTCGACAAGCCATCCGGTAATGTTCCTCTCAACCGATTCCCTCTCAAATCCAAACGGTGCAAATACCGCAGTCCTGCCAGTTCCGTAGGAAGTGTTCCTACGAGACCAGCATACGGTAATTCTAATTTCGTAACACGTTGCGGTGGTGGTGGGTTGGGACAATGGTCGCAGCTCCACCTTTCTTTTATTGTTGTACGCTGTACGGTAGTATCGGTGGCGTCGTCGTCGTCGTCCATTGTTGTTGAACGAGATTCCATCATGATTCCACCAGGTGTCCAATGATATTGAGACGTTGCTGAAAAATCACTGCAAGCCACTCCTTCCCACTCACAAATATCAATATCATCTTGTAACCAACCGTACGCCTTTTCAATTTTTCGCAACGGTGGAGACGCCGTAAATCCACTCTGCGGATTGGTCCTGGCACGCTGTGCCGCTGCCGATGCAACCGCGTGTTCTCGCAAGGTTTGCTGATACGTTCTCCGACCTTCGTTGGGATAGTAGGCACGCTGTTGCTGCTTCAAGGCCGCTTTGGGGTGGATGGTAGGATCCATAACAGATTCATCTAGTATCGGATCCTCCATCCATGCATAATACAAAAGTTCCAAGGTCGTACGTTCCGTCCAATTTCCAGCTTTCCAAGTAGACGGGTCCGTGTTGTTGTTGTTGTTGTTGTTGTTGTTATTGTTATTGTTATTGTTGTTGTTGTTCAACAACTGTGTATTCCGATCGTTCCATATGAGTTCGTGTATAACTCTGTTGGGATGGAGTTTGGCAAAATGTCGTGGAACGCACGATTGTACGAGTCCCATTGGATCGTAATATTGGACCATGAAACAATTTTCTTTCCAATTGTTAAAAAATTGCATCCCAGCAGCTTCGCCCTTCTTATTCAACACGGGATGGTACGGACGCGATGATGATACGATGCTATTGTTGTCGTCGTCGTTGTCGTTGTCGTTATCATTCTTATTGTCATGTTTCAACTGATGGTACTCATCAACATCATCAACAACATTAGTACTACTGTTACCAGTAGTCGTCGTTGTCGCCGTAGTAGTAGCGATGCTGCTCGTAGTTTCTGTTGTTGTTGTTGTTGTTGTTGTTGTATCATCATCTCCATTGTCGTTCGTGATGTCGGCATCATCTGAACAACAGAGGACTGCAATGACCAGAAGAACCAACCAAAGCAGTGCACTATGGCTCTTCCATCGTCTCATGGCCAAAGTGTGAAAGCTTTTTTAATCTCTTTTTTTTTTTGGGAGCAGCTATGGTTTTTTTTACCCCTTCAAAACTAAGTTGTCTCTTTTTCATGCAGCTTCGTTCCATTAATAACAAATTGTTTTTAAAGGCATCACACAATCCTCACGTTCATTTGCATTAATAATAATAACTCGCTCACTTCCAATTATTTTTAAGTTTTTTGTCCGGACGCATACATGCCACCCGGACCATCTGAATATAACGTTTGGAATTCATTTTTTTAATCCAGTAGAGTACGTAGTCTACTACTAGTAGCTCAAATGGTAGGTGTAGTAGTCTAGAGAGTACTAGTACAAACAGTCTCTCCTCTTTTATTGGTCTACTACGAGTCTACTAGCTGACTATTCTTTTTCTATTCTTGTTGGCAAATAGCTGTACATTAATTAGTATTGGATGCTCACAGTATAAAAATATATTTATTATTTTAAGTCTAGAAATCAGTCAGGAAGCACCATACAATCATGACAGCACCGCTTCCCGTCTGCTCAGCGAAGTTAAGCATGATCTGGCTTTGTTAGTACTACGGTGGGGGACCACGTTGGAATCCAAAGTGTGCTTCTTTTTGCCCCGAGAATGGATGCATCTTCCCTGGTTTTATAAAGAGGACTACAATGTGGACTTCTGCCGGAATCCTTCTTGTTCTTCTTTTGTCACTTTTTGAAATTTTTCTGCCACAATGATGATGGAAGTGTGACCTTTCATCTCTGCCTGTGCCCACCTTTCTTTGCCGGACTTTGGTTTCTAGTATGCCTGATGCTCCTCCTGTCTTCTACTAAAGTGAACACCTAGCTAGTTGGCATGGTGGTTGGTAGTATAAGCAAAACTATAGCAGGCTAATGCCATTTTTGCCTTTTATATCGTGTAATATGATTTTTACATTGTTTGTCTCTCGCTCCAAGGGTGCTTTTTCCCTCTGTTACTTAGCACGTTCAGCTTCTGTAAAAGTAGGCCCATTTGCTTGTGTGACTCTCTGCCATGATCTTCAGTTATTGTAGTCTTAGTAGCAGCAACGACTTGCTCAGCGCCTGCCAGAGGACCTCAGTAGCTCAGATCCTAGTTTGAAGTTGCTGGGCGCACTCACCAGATGCTGCGAGAGCTATTTTTCTCAGAGCCTAGCCTCTAAAAAGTCTCCGTACATCTGATGGGCATGTTGTTTTGATAAAGAAAGCTCTGTTATTCTAGTATTAGTAAAGAAGACAGTGAAATAATAATATGAAACCGTGGTATTTGAATGGCTCATCCAGTACTAGTATCTACTAGCTAGTAGTAGCAGTTGTAGTAGTAGCTTCCTCCACTTTGACGATTCGGTTGTAGTCTATACTATTCTTAATAATAAAATTATTATAAGGAGTGCTATTCTCTTGCAAATTGTGCGAAATCAGAATATACTCCGGAGTAGTCGAGAGGTTTAGGAGGGAACAGACTTAGTTTAATTTGAACGAGAATAGTGTTGATTGTAACGCTCTCATAGGGAGGCAGCAATTCACCCCTCCAGCACCTATGGACTGGTAATCTTGTTGATCATTATTGTACCACAACAGTTTTAGCGGTTCCGAAATAAAAGTTGATAAAAGTAGTAGTAATCTGTGCACTCTTTTCCGCATTTGCAGAACCCAACGAGATGACGAATGTTAGTAATAGTAGTAGTACTTGTACTAGTACGGATATTGTAGAGAGGACAAAAAATCGTTTTGTCTACTTCGTCTTGGAGGCCAATTGATTGATCTTCTCACGTTCTCACCAGGGCGGCTTGCTTGGCTGACTTGAATTAGAACCCGCAATGTCAGCATGTGATGACAGTTTAGGTTCTCCCTTGATAAAAAAAGGAATTTAATTTAATGCGATGATCTTGTTGGCTAATAACTGGTCAGCAGAGGAGCAGTGCGAGTAGAAGATCTACTAGTAGATCTAGGTCTACTAGCTAATAGAGTAGTTGTTGGTTGTGGCAAGTTGCATGCATCATCATATTTTCCCATCATTTTTTTTAATCGTTGCGATGGCATTGGATTTTTTCGAATTTTTTTGGGTATCGTTTTCAATGAAGACGGCCCCCCGGGGTGGATGACATTTTAATTTCACGGGTTTTGCATTTTGAAATCAGATAAAACCTCGAAATGTGCGTAGGTTCGGGAGTAGGTACGTACGTAGCACGTACGGTAGTATCAATTATTTGAATAGTTTTACTGTACATCCATCTGTTGTCACCAATCGAGGGATATCCCTACCCCGGGATTTCCAAAACTGCCCCGGGATGGGGAAAAACACAATCCCGGGGTTGTTTTTTGAAGTAGCAT
>Ga0210036_1001805_pt1 | contig 23544 bp, 13 predicted proteins | sample CryGeymeta201515_FD_185469 | JGI IMG/M metagenome (GOLD analysis project Ga0210036, IMG submission 185469) | Groundwater microbial communities from Crystal Geyser aquifers in Utah, USA - Crystal Geyser metaG 2015-15 (SPAdes) (version 2) | ecosystem: Environmental > Aquatic > Deep subsurface >...
TACAGTGAAATCACTAGTAAACGTTAAATGACTGATTCAGTCCCTTGTCTCTTAGTGATTGGGGATAATTAACATGGTGACTAACAGTAGTTAACATGGTAAAAACTAATCAAGTTTTACTGTATAAGTACTAGTGAAAATCCAGAATCCCTTAAATGGTAACAGTCAGCCAACGTTAACTGTCAGCCTTACTCTACCTGTTACTAAGTACGTTACCGTACTAGCTGGTACTACGGTGGTCGTAAAATCTTTCGTACCAGTAACATGGATTGAAATAATTGTTAAATGCATAAAGGGTTCAGGCTGTAAAATTGATTCATCGTGAGTCCCATACCAGTACGACTCACTCATCAATCCTGTCCGGTACAAACAGGAAGCAATTTTTAAAAAAGCATCATCCATGATTATTATTATTATTATGTAGTTAGTCAAAAAAATTCTCGAAGATTTTGACGAGCAGACAAAATTTGACCAAAGTAACACGTCTTATTTGTTGCAGACGAGTAGAGTAGACTACTCTTCACAGCAAGCAGCAAGCTGCTACCGTACTGTAGTAGTCTCGTAATAAGGCAGTATTGCTTCCCGGACTTATCATAGAGTAGTATCTCCTTCAAACTATTGTGATACCATTACATTATTATATTCTGCAGTTACATTCTCCTACGTGCTGCATTTAATTACGCGCCATTAACTGCCAAATTTCCCAGGAGAATTTAATAATGGACTACGGAGCAGCAGCAACAGCAGCATTATCCCATTATGATGACAACACGAACACGAACAGTAACTCCTCCACCTTACCGTCCGGTGCTGTCTTACGCCGGTTTGCACTGTTTGTGGATGGCATGGCTCGAGCCATTATTTTGCCATTTGGACCCACGTTGGTGTACAGACTTGTAAACAACGTGCGAGTTTCGAATGATGGTATTATAACTCCAACGAGGTGGTCTGCCATTTCCTTTCGACTGGCGCTAGTCATTGCTGCCTTTATGGTGGGAAGGTCAGTCGGAGATTTTGTCACCGAACAAAAATTATCCGAACTTTTACAATTCAATACCAAACAACAGACGACGTGGGTGGCAAGATTGGGAGGTTTGGCCATTGCTTTGCACTTATTTTCTTGTGGTGCTGGCTTATCCTCCATCTGGGGGTTGGTGGCTTTACGCTTTTCCTCAGCAGTGGTGGTGGGCATCTTGTGTGGCATTACCGACCCTTCATCGCTTCCGGAAGATGGAAGTACTAAAATGGAAGATTCCTCCTTGTTAGAATCGCTGAAGTCACCTTCCAAAGTGAGAAATCCAACAGCCAACATTGCCTCCGGGACGGCGAGGTTGTATTTGTCGGGATTTGCCCTCTCGATTCTCACGGGAGGAATTTTCTACCGACCAACTTCGAATAACAATGCCGTTCAGGCATTGACGGGGTCATATTCCTTTACATGGTCGCCATTGTTTCTGATAGCGTCCACCTTTGTGGGGGAGTTTCTATTAGGAAAAGCCTTTGCCCTGACGACGCAACCAGAACATTTGGATCCAACAAGTGGTAATGTACGCAAGCTTCGAAAACTTGTACGCAGAGTAGTATCTGGGAAACAACGTGTCAGTTTCAAGCAACAAGAAGTGGACCTCGAGAGCTTGCGATTGTTGGGATCTCCTGAAGGAGCTCCCATTCGGCCAAGATCTTCGACAGCTGGGAGTGTTAATACCGACATGGACGAATTCTACGACTGTCAATCCGAATTTTCAGATGTTGAAAGCCCATCCAAATCAATCGACAATGAAGACTCAGGCAATAATGATGGTGATCGCATGAACGAAGTAGCAATGTACAAAAATGGGAAATGCGTTTATGCAGATGGGAGTCCAGCCTACGTTTCTCACGGTGACACCAGCGCCAAAGTACCAGCCAATTATTTGAAAGATTGTGCTGGTGACCACACCAAGGCTATGAAAAAGTGGCGGGAAACACAAAAGTGGCGTCGTGAGCGAGGCGTATCGAATATTCACACAAGGCCTCACAAATTCTCTGCTGAAATTAAGAAGGCTTATCCTCACTTTGCTCACGGACACAGCAAAGGAGGCTTGCCAGTCATGTACGAGCAGCCGGGGAAAATGGACCTGAAAACGTTGTTTCGAGGAGAATGTACGATCGATGACATGGTGCACCATTACATTTTCTTCCAGGAGTTTCTGAATCACTGTTTGTGTGCCACTCCGGAACTGAGGAGAATTTGCGGGAATGAATCAGATCCCTATGATTCCTCTTGCTACGGATTGTTTTTGGTTATGGACGTCAAAGGGGCAGGCATCAATATGTTATCTACAGACATATTACGCTATCTCAAGAGGGCCGGTGATATTGCCGCAGCTCATTACCCCTTATCAATGAGGCGATGCTGCGTAGCCAACACGCCCTTTTGGGCCAGCGGGCCGTTTGCTACCATTAAATCTGTCCTTCCAGATTCTGTTCCTGTCGAACTACTATCTGAAAGTGAAACACTCACAAGACTAACAGACTACATAGATCTTGATCAAATCCCTCCAGAGTACGGGGGAACCAGCCCTTACAAGCTCGGAGAACATCCTTATGAAGTCAAATACCGCGAAGTGGCCGAGAGGGCAAATAGAGGTGATTTTGAGGATATGAGAATAGAACCACTTATTGCTTCTCCAACGCCGGCTGACATGGTGGATATTGATTTGTTTACACCTGGAAAGCCAGCGGCAACAACAACAACAAACCGTCCATCGTCAGAAAAGTATGTTCGACGTCGCACCTTCACTACGGCTCAGTCCTCGCACACCAATGGCAGCACCAAGAGGAGCAACATGGACAGTGTGGATCAAGGAGGAGTGGCAGTTGATTCGCTAGCGTTCGTATCCTTCTTTTGCGCCTTTTGGAGTAGCGCACAGGGTGGCATTGAAATCGCCATTCCCCTGTGGCTATCGTCGCCAACTAGTCTGGGTGGACTCGGCTACACTCCTGCCACGAACGGTGTCGCAATGTTTTGTGTTGCGATGGCTCTTTCTGGAATGTTGACGACAAAAGCATCCCGTTTCTTGTCGAGCATACCGCGAAATGATCCGCTTCGAGCCATTCGCATTGGCTTGGCTGCACAGACAACAGGCCTCGTCCTGTTGGCATTTCTTCCTATTTACTTGTCAGCGGAAGAAAACCGTGTTTCTGTCTTCTTTTTGGCAGTCTCTCTACTTTCGCTTGGAATATTTTCCAGCATTCTAGGAAGGTCTGCTTCTGCGATTCTTCGCGCTCTAGTATCTGAATGTGCCGAGCAGCAATCTGTTCCGGCCAATCTGCTTAGTGCACAGCACGTGGATCTGTTATGTGTTTTGGGAGAAGTGGCTGGTGTCTTTGTCAATTCAGAAATTTGGTCACTGTCGGTAAATCGTGAGCATCCTTCCAAGCACGATGGTTCTCTCGGTCTTTTTTTACCGGCGGTGGTTTCCGTGGTACTGTACTTTGGATCCTACCTCCTGCGGATCAACTCCAGTTTCACCAAGACACTGGGACAATCATCTCCAATCCAGAAAGCTGTTTGAAGGCGTAGCTGTCGGCCTGCTCCGAGATCGCACACTGGCTCGTGGTTAGATCTGAGTTATCGCCAACCAACCTGAACAGAAGTTTTTCATGTACTAGTAGTATGTCCTGTCTAGTACTAGTAGTAGCTAGTACTACTACTAGACTACTACTACTAGACTAGTTGTACTGTACTACTACGTACTGGTACTGCTTGCTAGAGTAGCTACTACTCCGTAGTACTCTAGTAGTAGCTAGCTACTACTAGTAGTAGTAGCTAGCTAGCAGGTAATAGTAGTAGTAGTAGTAGTCTACTAGTAGTAGTCCACTCCCAGCAATTGTCATCATCATAATTTTCTCTAGTGGACTACTAGACTAGTCTAGTAGTACTAGTAGGGCTATGAAGATACTCTCGTCTCTGGCAACAACGGCAACTTATTATTATCTATTGCTGAAACCATCTCGATTCTCTACTTTTACTTCTGCGTATCGTTCATTCGGATTTTCTACCAGCCGAAGTCCTTTATCAAGAGTGTACAGCCAACAGATAGTAACAATGAAGAGTGTACTTGTCACTGTTAGTACGAGTAGTAACGGAATCATCTCCAGTCGATCCAGTGCTCGGCTGAAAGCTGCCAAAAGAAATAGCACTACTGATATTTCTACCGAGACAACACCAAATTCTATCCAACCGTTGACTCCGAAACCTGTGAAACGACGACGGGTAGTAGTGACACCTCCGGCCAGTACTACTACAGTCAAATCGGAGCGCACAGAGAGTTCATCTGAGATCGTGACAGTGACGAAAGTCCCGGACAGTGAATTTGAGGACCTGGAAGTCTCTCCCGAAGAGCTCCGTCCTTCTACAACACTAACGACAGGTCAATGCTTTCATTGGAAGGTTATTTCATCGTCGCCAGCAAACCCATTATTCATCACACCAACGAAGGCCAAGGATGCCCCACAAAAATCGGCCTGGGGTACTCACAACGAAACCGAATGGATTGGTTGTTTGCGCGTATCGCCCGAGCTATCTGTCGTCGTCGTCATTCGAGAAACCCATGATACGACTTTGTATCGCGTCTTGTCGGATGTTCCGTCATCGTTTGATGTCAAGATGTTTCTCCGACGGTACTTTCAACTGGAGGAACCATTATTGCCTTTGTACAACGAGTGGAAAGAGAGAGATGCTCGCCTGGGTCGGATTGCCGCTTGCATTCCTGGCGTGCGCATTCTCAATCAAGATCCATGGGAATGTTTGGCAAGCTTCATTTGTTCCAGCAACAACAACATTCCTCGCATTACCAAAATTTTGCAATCCATTCGAGCGACGTACGGCAAGAAAATCATGGACGCTGACCCAGCAAAAGGTATCGAGGAGACAATTTATTCCTTTCCAAGTTTGGAAGAATTACAAAATCAAGCCACAGATGAGGATTTGCGCAAAAATTGTGGCATCGGGTATCGCGCAAAATATATCATTGAAACGATGGAGTTGCTTTCATCGCTTGGAGGTGAACATCATCTTCTTGATATCAAAGAAGGCTCTGCCAATGGCACCTTGAGCCCCGTGGAGGTCCAAGAAAAGCTAATTCGATTCTCGGGAGTAGGACGGAAAGTGGCTGACTGTGTAGCTCTGTTTTCGCTGAAACAGGCCGGAGCTATCCCAGTGGACGTCCATGTCTGGAACATTGCCTGTCGAGATTACGATGACGACGGAAAGCTCAAGCTGGCGAAAAGTTTGACGCCCACCATTTATCGTGAAGTTGGAGAATTATTCCGAAGCCGATTTGTCAACAAGGCGGGATGGGCTCATTCTTTGCTATTTGTCGCCGAACTCCCTAGCTTTCGGCCAGTGCTGCCTCAAGATATCCTGGACGAAATGGATAAGTTCCGAGACGAAGAGCAAGCGAGAAAGAAAGCAGCAAAAAAGGAGAAAGAAAGTTCATAGCATGCGACGTTTGGTTCTTCTCGTAAAAATTAACAACAATTCTAATTGTTTTCGCTATCCTCGAAGCTGAGCCGCTTTGTGGGCCTTCCGGTCCTGCCGTTTCTTTGAATGTTTGTCCAAAAATGCTTGAGAAGTAGACACAAACTTCTTATCCTGTTGTTGTTGTTTGATAGTTTTTGAAACAATCTGCACGACGTCCTCATCGTCAAGTTTGTGGCTGAGACCACATCTTTGTGGAGAATGCTTGGCACTGGTTCCCCACACCAAAGCGTAATTAAATTCGCGAAGGAGCTCGCTTGAAATATTGGCGCAGAGCGATTTTACAGTTGTTCCTTTCCGAATCTCGGACAAGACAACTGGGTCGTCTAGATCTGGTGGAGAACCTAGGGAAAGAATCAAGAGCATTGTATAGGTTGAGATTTCCAATCGCTTTAACTTCGAAGAACATGTGCATGTGCTCCTTCATGCCTTACCTTTTCGCTTCGTGTAGACACGGGTCAGTCCGAGATATTCCCACATGGTAGCTTTGAGATAATCATCCTCGTCGGGCTCGCCTATGTTAAAATTAGCTCTCACACTGCCGACTACAGAATGTGGCATACGAGCCAGCTGATCGACCTCTTCGATGGTAACAGTATCAATTTTGTTGTACAAGTATAGACACGGCTTGTACTGGCGATTTCCCAAAACAACGTCCACCAACTGATCGACTGTGATTTCTTCTCGAGCCAATACATCTGCGGAACTGATACGGTATTCTCTCAGAATATTCGTCACAAGCTTTTCTGGTTCTGGTCCTAGATGGGGTTGAGGTACTGTGGACGCAAATCGCACGCCGCCACCCGTTTTTCGCGTTGACAGAGTCACATCAGGCGGCCGTTGATTGAGACGAATCCCCACGGTTTCTAGCTCTCTCTCCAGAATTTCACGATGACGATTGCCTTGTTCCTTTCCGGCGTCGAGTACAATCAAAATAGCATCCGCCGATCGAGCCACTGCAATGACTTCCTTACCGCGACCTGCACCATGAGCGGCGCCTTCAATGATACCGGGTAAATCGAGGACTTGTATTTTAGATCCCTTATCTGTAAAAGCAGTGGTGGATAGCGAGTTTATTGAGGTGATTCGAAATACCAAAGAAATGTCACAGGCACCAAGTAATGCACGGATTCAAAATGTTCACGATGCACGAAAGTGCTTACAACTACACAAAGTAAGAAGCAGAAGCAACAAAAACCGGTAGGTTAGTTCAAGTCTTGGACAAAGCATAGTACTGAGAAAATAGTGTCAAACAGCACAGTTCCACGTACTTTAAAACACCCGGAATGGTTGTCAGAGTCGTAAATTCGTAGGCAGCTGCCTCGCTCTCGGTACTGGTCAGGGCTCCCAACAAACTACTTTTTCCTACTGACGGAAAACCAATGAGGGCGACTCGAGCATCTCCGTTGCGAGCCACATCAAATCCTTCGCCAGCGCCACCGCCACTGCCTCCCGATTGTTCCATGAACAATTCACTCCGGAGTTTGGCAAGCTTGGCTTTCAAGGTTCCTAAATGATAATTAGTCGCCTTGTTTTTCTGAGTCCGAGCCATTTCGGCCTCGATCTCTTTGATCTGGTTATTGCCATACAGATCAAACGTAAAAGCACCAATCAATGAAGGAAATCAGAGTGTGAGTAAATTGGATATGCATATCCGATATGCCCTAACAACGAGCAAACAAGGGTAGAAAAGGAAGCATGAAAGCTCACCTTTTCCATGACACCCATCGTGCAATGCTTTTTCTGTCTTGTTTTAGACGATGTATTGAGTGAATAAGAGGCTAGCTAGCAAGCTCAGTGTTGGTGATCGAAGTAAGAGTTGTTCTTGTGTTGTGTTGTAAAATAGGCGTATAAAATAATAATGATAATGTTGTTTACTCGAGTATGCTCTATCCTACTGGTAGGCTCTAGCTAGCTACTAGTAGTAGCCTCCTATGATTGGCTGATTTTTGGTTGGTACTGTACCAGGTAGACTAGACTAGCTACTAGTAGTAGCTACTAGCTACTAGTAGCTAGCTAGTAGTAGTAGTAGTAGCTACTAGTACTCGAGTAGTAGCCTACTAGTAGAGGAGGAGTAGTAGGGTCTAGTCTACTACTAGCTAGCTAGTACCCAAAAAAATGTGTCTGTGAAAAGTCGCTTTGACGCATAGTGGCTCGTAAAGTTCAGTTCAGTTGTTTGATTCAAGTTCCTGTTGATGAACCGGGAATACTACTTTCCAGCGATCAATCCTTGCTCAGAGTTATCAAATTTTATTATGACGTTTATTGTAATTGCTGGGAATATCTCAAGATCTAGTGTGCATCTTTTAATATTCCTGTAAAATTTTGTACTGCATCTGTGAACGCAAAAAGCAAGAAAGGTTAGGTTGGAGGAAGGCAGCCTCCACAAAACCAGAATAAATTCAACAAGTTGTCGATTGCTATATTATTAACCTTTACTCTCGTTTCTTCGTCCTCCTCTGCATTGCAGGTTATCTCATTAATTCTAATATGCCTTCTTCGAATAAAAGTACGAGGAATGGCGCCAATGCCATTGAAAATGGCAACAGAACCAAAGATACACGGGAAGGAACAGGAACACGTCCCGTGTCGAACGCCGAAACCGATAATGTCTCGAACGATAACAAGAGCGATGAAAACGAATCCACGAAGAGCCACGAAGAATCAAATGGAAAAGTCCATGTCGATTCTTCTGAGAAAAATAAAGCCGACGATGATGATGATGACGAAACGAATGAAAACAAGGTCGACGAGGACGATGACGCCAACGATAACGACCGAGAAAATGGCGAACAGGCGAATGACAGTGACCAAAACGATTCTGGCGATGGCGACGAGGTCATAAATGCACCTCAAACGAACAAAAGACGACCGAAGAAAGGGGAAAAGAAGGGTGCGAAAGACGATGATAATGATGATGACTTTCCCCCACACGTTCCTGATCATTTAGATCGGAAGACTCTCAAGGGCGTTCGTGCCTACCTGCGAAACTTTGACTTGGACACGGCGGGCGGAGGCACGTTGGACGAAGATGAGGTGGCCAATACTATGATCAAACTGAATCGAAATGTCGATCACCGGATTCGGTATTATTCCAATCCTCTGGACGACATGATTGATGAAGAAAACATGGTGGCCGATTTTAAAAAGGAAGAATTGGAATATCTCGTGGGACACGAATTCATGAAGGAGTTAGCAGCTGCCTTGCAAGACAGGAAACGCCGAAAGGGTTTGGACAAACGAACGTTGACCTGGGTGAAACGAGCGGCTGGGTTGAACCGGAAAGATTACCATTCAGCCCATTCGGCAGTGGGGCGAGAGGAGACTGACTCGGACCAGGAAGGCGGCAGAAAGGGTCGCGTAGCGCCCAAACGGTATACACGAGGAGTTGCTCAGAGGGTGCGAGACAAGAAGAAGGAAGAGTTCATTTTCAAAGACAATATTGGTATCAAGAGTTTGCTCGATGCAATTGGGGAACTGGAAGGGGAATGTGGACCTTATCCTGTGCCCTTTGAATGTCAAATGAGAAAGCAGACACGGCAAATGGGTGGCCGTTCAAGGCAATTGTTACGTTCTCGAAGATCGGAAGCTGATAGTGATGATGATGATAATGAGAAGGAGGAGGAAGAAGAGGAGGAGGAGGAGGTTGCGGAAAAGAGAATCTACATCAAGAAGGACAATGCTCATCTACTGCTCAAACGTCCACTCGTGGCGCGGCTTGCCGACGATGAAGTCACGAAAGGTATCGAGCAAGCTGGATCGGTTAGCGATTACTTCTTTGGTGACCTGCGAGATGTTTTAATAACAAAAGTTCTAGTGAATGGCGAACACGTCGAAGCGGACCCAGATGATGACCTTACGCTCCAGGAGCGAAAGAGGGAACTCAAACGGATGCGCGACCGACAGTATCAAAAGAGAAAACGAGATGCCAAGAACAGAACCAAGGAAAAATTACAGACTCCTGCTGCTGCAACGCCTATTCGTTCCAACTCCAACAATCGTAGCCGCCGATATGAGAGTGAGTCGGACGAAGATCAGACCGGTAATTGGAAGCCCTTGAGGCCTTTTAAGAAGGCAAAAAAGGTGAATCGATCGCTCAAGGGGCCCGTCTCTTTGGCTTTGTTGGATTGGCAGCGGCGACAACTGTGGGCCGCTGGTTATAATAAAAGACAAAGGAAGCTTTTGGAAAAAGACATTCGTGCCAATGTGAGGATCCCCGAGTACATGGCAAAGTTGGGTATCGACTTTCGGCTACCACCATGGGAATCTGTCAATCCGGCTGTAGCCAACAATGTACATGATAAACCTCACAATGATCCTCTGCGAAAAAAGCACTCGGATGATGTATATGCCAGTTGGAATCACGCACTCATCAATTGCTTGAATGGAAGCGCCAGATCCTGGGCAGTCCACGAATTCTTTTACAGCGATGTTGACCGAGCTTGGTACAACAACAACACGTTTGCGCGCGAGGTGGCAAAGTTGGGGATTCTGCCAACAGCCAAGCTCACCAGACGAGAGTGGAGTGTTGTCCGTCGTGCCATGAGACAGCGTCCGCGTCGTTTCTCCAAGCGGTTCATTATGTCACAGCTGAAGGAACGCAACAATTTTCGTGACATAGTTCGAGATCTGCAGCAGAACCCGGACAGTACCAATTACACAGGATTCGATATTCCCGCGCCGATTTCTGTTGGAACAACAGTCACAGCGTACAACAAAAGGTTCTTGATCTTGCATCGCGGCAAAGTGCTATTTCACGATGTCGCGTCCGCTCGGTACCTCGTTCAATTCGAACGGAAAGAACTCGGGTTTGAACTCTGCAGTGACACTGAGATTGCCAGGCATGGTGCTCCTGATATACTTTTGCCAGCTGCCCCCAGCAAGATTACAGGTGCGAGTTATCAAACTGGCAATGATACTTTCGCGAAAGTCGGTCTGCCCGCCTACGGAAGCAGTGCGGGGCCACGTGCAGCACCCAAAAGGAAGGACGACGTGACGTGCGAAGAGGAAGTTGCCAACATCCTGAACAAGAATCCGCCGCAAATTAATCCAATAGAAAGAGAAGTTGCGATGGAGAAAGTAGCGGAACGAGAGACATTGGCGACGCTAATGGCAGTCATTGATGCTGCCAATTCGAGAAAGGAGATGCTTCTGGAGGTAATGGAGAAATGTAACTTCCTCCTCGTCGACCGTCTCCCTTTTGGTGAGGGCGCTCCAACCAATCATGTGGTCTCCGGTTACTTTGAAAAGCACTTTTCTTGGCTGAGAGCGAATCTCGAGACAACTAACCAAACACTGCAGCTTGCTCAGTTTTATTTGAACGCGATGTATTCCAAGGCATTTTCATCCACGTAAGTAAAACCATTGTTTCTGGGACTCGTTTTGGCTGCAACGTTGTTTACTTCGTAAATCCAGCCTCATCCAAATCACTCACTTCGCGATTTTTGTTTTCTTTGCCACTGAAGATCTTTTGCGGCTAAACGCCGAGACGAAAGAGTCAAGCAAAAATTTGTTAACATTGTGATGGGAGAGTCATCGGACGGCTTGGTTCGTGGTGGTATCTCGCAGTCCGCTTATCAGTGGGTGAATGCCCTGAGTGCTGGTTCCAGGGAAGTCGGCAAATTGCTTGCGACTTCTGTCTGCCGAGGGCAAAGTGGTGTTGTGTCGGACTACGAGGAGAGCAGAGTGGCTGCAGCCGGAAGTGTGCTGTATGCGATGGGATATTGTAGCGCTCGATCGGCGGAGAACGAACTGATTCCGCCAATAGATGAGGTTCTTATTCTCGAGACTGCACTTACGGCGACGCTCGGAGACTTGGAATCACTATCAGACAAAATCTCTCCCAGTGCAGCGCTGCGAAAAATCGTTTCGGAAAGAGCAGCTGCTCAAAAGGAACTCAAGGAAGCTTTTGCTTTACTTGAAAAAGAGTTTAGTTGTCAATCGCTTGCCATGCGGTCTATGCTACGATCAGCCGCTAGCTAAACGATTTAGCATAGGAGTGATAAGACTTTATGGGAATTATAAATGTTAAAACAAGCAAACCACGATATTCATGCATTTCAAAATGCGGTACTAACAAGTGTAACTAATCGATTACTTCATGGCATGCATCAATCTTTCAGCGATATTTCAATAAGCTGATATCCTTTCAAACCAGCTTCGAGAAAAGGCGACTCTTGCGCCTCTCCATTGATTTGAAAAGTCTCGACAACTGAACCTGAACCGGACACGTGAATGTCAAGTCTGATGTTTCTGTAAACCAAGTTCTCCAATTTAAGAATGCCTCCTTGAAACTCGGCGGACTTGACGGGTCGAAAGTGTATGCCACGGGGCTTTAATTCAACCCCGAATAACCCATGAATGATCATTCCGAGGTATCCAGCGCCCGACCAAAGCTGACGTCGGCGGCCGTGGAGGTATCTTCCGTCGAGTTCGTAAAATTCAGCAAAAGTGTTGTTTCGTAATCCCAATTCTACTAGGTTTCTCAATTCTTCACTAAATATTTCCAGTCTCCCGTGGCGCGCCGCGGCTAATGCCCAGTATCCCTGAACAAACGGCCAAATTCTTGAAATGTCCGGTTTAAAAAAAAAAGGTTAAAGCTATGGAACAGGATGCCACGTATACAAAACACTCGCGATGGAGCTCAAACATACCTTCCGTTGTGATAATAGCTGGCAACATCCGTTGAGAGTACATGTCTTTCAAAGCGAGGCCAAAGACACGGCAAACCGCGTTCAGTCCGGTGTGTATTGTTGAAGATACGTCCAATCCTTGTTTGGTTGACTTCCAGCTCGGGGGCCAAGAGCAAGAGCGACTCTCCAAGCCCCTCCATTCTCCGGGAAAGAGTCTCATTTACATCTTCAAAGTACGCATAATAGCCTTCATCCTCCATCCATAGTCTTGTTCGTATAGCAAGACCCAATGACGTCGCTTTGCTCTCGTACGTGTGAATCTGATTTCTGTCTTCGGTTGTTTCGTTACGGACTTGTTCTTGTGACTCTAGCCGACGTAATTCCTCTTTCATCATGAAAGCATACTTATAACCATTATAGTACAATACGTTGGTGCTTAAGGCCTTTGTCTCTCCCACCATTGTTCCATTCATCCGGTACTCTGGTGGGTATCCAGAATTCGATTCCATAAAACTGCTGCACCCCTTGAAAAGACCAGTCTTCTCATCATACACATCTCTTTCAGCCCATTTGAGCGTTCGATCGCTAATCTCCAATGCTCGATTCAAAAACTCTCGATCGCCAGTGGCTAGATACAAATTCCAAGCCCCCTGAATGCCCACCACGGCGTCACTCAAAAAAGGCCAACCACCAAAGTGCCCGCAACGGTCCTGCAGCCACGTGATGCCGAGGCTCTTCTCCTCCTTGGTACAAGTTTCCAGTGTCCTTTGTGACTCTCGGGGATACAGTAGACCCAGGGAAAGCTCTATGGCATACGACGTATCTCGGGTCCACAGCTGAGTCCAACCTGCACCTGCCATGAATGTCCCGTCTTCTTGCAGATTCTGTGATACTTCTTCGAGTGCCAATGCAAAGGCATCACCATACCTCGAGAATGCGCTACTACCGGGGTCAAAAGTTGGCTTGTGGAGGACAAAATCTCCATCCGGGCCCGTTACGTTCTGCCCTGCGGCCAGTTTTGACCATATTAACGACAGAGCAAATAACGCAGCAGACAGCAAAGCCATGAGGTAACTTATCGGTCGGACACTCCAGAACTTGTCGTGAGAAGTTGTTTGACGAGACGACAAACTCTCAAACTCCAATGGTGACACGACTGCTGGTAATGTAGAGCTCAGGGGTTGTAATTCTTCTTCGTCTCTACTAGTGTGTCGTGCCCTTCTTGCAGCTGTAGTAGTATTTTTTGGATTCGTCATGGAGAGAATAATGAATAATGGGACGTCGATATGTCGATATCATTCTTTTTTGTATTTTGCGATCTTTAGCTTCGAACTAGTGTCCGTCTAAGTGTTGGTTTACAGTAGGTAAAGGGGTGGCGATATTTTAATCGTTCTTTTTCACTCAATTCTCAAATTTTGATCAACGAGTCGTCCCTGCAATGCTCGAACATTTTCCAGTCGTCGTCGGGAGATCCTAGAACCAAAAACAGTCTTCTACGCACATTAAAACCAAAGCGCTAGTTCTGATACTTCTGCAAGACCGCTTTGCTGATGGCTCAAATCCATCCCGACGCAAGAAAACAGCGATATTCTGTGTGAGCACGAATTGGACTTTGGTGCACTCAAAAATGAAACAAGTACATGGCGGCGACATGTAAGACAAATCATCGCGTGTGCTATAGAGCTCAAGAAGTTGTTCGTAATAAGGGGTAAATGTGCTTTAACAGCTCCTACATCCTTTCTGTCCGACAGTCTATGAATCGTCAAAAATGCCCCCAATACTCCATTGCCGCAATCTGTCATTAATTCCCACGTAGTAAGTCAACCAGAGCTCCTTCCGAATCGCATCAGCTTCCAAAAACTTGGCTTCCTCTCGTTTTTGACATCGTTCCACGACCAAAGTTTCTATTCTTTGCAAGGTAAGGTTGTCGGGAACGTTTCGAGACTTTGAACTCATTCGAAAAGCATTGCTTGCTTCCCAGTGTGTGTGAACACCATTGGCAAATAAGATGGGTGGAACTAGTTCTGTAGCAAGATTGCTAGTAGGAATTTTTGCTGCACCACCTACTAGAAAGGGAGACTCATCCTTTTTTAGGTCATTTTCTTGTGTTTGAAGGAAAGACCAAGTCTGTTGTGCATCGTCTACAGTCACACGGTATGTCCTCATTAGTTCAAGCGAGAGAAACCGGACCAGATCTTCATCCTGTCGGACTATTGCTTCTGTTCGCTGTCGTATCAACTGTTCCACACGAGTTCGACTCACTGCATTTTCGTGACATCTACCATTACTTTCCTCGGTAATGGGTGGCGTTGCTTCTTGGTAGTCGCTGCATTGCGAATCCTTGTCGGGTTGATTCTCGTCGGGGGCATTAGTCAAAAATAGTGTTTCCTCCCACTCATCCACTCCATCCGCTCGCCATAGTTTGTGTTCGTCACTGTATTGAATACCATTGATGAGCAATTCAAATTCAACAGCGTCGGCTTTTTCTTGATTACCTTCTTCGCGTGCCAGAGTTAATTGTGCCAACAGTCCGTGCACATCCTTCCACGCCAAGGGACAAATATCTGGATCCATCGTTTCACCAACGTGACGATAGGAATGTCCTCGGGGTCCGTGCTTTTCTTTCAAGCGTCCCATCGCCGTTTCCTGTTTTTTGCGCAAATACGATGGTGGTGCTGCTCCCTTTTGGGTCGTCCAAATGGGAGGGTCGTTGTAAATGCGGACCCCAAATTGTTGTCGCAACGCTGCACAAATCGCATCACTGGTTTCGAAATCTCGAGCTTTACGTGTCGCATAAAGTTGTTCCAAATAATCCTTAAGTTGCTGTCGACGAGAAATTGACAAATTTTGTAGAAACGTCGTGGCATGATCGTCTCGGGGATCTTGTCGATAGAATTTGGAGAATTCTTGGTCACTACTACTACTACTACTACTACTACTCTCGTCGGGAGCATCGACCGGTCGATTGAATACGGGCTTTGTTGATGACGACAGGGTAGTACTGCTTGTTGATCGATGCAGGCGCTGGTGCGGCAGCCATGACTGTACCGATGTTACGCCTGCGAGGAGGCATATACAGCATCGTTTGCCCTTCATTGCTTCATTGCTTCCATGAAGAGGTACTGAGTACGCATTAAGTGTATTTCAGAGGTCAGAGGTGAACGAAAAAGTAAGTGGAGAAAAACAAAAAACAAAGATGGGTTGAAGCCAAAGATTTTGAATGCAATTAAAGCACGACTGATATTCCGTTAAGTAACTGTGCGTCAAAAACCTTTGATTGTTGAGTCGCAAGACTGGCTGACAACTTAATTAAGTACTAGATAACTGGTGATGTGCGTGAAGGGCTAAATCTCACATACATCATCCAGAATTCCGACAAATTCGTACGCTGCCTCGTTTCTCATCACCACAGCGACAGTTCTAATAGAAAACTAAAAAAAATCGTAAAACGCAACAACAACAAGCAGCAAGGTCTCTACTAAATCCAACTTGACTAGCTAGAGTAGACCCTGCTGAGCACTTTCAGTCCTCTTTAGAAGCAAAAGAGAGTACTATTACTCATTTGTTCAGCTCAATATTTGGCAATCTTGAGAATAATCTCTACAGTACAGCAAAATCTGACAAAAAGAATTCAGCGACATTTTTTCAATCACATTCTCAGCACACGACAGAATTTCATTCAAAGCTCGTCTGTCCTGCATGTATACAAAAAGAGAGTTTTTTTGCAGCAGTGTCTACTACTAGTAGTTACAGTCATTCGCGCTAGCTGTATTTAAATCGCCAGCTAGCCAGCACCACCAGCAACCAACAACAAAGAACACACATCACCATTCACAGAAACAACAATGATCAAGTGGAAGCAACGACTGTACGCTTTTTTGTTACGACGAGTTCTGGGACCTCTGCTAGATGTTCCATCACAAGAAAAATTGCACAATTGCATTGAAATTTCTCTTCAGGAAGGAACCTTTACGCTGAACAATGTGGGTCTGTCGACCTCGTACTTGAATTCTCAAGACTCTGTCCAAAAAGCAGCAATGTGTATACAAAAAGCTCGCATCGAATCCATCTCCATTCAATTGTCACTAGTGGAAGGACCACGAAACGATGGTGAACCAGCGTCGTCTTCCAGTTCGCTGGCTTGGAGGGCCATGAATCTGGGAACTTCTGTGGCTTTGTTAGCACAGGTGGAAATTGATGGCATTCAATTGGAGGTCGAACCTCTGACCAGACCACAATATCACGGCAGCAGCACCAGCAGCAGTAGCACCCGCAGTAGCAGTATAGAAGAGTCAGACAACAGTCAATCGCTGGCTCCAACAAACACCAGCAGTCGCGTAGAAGAAGCAGAAGTAGAAGAGTCGGCACCCAGAAGCTACCTGTCGTCGTACATTGAAGCTGCACTGGCCTCGCTCCAACTAACACTGAATTTGACCAATTTTTCCGTTCGATTATGTCAGCCCAATAGTGCCCTGCAAGACGGTGGTACTACATGGATAGAAGTTAAATTGCCATCCTTGTCCTATCAAGATCTGGATTCCGGTTCATCGTCATCTTCGACGATTTCCGCGAGTCCCGAGCAGCAGGACGTCTCATCGGGCAAACCTATTTTGGAGAAATCCATTCTGTTTCAAGGAATTACTATTGCAGTGGGAGAAGAGATACCACAGGTTGACGAAGGCAGTGATGATAGCAGTACCAGCAGTGGCAGTAGTCATGGTTTCTTGAGGAGATCTCCCAATCTAGTGTCCGTCATTTGCTATGCGGAAGGAACGGGGCATGTGGCCTTGAGGGCTGTGGAATATACGTATGGGAACCAAGAAGGGACAAGCAGCAACAAAAAGAAGAAGAAGCCGCCACGAGTACAACAAGATGTTGATGTACGTCTCAATCAGCAAATCAAGATATCTGTAGACGAAACGGCTTTTTTACAGCTTCAAGCCCTTACAGATGGATTTGCATATCAAGTCGAAAACGGAGGAGACAGCAATAGTAGTGCTGCAAGTCATGAAAAGGTGCAAGAGTCACTTTTGGAAGACTCGGCATGTTCTCCGGTCAGTGATGCAACTCTGTATGAGGGCGGTGTCAGTCGACGGGATGAAATTGAACTTTACACAATCAGCGGAATGATAAAACAGTACAATGAAGCCAAACGTTTGGCAGAACAAAATCAAATGCGAGGCGGAATGCTGCTCCCTTCCAATGCCTACGAAGAGGGTGAGCATGTGGGGGAAGGTGATTCCAATACATTTGATTGCTTTTTTGATGCCAACGACAAGAGCTTCCATCACTATTCTTCTGTCATGAAGAGTAGTATTATGTCATCGCAAGCGGCGGAATTGGGCTCAAACTTTGTCCACACAAAGTTACGTTTTCATTTATTGGGGGGAGGAGTCAAGCTGTCTTTTCGAAATCGCCGAATGGAGACAGAACCGTTTCATGGATCAGACGAATACATTCTATTGAAATTCAACGACGTAAACCTTACATCCAGTGTATCCGGTAAAAGAGCAGAATATGCTCTCCAAATTGCCCATTTAGACATTGACGACGCCCACGTGCCTTCCAAAAAAGTCAACTCGGTAGATGATCGGCGAGTAGTGATTGAAAGTTTGTTATCCTTTGAGGATGATTTCCAAGACCAAGATATATGCGATTGCGAAGATGTACTGGCACAATCTGCTTGCATCTCCATGCACGTGAATATAGATTCTGATTTAGAGGAAGGGCCTAAGCTTTGCGACATGGAAATCACCATGAAACCTCTAGAGCTTGCTTTCAGACCGGTAACTGCTGCCCATATAAAGGCTCTGGCTACTTCTCTGACAAGAAGGAACACAGGGCAACATCGTGAATCTAGCGATGGCTCGGGCGAAATACAGGACGCCGTCGACAGCAAACTCAGGATAAACTCGATTTACTGCACTGTTGCCTCTGTGACAGTGTCATTTCCAGTTCTGGTGCAAAGCGACTTTTCATCTATCTATCATCGATGTGGCTACTTTGTGAATGGCCAGGCCTCTAGTTGGCCAGCCTTGGGTATCACATTGGATAATTTCAGCATTGAACACCGGCGCCGCGATGATGGTCCTAGACACACCAGCGAGAGGCTTGAGATGACCACATGCTTTGATTGCCATAGCATAATCTGTTTTGCGTCTTCACCACGGAGTTCTGAGAGCCCAAGCGATCGAAGGAGCCAGCGTATAGACTTTTTTGCTGCCACGGGACGTTGCGAGGTCGATCCATACATTCCGATTGGAATTGAATACAGATCAGTTTCGCAAGAATGTATGAGTGACTCTAACTTCGGAAAGAACACCTTTCCAACTGTCCCTGCATTCTCATCATTCAAGGCACGTCAAGAGGACGAAGACGAGGACGCTAAAATTGACCGCATTTTATCGGAAAAGTTGCGCGATGTGGATGTGTCTGGTCGTCGAGCCCTGCGAACCAAGGATCCTCAAAACGAAATGCTCGAAGAAGCGGGAAAATGCGGGGCGGTGGTCATGATCCATATTCCCGAAGTCATACTTGATATTTCAAAAGGTGAATTAGAAGGATTAGTGAATATGCTGCACTGCATTGTTCCGGACAAAAAGAACGGAACGGAACCTTCCGAGTCGGGGTCCATAGGCTCGGATCCTCTGCCATCACATAGATCACTCGCGATATCAGTCGCCTGCGATGTAATTTCACTTTCCAGTCACAATCAGACCTCGCCCAGAGAGCAACCAAGTTGGAATTCACACGTGCTGAGACTTGACAGATGCAGAGCACATACAATCATTGGTGTGAGTTCTGTGCGGTTCGTCCGTTTCCTCTCCCATGAATTCACAATGTTTGAGGTGTCGAATCTCGAGAACAGAGCACCAACCAAGATCCCCTGTGACGCCCAGAGCAAATGTGCTGTACTGAGGAGCCGTATCGTAACAACCAATAATTCTTCAGCCACTCCCATTTTCTACCGTTCCAAGCTTTTTCAAGCATTGTCTCACGGTAGTCCTTCGCTTTTGTTGGATTTTGTCCAGCCTAAAAGACCAAACGATGACAACTGTCTCGGTGACAAAGAGCAGAGTATATTCTTGTCTATCTACAACATGACGTATCGCTACGACCCAGGCTCGGATTGGCTGAACAACTTGCTTTCCACTTTCAAGGACCTAAAATTGAAGAGCAGCGACGACGCAACTAGTGAATCCAATCAAACTCCTAGCAACATTACGACCTTGACAAGACTATACTTCTCTGTAGCTGATTGCAACTTTGACTACACATCAATGCGACAATTCAAGACAAGTTCTCGATCTATTCTGCGTTTTGGCGATCTGCGGCTGTCTAGCAACATCATGAGGCCTGTTGCGGCGAATCAAGCCTTCAGTCTTTCAATAGAGGACGTTTCTTGGTACCTGAGCAACACTCGCTGTCCCTATAATGTTGAAAACTCCTTGATACCAGGATCGGAATTGATGTTGTCTCCCAGAGAACTCTCCCATAAACTACCTGAAAGAGTAGAGTCCGCACCAGGATCCCACACAGAAGTGGTCTTTCGTGAGATGGGCTTCAAAACTATTCTAACTCTGGAATCCGTCGACGCTATTCTAGCCAATACAAATCAAAAACAAAATTACGCGAAGGAGCCGGCGCTTACAATCAGCCTGACACTTGGCGAGCTGTCCTTGTACACGTGCAAAGACTCATTCAAGTGTTTCACAGATACCATTGGCGACCTTCAAACCAAGATGACTGCTCTCACTAATGATGACATTGACGAGCTCAGCAAAGTCACTCCTAAACAAACAATTGAGTCATCACCGGCTCTCGAACAGAATTATCAGGATAGGATCGAAATGATTCCCGTGGACGCGACTGCCGATTTTAATTTAGATGGATATGATTGGACTACAATCGACCACGACTTTAATGCTGCAGCTGAGATTCCCCCTGGTCAAGAACAAACAGCTCGCTGGTACAATAGTACTCCCAGTGTTTCATTAGAAAGTAGCGATCTTATTGATGACGGAGGGGTCGATTCTCACATATCTAGTGGTCCTCGCATCGTGCATCAGCATTTTTCTCTACATGTTGTCTCTGATCCAATGTGCGGGGGAGACATGGATGCTCCTAAATTTGCTGGAACCAACAAGATATTTGCGAAAACTCGGGTTCTCCTCCACGACATGAAACTGAAGGTGCGCCTTTTTGACGGCTACGATTGGCCGGAATACCAGACAAAGCGGAAGCCCAAACCGAAGGCGCTTTTTGTCATTGATGAGCTAATGCCCGGTGCAGACGACGCAAAAACGTCTGAGGGCAAGCCCCCTAGTGTGATCACTGCGAGCAAGAAGGCGGAATTGATGGGAGGGCTTTTGGCCGGAGCTGATAGCATCCACAGCACGACTTTCGAAGACTTGCCGTTGCCCGAAGAAAGGGCGAAGAATTTCCTTACCCAGCAGGAGCTGCGGCGCTTGTCTCGAAGAACAAATAGCTACATCCAGTTGTCAGTCCAAGGAATCAGTCTTCGACTTGACTCCTACTGCGATTCAGAGGAGCACCGTTTAAAATCCTGTCTGGATTTAGCCCTGGATGACCTGTTTTTGGCGGAGACCATCAGCAGCGCGACTCCGGTAAAAATGATCGGAGAATGGTTCAATGAGACAGAACATCCCAGAGATTCCAATCAAGGGCTCCTCATGTTCAAGGTGCGTGGTGTGAAAATAACTAATTGCGTAGATTTGAATTATTAAAGTTGTATCTGACTTGTTTTACCTCTCGACTTCATTATTTTGATTTCGTAAAGATGGTAACATGGGAACCAGTTTCTCCTTTGACATCAGACAACGAGATTGCTAGCGACGAGTGCGAGGTCGCGTTGACATTGGCTCCAGTGCGATGCATTCTAGATCAGAGGGCCATCAAATTCCAGAAAGCCTTCTTGCGTGACGACGACGGCGAGCAGGAAAACTTAGCGCAGGGCTGGGAATCCGATCTACATCCAGTTCCACCGCCCCTACTGCGCACCTTCCGCGTCAGACCCGTTAAAATGAAGATTGATTACTTTCCTCAACAGATAGACACTGCAGCATTGAAGAATGGCAGCGTGGTGGAGTTGATCAACCTCAGCCCACTTGACTCCATGGTATTGATGCTGCATTCAGTGGAAATCGAACACAGTATTGGATTTGGCGAAGCTATGGGCAGCTTGGTGAGCCACTGGCTCGGAGATATTTGCGCTACTCAAATGCACAAGTTTCTGACCAATGCTCGCCCCTTTGAGCCTTTCACCAGTGTAACTGGTGGCGTTGCGGATTTGCTGGTGCTACCGTGGGATGCCTACAAGAATGGCGAGAATGTTTCTCGTGCACTGCGATCGTCCGTAAAGTCTTTTGTCGGTACCGTGGCAAACGAGACTCTGACAACATCGTCGCGCCTGGCTGCATTTATTGCGGGCGAAATGGCCAAGGCTAGCAGCTCTCCATCCTTACCAAGTTCCTCGTCGTCCGCCAATACCTCGCTACCCTCTCGTCCCTTGGGCGCTCCTCGGCACGTGGGAGACGCGGCCGGTCATGCACTCGAAAGCTTGGCGAGAGGCCTTCAAACTGCCAATTACAAGATTTTGATTGTTCCTTACCGCGAATACCGCCGATCTGGAACCAGGGGCGCAGTAAAGTCGATTGTCAGGGGCATTCCCATTGCTATAGCAGCGCCCGTGGGTGGAGCTTCGGAGGCGCTGTCGTATACACTGTTGGGTGCGCGGAACCAGTTTCGTCCTGACATTCGCAAGGAAGAGGAAGTCACACAGAGAGGGTTGCATTATGGCGGCAAGTAATTTTTTGAATCATGGAAGGGCGGAACAATTGGACGAGGATGGACTCCTGTGGGGGAAAAGGCTAAACTAATAAAAATAGAGATAAACTTGAACTTTACTTGGTAAATCTCAGCATGTTTGCAGTTCATTATTTGGTTATCGGTAATACTATTAAGTTATGTCACCCTGTCTCCTGCGATATCTTTCTCTAGTAGGTTAGCCTTGGCTAACTTAGCCTAGCCTTGGCTTACTTAGCCTAGCCTAGCCCACTGTCATTCTGGCAGCCTTCAAGACTTTGTCAGCTTCCTTATCCGCGGTCGCAGGGTTCATCTTTTTGATTTTCTTGAGCTCCGCATCCAATGCAATTTCGGTTTCTGTTCCGCTTCCCTCGGCCTTGATCAATTCTTTCTTCTGGTTCTCCAATGCCGTAATCAGCAGTTCTTGCAGTTCGCTCGCGGGCTTTTTGGCATAATTTTGAAAGGAGGGACGATCCGTCTTGTCCCGCATATCCAAAATCTTTCCAACGTCATCACCCGACGTACACACGTACACACCCTGGAATCCCTGCAGAACATCGTAACGTTTGGGAGGTTTGTCTGGCAAGGCCGCCGGATCGGGCCACGTCACGGCGTACCACCAGCGACACAACAACTTTTGGACGAGCTGTCCTTTCTTGCAGTCGCTCTCGTAGAGTGCAGCCGATGCCGAAGCATAGTCCTTGTTGCTGCTGATAGAACTGATGGTAGAAACACTGGGTTTCGTTGGAGTTTTAGAAACCTTTTTCTTGGCCGCTTTTTTGGGCTTCGGACTACTTGCATTGCTACTGGGTTTCGTTTTTAAAGAAGCCAAAGGAACATCATCATCATCACTGCTTTCCTCGTCATCATCACCATCATCATCGTCCCCAGCCTCTTCTTCTTCCTCTTCTTCGACAGCAGCATCATCATCGTCGGCGTAGTTCACAGCCTTGCGTTTGCGGCTGGATCGACTGTCGGTGCTTTCTCGGGTTCTGAGAGAACTGAGAGGTACATCTTCTTCTTCTTCTTCTTCTTCTTCACCGTCCGCTCCGAATTCAATTTCTCCTTCTTCACCACTTGACATTGTTGTTGTTGTTGTTGCTGTTTGTGAGGTGACTAGTAGCTAATAGTGAAGTCAATGGCAAATTACTGATGAAGTAGAGGCTATTTTGGCTGTTGGGCTCTATTATTGTGCTTTTCTTGTCGGAGTTGGCGTGGCCACTGGACTAGACTAATCTACTACTAGTAGCTAGTAGTAGTCTCTACTACTACTACTAGTAGGTCTAGTCTACCATGAGAATAAAAGGATAAAAGCGTGTTTTTAAATCGTTTCTTAACTTTGAGGGTATTGGACGTTGATGTGAGCTTGGATATTATCAGAGTTAGGGTTTAAAAGCTGGCAATCCGCGAGCGAACGCTACCGCGTTCTCTCGACTCTGCCAGCTCTCTAGGGCTACGTTCGGCTAGGTAGGGTGGTTTGGAGAAACTCGGCAATTTACTAGGGCCGACCTTTTCTCCGTTCCGAGGCGCCCGGGTGAGAGGGCAGACCGCTAGGGTTGCTCT
>Ga0210036_1001808_pt1 | contig 23500 bp, 19 predicted proteins | sample CryGeymeta201515_FD_185469 | JGI IMG/M metagenome (GOLD analysis project Ga0210036, IMG submission 185469) | Groundwater microbial communities from Crystal Geyser aquifers in Utah, USA - Crystal Geyser metaG 2015-15 (SPAdes) (version 2) | ecosystem: Environmental > Aquatic > Deep subsurface >...
TAGGCACACGACCTAATAGAGTAAGACCTAACTCCTGAGTCCTATCATCGTCCCTAACAGGAGACAAGGTAAACTGCCGTAGTCCACCTGGGCTTAATTTGGGCAGCTTGCTCCGCTTCCAGTTTGCAGGCCTCTCGACTTGCGCAGATAATAACACTTTCCTTTATTGGAATATGCTCATATTCGCAGTTTGAATTTTGTAATGCAACAAATTCCCTGGTGAATAATTTTACTAACGCAATTTCCTCGGATTCAAAGGATAAGGGAAAGCTCTCTTGTTCGTTTAATAAGGAAGAATAGAATTTATTTGGAATCAATAAAATCACAAGCTTTATTAATTATTGTTTTCTTAAAGCGAAGCACACAGTTGAATAATGTCGTCACCGCGCAGTTGATGCAAGCTGGAACTTGAACCGCCTCCTTGCTACAGTACAAAGCTTAGACACCACCACGGAGATGAGCACCCGAGGTTTCCTCGGACAATAATCGGCGCTCACCTCCAGCTAACTTCGTCAATCCATCCTTAACCATATTTTTGGTAAGTCCATACATTCTTTCAACAGAAGAGGTGCTGGCCTTGTAGCTGTAGCAGCGATCAGAAGAATCATATTGCCAGCGGTAATCCGTCATGATATCGACCTTGTCAATAGGAACAACGACACCAGGGGAGTTCCTGGGGACTTCAAATCTAGAAGAACAGGAAAATCGGATGTCATCCGTGGTTGTTCCGTAGTAGTTGTCAGCGCCACATTCAAAGAAATAATCGTAGCTGAAAAACGATTGAGATCCGGGGTCGCCACAGAGAGCACCAAGATTCAGCCAGCGGCTTCCCCTCTCGGTCGCTGCAGAATCACATTCAATGTCTGTACTATAGTATTCTGCTCTTGTCTGCGGGACGCCGTCAGTGGCAGTGCAATCCTTTGTTGCAGGAGAAACAATTGTTGGGGTGTTCACGTTAGAAAGCAAATCCATAAAGGTATTGGTGGGTTGAACATGGACAAAAGATAATACTTACATAGATGGCAACATCCACATGTTCATTGACAACAGAAAATTCGTCTTCGATGCATTCGACGACACTATCACTGACAACAGAGCACTTCTTGTCACTGTTACTTTCTCCCAGGGTGATGGTACCGTCAATGCACTCAATTCTGATACCAGTTTTTCTTCCAGAGCAAGTAACGTCATCATACCAGAAGCCAGAGCCAAGCTGGAATGTAGCAGTGTACTGACCTGCAGGAAAGGGTTCAAGATTAGAAAGGTCAAGTGCTTCTGCTGGCGGTGCCTTCGAGCCATTGTCTGTTTTTATGCACTTCTGAGGGAAACGGTGGTGGTCAGCAATCAGGTTCAAATCTTTATATGGCACCAGGCAGCTATCAGTTCTACAGCTTCTTCCCGAAAAGCAATTATAACGGTCATTGATTGCCCAATCAGATGCAAAGTCGCATTCTGTGTACGCATCTTCATTTACATACTCTGGACCATCCTCTGTTTCACACATGACATTTAGTTCGCCCAAAACAAGATTCTTTCCGCTTGTGCTGGTGGCTCCTCCGGCTTCTCCGACACACCTTCCTTCTTCCTCTGTAGTCTCTGTTCCAAGGACAACCGCAGTAGAGTCTACCCCATTCACGTCATCAAGCGCTGAGCAAGTGTATTCAATTTCAATGTAGTTGTCTTCCATAATATATGTGCCGAGAACAAAACGAGAGTTCCGATCAATGTAAACATCATCGCACGCATCTTCTCTGCAGGTTGTTTCGCAAAGTGCAATCTCACCATCACCGTTGGTGCTCGGTTTAGGATCCAAACAAGCAGCGCCATCGCCAACTTTGATGAGCTCAAGTTTCCCTTGAGGGCAATAAACACCAAAGACATCTGTAGACCAAACGGAAGACATATTGAGGACCCTGGCTTTCCAAACAATAAAAAAATTTAGTTGAGAAAATTGCTGCACCAATGCTGAACCTACCTTTGCTAGGGCCCTCGCATCCTTCATCAATGGCTCTTTTGAATCTGAACTGATATTGTGTTGAATATGTAGTTCCAGCCACAGCCTCAAAGGTTTCCTCAATAGTAGGCGGCGGTGTAGGTGATGCAGCTGGAGGGCTTGTTGTGTCTGTTGGCTCTGTCTCCGAGGTTGATGTAGATGATTCCTCAACAGTAGATGGTGGAGTAGGAGATGCGGCTGGAGGGCTTGCTGTGGTTGTTGGCGATGACTGAAGCTCTGTCTCCGAGGATGATGTAGATGCAGGTGCAGGAGCATTCAAAGCCAAGCCCCCACCGGCAAAGCAACTCTCGAACTCCCCAGAGCTCCAAGCCTCGTTGGTACTGATCTGGGCAACTCCGGTAGGCAATAGTTCGGAGCTGGCAGAACGAGCCACAGCTGCACATGTGGGACGTCCATCCTCCAAACTATTGGTATTATCGTCAGCGCATTCAATACGATCAGCCGAAAAAACAGTTTCATTGCCGCAATCCATACCAAGCTGGAGGTAGTGGGATACCGTGTCTGCCTCTTCACTGGCGCAAAAGGAGTCGACAGACGCAAACTCTACCACTACCGTGGGAACAGCATCCTCGGCGGTGCATGTCTGCAGATGTGTCAATGGTTATGAAGCAAATATATCATGAGAAAAAATACTAGCTGGTGCTTGTACTGCGACGATGCACACAAAAGCAAAGAAAACTTACAAAGCGAACTCCACTAAAGTCATTAACAAAAAACTCGGCCGAGTCGTCAATACATTCCATGATATCATCACCGGTAACAGTACAATTCACATTGGGGTAGAGACCTCCAAGAAGTTCAATCTCTCCGTTAGTACAGGTGATAGTCTTCGTAGCAAAGTCCCCACGGCAATTCTCCAGATCCAGTCCAAGCTGCCACTTGGCTTCGAAGGCAACGGTGACCGGTCCACTCAGAGATCCAGTCGAAGCATCATCATTACCATTACCAATACCGATACCACTGCCGGTGCTACCACCTGCTCCGACACCGATACCACCACCACCAATTTGAAGATTTCGGTTGCTTTCATCGACGGCCTTCTCAGCCGATGATAGGAAGAGGCACGATGCTCCTACCAGGAGAGTCACGAATTGCGGCTTGCAGATCATTATTCGTTTTCAATCTTATTCGGTGTAATTGACAGACCTGTTGCTTTAAGAGAAGTATTCGAAGTTAATTCGATGAAAGAGTAGTTTAAACTTAAAATACGAGATGTTAAATTATTATGAGAAGTTAATAGGGGAAAAAATTGGTAGTCTAGTGCTTTATCTTCTTTGTTGCTTGCTTGCCTTCAACTGGTACAGTATTAGGAAAGATTGAAAACCATTCATAACCACGACATGTTTGAAGAACCACGACAGCAGGTTTGATGCGACTACTTTTTATCCAGGATTTAGTTGGAAGCTTTCCACGTATTATTACTCTGTAGCTCTGCCAGCAGTACTACTGTAGTTGAGTTTGTTTGCCTCGCCTAAAACAAAATGTACCAGTATCTGAAAATCCAAGTCTGAAAATGAATCTTGTGTGTTGATCAATTACAGAACGAATGTCTCAGCGGATTTCAAATTCCATGTGATTCGAGCTGGCCAGCAGCTCATGACATCATGATGATCCAGTCGTCGAACAACGCCGAAGATGATAGAGTGAAGAAACACTGAGATACTACTGTACCACTTATACGAGGTAGTACTGTACCTGGGTAGTAATGATGTTGTTGTCTTCTCTATCCCAACAAGAGTACGAATCGCCAAAGACGATTGATGACAGGTGCCCTGAGTATTATTGGACACCATTAATATGACCCCCGTAGTCCCACCTAGTGGTATCAGGTACCAGGTACTGTACCTGGTATTTGGTTTATCAAAATAATTCGTGATTTTAATGTGAGCCGTCTAATTCTCTACTAGTAGTACTTCACTGCCAGTATTGGTAGTAGTATCTCACTGGCTCACTGCTTTCCTCAATTACCAGGGGTAAAATAGGGAGGCAAAAACGGCGGTAATAACCGTTCATCTAGGTACTAGCTAGTATTGGCTACTACTCCGTACCAGTTAGTGCTACTGTACTTACTCCGAGTAGTACTCTAGTTATTTTGCTGCCTGATACTAGACTAGTATGCTGCATCCGATGGGCAGCTATCTACAGTACAAATTTAAGGTAGCAGGAGCGAGCCGCTCTGCAGAGGAATGCGATGGCTAGCGTCTTTCATCATATCCCATCGAATCTGCTTTTCCATACGATTGTGCACGTTAGCTTGGCGAAGGGATTTTTTTTCTTCGATGAAATAATAGTATGGAATCTCTTCCTCGCTGCTTGCTGGACTGACCACTCATTTAATGACCATACTAGCTCGTAGTAGTGTGAACGAGCGATAACTAGCGTACACGTTATTCCATGTAGTTGCAGCTTTTACACCCGAAGAAACCGTAAATTTATAACGCGGGGGGCTTTACCCAAAATTTCCATGACATACTCCAAAGACTGGTCTTGCACACTAGCATTCTGAACGGCCATTAACACATCTCCCACTTGAACGCCAGCTTGGGCTGCACTGCCGGAGGGATCTATCTCTGCCACTACCACACCAGGCAATGTCTCATCGCTACCGTTGCATTCGTTTTCGTCTTGCTCTAGTACAATCCCCAGCGGTTTTTGTACGCTGACGAGGACTTGCTCACCGTCATCAAAGGAAAATCCCGTGCCAATCATGAGACATGTGCTTGCGACGGTTATAACATTGTCGCTTCTGCAGACATTTTGTCTGCTAATTGATACAGCTGAATTCAAATGGAATTTTCCTAGCGTTTTGTTAGTCGAAAATTGTGGTCCGATATTGACCCTGGCAAAGCTCCAGATTGCCAATGGACATGATATTATCCAAAGCACGACGAGCAGGGAAAGCATTGGTGAAAATGGATCCCTCCGTTGCGTCATTAGCAGGAAGCAGCCTCAGAATTAGATTATACCGAGAAATAGATTTTGCTTCCTATCTGCGAACCTCGCTACAACTTTGCGGAGAGATATCTCATAGCTACAGTAGTAGTCTACTAGCTACTCTATTTAGTAGGTTAAGTAGAAGGTGACACCAACAAGGTAGTAAGATCTCTTGCCATAGATTACAGTATCGAGTACTGTACAGTCTACTGTACTTTTCAGATAAAAAATCTTGTTTTCGACGCGCGCACACGCGCACAGAAGAACGTACTGTAACAAGTACTCTACTGTACCTGGTATGTTTTGACCATCATTCGTCGATGGTGTCGTTGTTCATCTGCATCGATCTTCTTATTTTTCCCAAATGCTGCCCGAGCAACAAAATAATGAAAGAGGAGAAGCAGCCCCCTCCTCACGCTTTCGCAAAGCCCCAGCAACAACGCTGAGATATTGGACACAACATTCAACGCACTGAAGAAACTATACATAAGTCAAGTTTCTCCTACCATCCTACCATGACCTTTTCATCGTTCCTTCCGCAGATCCTCCTCGCCGCCATCTTGGCTGTAATTGTCAACGTGTGCAATGGCGAGATTGTCGAATTAGCACCTCAAGAATTCTACGAAATGCATCTTGCCGGAGCCTTTGCGGCTGTTGTCGATGTCCGAACCCAGGAGGAATGGGAAACGGGACATATTTTCAATGCTACCTTGCTGGATTCTCTCCAAAATGCCAACACGCCCGACGAAATTGCATCCATTGCCGACTTGGGCGGGTGTGAAAATTGTCCCCTGGTCGTGTACTGCCGAACGGGTCGAAGGTCTGGTATTGCTTTGGAAAAACTTGCTTTGGCAGGATTTGCGAATCTGTACAATGGAATGGGTGTAAGCCAATGGACGGATGCAGGATACGACTTGGTGAACTCGACCTCTGTCGAAGTCGAATGCAAACGAGAAGTAGAAGAAGAGCCAGCTTGCCCCAAGTCTGCTAATACGGCAGATGATCCCAAGGTCCCCATCGTCACTCAAGAGTCGACATCCGAGACAAGCACCACCACGGCAGATGGGGAGACGAGCAGTACCTCAACGGCAGCAGAAATCGTCGATGCAACCTCCGATTCAGCATCGATTTCTAGTGGGTCTCTTGCGTCCCTTTTTACCATGGTAGGTATTCTTCAATTGGTTCAACTCTAAGATTGAGATGTGAATGACGAATTCAAAGTACTAGAATATACATTTAACATGATAGTTAATGATTCTAATAATTGGTTGTGCTGGGCAAGTTCTCGATAGAGTAATTCTGGGTTGACGACTCCTACGTAGGAGAAAGAGAATCAAAGGCGCGACCTAGTGCACCCGTGTACCTCTTCTTTTCGACTTTTCCTGCCTCGATTTGTATTTGCCTAAAGCAGGGACGCCATCAATACATAACACCAAAGATGGCCCAGGTGGATTAGCTACACTATATATTTTTGAATACTTACTCGATTATCAGAATACTAATCTATCGCTGGCTAGGGAGGCTGGTTGCCCAAACCATCACAGCTATTCTCTCTTGATTCGACAGAAAGTTTAAAAAAAGACCAGCTATCTACGTGGTAGACAATAAAAGTAGTGTTCGTCATCAGTAGCGACTACCTAGCTACCTACCTACCTTTAAGCTAGAGATAACCCAAGTATCCCTCTATTTTACATTTTTTTACTAGAGTATTTGACTGCACTAGGTCTATTTAAAAGTGAGTACGAGTATTGCTTAAAGCATTAGGTTACACGTGTAGGAGTAGAGAACTGACTCACATTGTACGTACGTCAACGGTGTTGCCCCTAAATGAGGTGATAACTCTGAAGCAATAACGAAAACAAACACAGTAAAATACAGAGATCTTCAAAAAAGTACCCCCAAAAGCAAAGAAAAAGATCTTGCGACACATGTTTGAAATCTGCACTCGCCTCCATCAATCAAAAAATCCCATTTTCTATCATTATTTTTTTACTTCCCATTTTAAAAATTATCAAAACATCAAAACCAAACCAAACCAAACCATGAAATTCCATTCGTCTGCCGTTCTGGTCTTGCTTGCAAGTGCCCTCACTGGGTCTGCTTTTGTCCCATCATCTCTTGTGGCCAGAAAATCTGCAGTTGCTACTACTGCTGCTTTTGGAGTTCCCAAAAGCCATCAACAGCGAAAAGAACTTGCCAACCGATGGATGAGTACCACAGAAGCAGCAGCCGCCGAAACGTACGAGTTCACGGTAAGTCAAAGAATACGTATAGTGTGGTTTTGTATTTCCTTTCTATATTCAATCTTGGTCTGACAATTTCTGTGGAAAAATTATTCCGATAATTGTTTACAGAGTGATGTTGGCCGAGTCATGGACTTGATTATCAATTCTCTCTACTCTGATAAAGACATTTTCTTGCGAGAACTAATCTCAAATGCTGCAGATGCATGCGACAAAAAAAGATTTTTGAGCCTAACAGCCGAGGACGGTGAAAATGTCATTCGGCCCGAAATCAAAATCAAAGCCAACATGCAGGACAACACTCTGGTTATAGAAGATGGAGGCGTTGGCATGACCAAAGATGAATTGATCAATAATCTTGGAAAGATCGCACAATCTGGAACTAAAGCTTTTGTTGATGCTCTTGGTCAAGGTAAAGCGGATGTTAATTTGATTGGACAGTTCGGTGTTGGATTTTACTCCGCATATTTGGTGGCAGATCGGGTTGAGGTCATTACCAAGTCGATGCAAGAAAATTCCAAACAATATCGATGGTCGTCTACGGCAGATTCATCCTACACCATTGAGGAAGATGATTCGGAGCCAATAGAAGGAAGTGGAACCCGTCTTATTCTGCATCTCAAGGAAGATTGCGCTGACTACGTAGAAACATCAAAAATCGAAGAACTTTTGGAACGTTATTCCGAGTTCATTGAGTTTCCAATCAACATCTGGAAAGAAACTACAGAATACAAGCAAGTTCCAGATGAGGAAGCCAACAAAGAATTGGAAGAAGGAGAGGAGCCCAAGATGAAGACAGTCCCGGAAACCACAGAAGGGTACGAACGGGTCAATACTCAAAAGCCCATCTGGCTTCGTGCTCCGAAGGACGTGACAGAATCAGAATACAAAGAATTTTACGCGTCCGCATTCAAGTCTTCTTACGATGAGCCCATGAAGCACACGCACTTTGTCTTGGAAGGTCAAGTCGAGTGCAAGGCCATTTTGTATATTCCTGGAATGCTTCCATTTGAACTATCCAAAGATATGTTCGACGAGAACGCCCGCAATATTCGTCTCTACGTGAAGCGTGTGTTTATCAATGACTCGTTTGAGGATTTGATGCCGCGCTGGCTGAAATTTGTCAAGGGTGTTGTCGACAGTGATGATTTGCCGCTCAACGTCAGTCGTGAAATCTTGCAAAAGTCCAAGGTCTTGAGTATCATCAACAAGCGACTAGTGCGCAAGTCACTCGACATGATTCGTGATATTGCTGAAGACGACCCAGCTCAATATGTGTTGTTCTGGAACAACTTTGGCAAATATCTGAAGGTTGGTGTAGTAGAAGACGATAAGAATAGAAAGGAGCTGGCGCCGCTTTTGAGGTTCTTCAGCAAAAATTCTGGAGAAGAATACACTAATCTCGACGATTACGTAGAGAACATGCCCGAGGGACAAAAAAACATTTACTATGTAACGGGAGATGGGAAAGAGAATGCAGCCATGTCTCCTGTCGTTGAAAAGCTGGCATCCCGAGGATATGATGTTCTTTTTGCTACCGAGCCTTTAGACGAGATCATGATGGAGTCTCTTCGCTCCTACAAGGATGTGGATATTATGGACGCTGCCAAAGAAAATTTGAAACTGGACGACGACAATGACGAGGAAGCCAAGAAAAAGAAAGCAAAGCTCGCAGAGGAATTCAAGGCTGTCAGTGAATATCTCGAGACTCTCTTGAAGGGAAAGGTCCAGAAGGTTGTCGTCTCGGACCTATTGACGGATTCTCCCGCTGCTTTGGTGCAGGGCGCGTACGGCATGAGCCCTAGTATGCAGCGATACATGAGAGCACAAGCGGTCGCAACCGGGCAAGATGACTCGGCCATGGGAAGTATGAACCAAGCTGTCTTGGAGATCAATCCCGACCACCCCATTGTCAAGGACTTGGATCGTATGGTGAAGATTGATAAGGAAGCTAAAGAACTTGAAAATTCAGCTCTTCTCATGTACGATGTTGCCAGCATGACCAGCGGATACACCGTCGGGGATATAAAAGGTTTTGCCCAGAGAGTCATGGGATTGATGAACGACCAGGCAAAGGTTGAAACAGGCGAAGCCAAGGAAGAGGAAAAGGAAGCGGAAGTCGAAACTGATGGAGCGGAAGTTGTTCCTGAGGTCGTGCTTGAGAACAACGAAGACGACGCGATGAAATCGGCCGACTAAATGGTTATTACGCGAAGGCGTCTGTTGTCGCGCTTATTCATGCACAGTAGCTATTAGATGAATCCTTCAGTTCATAATTAAGTATTACGATTAGTAAGAACAATAATACGGTATGGAGTGGACGAGAGTGGAGTAGTCTACCACTCGTAGTACTCTAGTCTAACTACTACTACTAGTGGTAATTAATACTAGCTAGTAGTAGTAGACAACTACTACTAGTAGAGTCCATTACTACCAGGGTACTACTAGACTATTAGCTAGCTAGACCCTACCAGGTACTGCCTGGCTCTAGCTAGAAGAAGACTTGCGAGCTTTTCAAATTTAGCGGCGGCTAGGAGTAGGGTTAATAATAAGCAAACAATTTTTTTCAGCGACTTTTTGTAGGCGAAAACAAGTGTTTACACTACTATAGTACTCGAGTAGTAGCTAGAGACTATCAGTCTTCGCACTACTAGATAGCAACCCAAAGCTTTGAACCTGTAAACCTCTCTCGTCTATTCGAGTAAAAGAACACTGATGGCTCAACTAATGAGACAGGAAAAGTGAGCAAGTACGATGCCACCACAAAAATATCCAACGGGTTTAGGATTTTGGAAACGATTTGGAAATTACGGTACATATCTCGGTAAAGTGGTCGACTACGATGCCGACGACGGACTGTACAGTGTTACCTACGAAGCAGATGAGGACAAGGAAGACTTAACCGAAGAAGAGTTAGCCAAATGGATCAAGAGATACAAGCCGATCCTTCCAGAAGGTTGTGGCAAGGTAACACTCGTATCTACAACAAAGGCAAAGACAACAAGAGGAGAGAAAAAAGACACAACACAAGTTGAAGCAAGAACAACACGAACCAAACGAAAAGCACCATCGACCTCTGACAACGACGACAACGATGTTGGCAAAGAAGAAGTAGCAAAGGAAGTCAATAGGAAGAAATCAATTGAAATGCCCGATGGTAGTGCGAAGGAAGCCAATTTTGGAACAAAAAGAGGAAGAAGCAGAAAAGTACTCCAATTTTTATCAAGAAGGCCTGGTGCTAAAGAGGAAGAAGAGGATGTTGAGGAGAAGGAGATTCGGACAGCCAAACCAACTAGGAATGAAGCGAAAGCATCTGAGTGTGATAACAAAATAATCCACTCCAAAAATACGAAAGGAGGTGGTGATGAGGAGGTAGAAGAATCTCAAGGTACTTCCAATGATTCTGTTGCCGAGGATGATGACGAGAGAGAAGAGTTGAAAACATGGGAAGACAATTTTGCCAAATTAGTCAAGTTTAGAGTACATTTTGGGCATTGTCATGTGCCAAGACTGTACAGTGACAGTAGTTTTTGCGACTGGGTGAAGAATATTCGGGACGGGGGCCGTAGAACTCTGTCCAAAGATCAGAGAAAGCAGTTGAACGATATCGGTTTTTCGTGGTCCCCCTTGCACCGATCTTGGCAAGAGAATTATGAACGTTTGGTACAATATCAAAAGCACCACGGAAACTGTAATGTTCCACACCCCTACCCAGACGATGCACCCCTGAGCAGGTGGATCGTGAGACAGAAGGAGAAATATTATAACTTGAGCCAAGAGCAACGAAAACTGCTGAATGATATTGGTTTTATTTTGGAGTAAAAATCAGCTAAACAGAGGAATAGTTCAACGAAAAATTCTTAGCAATTAAATTATTTGTACTTTCCAGACAAGATCTTTAATGGATTTGGGAAAATAAGAGGGACTGCTTTCATGTAGGTCTGATAGGCAGGATCATCTCCGTACTTTTTCTGCGCCAACTCTTGAGTATTCGAAAACGTCCTAGATGCCTGTCCAGTGAAGAGTGTGTAGAGAAAGAGAGGCGAGAGAGCGCTCAAAGCCAGGCGTCGGAACCTCCAAACATTTTTACATAAGACAGCCAAAGCAGAGTCTGCTGCTGGAATGGCTGGGGGTGGTTCAATGAGAGCTGGTGCATTCATCAGAAAGATTCCCGACCACAACAAGACATTGCCCAGAAAATTCGGGTGCTGTGATATGGACCACAGTCCAGCATTACAGAATTTACCGGGGTTAGCTTTTTTAAACATCCACTTTTGGTAGTCCGCTGTTGTTTCTGTAAGAAATCCCAGGAGAAACAAGCCAGCACCAGCCATGCTGCAGGGACTTTCCATTAGCGGCACATTATAGGAAGATGTGGCACCCAAAGAATGCGGCAAAGAGCATAATACTCCCCATAACAGTGAGATCAGCCAAAACCCGAAAGTACCACTGGTTGTAGAAAGGGTGTCACTTAAGCGAGCATCGTGCTTCGTCTTGAGAGCCCGAGAAAACAAAAAGGATGCCAACTTGGATGCCCACAAGCTCACACATAAGGCCGATAACTTTACCCGAGGAACGGAAGACGAGAGACCAGTAGGAATCGATGCAATCGCAAAAGCGCCCGTGCCCAAGAGATCTAAGTGGAGATGAGATCCACCGGAAAGAAGACTCACAACAAAACCAAGCGCATTTGCAGCCAACATGACTTGGTTGAATTGCCAGAACGGCCCATTGTCGAAGGTAACGGAAGAAAACGTCAACTTGGTGCTACTATCACTGCTGCCACCGCGAAGTGATAAAAAGAAAAGCGGATGGATCGTACGGGGAAGCTTGGCAGCGGTCTTACTGGCAAGTGGCGGCGCATTTTTTGTCTTAAATGTGAACTTTTCCGAGAAGGCGATAGTTTGAAATGATGATGCCCTTGTCACAGAAAAATTGAGCCAACACAAACCCAAGAGCAAGGCTCTCCTTTGATTACATGTCAGAATCATACTATTAACGTTGCGTTTTATGTTTTACTTTTTACTGTATGAAGTATGATCTTTCTACCTTGGGGCATGAAACCAAACTTCGTGATGGGTACACGGGATTCAAAATAGTGACTAACCACAAGGTACTACTAGTATATTGGAAGCGTTTTGGAAGTATGCCCAAAGCCCAAATTGCCGAGCAACTTCCTCAAACAGCTATGTACTCGTATGGTAGGTAGTAGGTCTACTCAAGCGCGAGTGCTGACTACTGTACTTCTTTCTGTATTACAACTAGTAGCTACAACTTTTGCTACAGGATTGCCATAGCAAGCCAAACTAAGTCAAAAATGTTACACTACAAGCAAGTGCCACAAATTAAACCAGCACAGTGCCCGGATTGACAGTCAGAATGCTCATTACATTTTCCTCCACGTTCCTCTTTTGCTTGACAAGTCGAGAAACCCCACATTCCCTCGCATCGACCAGATTGACACTCGTCACTTTGCCGGCATTTGGTCCCATTCTCTAGTAGCGGTACCTCTTCTAAACTACACTGTCCCGCGACGCACGATCCTGATTCACAAGATGTACCGCGTGTACAACTTTCTTCCAATGCAAGCTTTGGACCGCATACTCCACCATCTGTGCAGTAGCTAGTAGTCATGCAATTTTCATCTTCGGAACACCAGTGACCGTCTCGCCAACCAGTTGATGGTACAGGGAGACAACGATTGTCGTAGGCACTACTCGATTTTGCCAAGTAATTGACGCGGGTATGAATGGCCATAGAACTAGGCTCGCGTGCCATGACGTAGTTATGGGATTGTTTTTGGTAATTGAAGTTGCCTTCTCCGTCATAGAGGATCTCATGACCGGCATTTTTGACCCAAAATGCATATAAATACGGAACTGCATCGTAAACCTGTGCTTCCGAGTCTGTGAGAGTAAAGTGATAGTGCCGATCTTCATTAAAATGGGTGCAAACCTCTTCGCGATTGAAAGGAGATGTAGGAAGGAATGTCCTCATGACTCCAATACTCAACAAAAGTGGATTGTATTCCTTGAACAAGTATATGCTTGCTACCACTGCGATAGCTGCTCCCTGGGATCCGCCCGATAATACCAATTCACAATGCCCTCCTTCGCAAGAATTGACACATTCTCGCACTGATGCTTCAAAATCTGCCTGGTAATTTGTGAAGTAGCCACCATATAATCCTTTGCGAACAAAGCAATCCGTACCGGGGACTTTTCGAAATCCCGGTAGCAAATTCTGTGCCGAGTCAAAAGGATTGAACTCACTTGTGCCCCGAAAAACTGCATAGCAGACGTCGTCTACCTTTGCCACGACAGCCGCATCATTCAAACCATCAGAAAAGGCATCAAAATGCTCGTACATACCTCTATAATACGATACTTTTTTTTGTAGTCTTCTGTCATAGACAACTTTTCCCGCAAGTGTATAACTGTTGTAAAACTTGAAGAAAAAATCATCGTTGAGGATTTTGCTGGGTTCCACGTCGGCGGGCAAAGGAGTGCAGCTTTCAATGTTACTGAGCTGTCGTCGTTTGCTCGTAAGCTGATGATGTCGTTGTACATATTCATACTGTATACTTGACATAGGATCTTGTTGTGTTTTCTCTGGTGCAATGCCTATTTCCTGTTGATTTGGGTTTGGCTTTCTTTGGCAAGGTAGAGCTATACTGTACTCGATCCACGAGAAACCGTACAAAGATGAGTCCCGAGACTTGGTGTTACCCCTCAGAAAATTATTCCGTGGTGAATTCATTTCAGTACTGTTTTGATAAAGTGACAATGACGAATCAAGGGGCAACAGAACTGGATGAACAGCCATGTGAAAGGTTGTCTCTCCATTGTTGCAATCTACAGGAAACTGTCCCCTCGAGATGGGTATTGTAGTTTGGTACGTAGACATGTACTCTTTGCTTTCTAGATCTCGTTCTACGAATGGAAAATTGTCGATATCTGGTTTTCCATTCACTTGAGGCACATCGGTGATATTTCCGCCAATCCAGAGGTAATGTTCGTGAAGTTGCCAATTATTGTCCAAGTGATACGAAAGGAGAACATCATAATTATATTCAGACGATTCATGTTCAACTTGCACGCAAATACTGCCTGTGTCGTTGTGATTGTGGCCCGTCCATATATCATTGCAAAATCGGCCATTGTCATTTAATCGAGCGTTTTTGCTATCCATCGCTTGCGCTGCAGAAATCGGTACCAGGAGCAGCGTCCAGAAGTGTAGAGCCCGCATCTTTCTTGATCAACGAACTCTTACTCCCCCAAAGCAGTTTGCTCTGTCTCGTTTCCTGGTAAAAGATGGCAGGACGAAGAAGCACCAGAATGACGCAATTCGTAACAAGAGTAGTAGACCCAACTTCTTGAAAAAAAACTAGGAGTACGTTTTAATTGTTGAGGAGACAAATCAAATTTTCGAAAATACCCCATCCCTGCTTACTAGCACTATTACTAGTAGCTGATACTAGCTAGCTAGTACTAGTAGTAGTAGTAGTGGTCCTACTACTACTAGTAGTCGTTACTGGCGCAACACATTGATATTCATTCGTGCTACCAAAATTTGGTTGGAACGACTGAGGTGTCCCGCTACTCTAGTGGTCCTACTACTCTAGCTAGTAGTAGTTACTGGCGCAACACATTGATATTCATTCGTGCTACCAAAATTTGGTTGGAACGACTGAGGTGTCCCGCTACTCTAGAGTACTGGTACCTTGGTACAGTAGTAGTTATCAAAACTGAACAATTTTACTAGTAGCTACTCGAGTAGTAGACTAGACTACTAGCTAGTAGTAGTAGCTAGATCTACTAGTAGTCTATGTACTACTACCATACTATTCCAATACCTTAGTCGTAGTAGAGACTACTACTCTAGTAGCTACTACTAGCAGGTGGTAGTACTACTCTACTACTAGCTACTGTACTTGGTGATGCTCTCTACTACTACCACTAGCTACTAGTAGTAGACTGCTAGTACTAGTAGCTGCTATCACTAGTACTACTACTAGTAGTAGTAGTACCGGTAGCAGGTCCCCTGTGGAATATTGTTTTTGTCATCTGTAGCCAGCAAACGTCTGCACATCACGTCATTGCTGCACCGATGAATCTTCGCTCCACGCAGGACAGCTTTTTACAGCTTTTTATGCAGAGTATCGTTTACTGACTCATCAGCCTGCGAGATGACCAAGCTGATACTGGTACATTCTGTATGCAGTGTCGTCAAAATAGGTGTGTCGATGAGCTCTGATAGTAGTATATATTTCCACAGTTGGAAAGATGCCTACCACCACTACTTGCAATTCGGCATCGTCGACCAAAAAAAAAATAAGATTAATGACGAGAGGTTTACTACCTGGTACCTCTGAATGGTACCTGGTACCTGGGTACCAGGTACTGTACCCTGGTACGAGGTAGGTAATGGACAAAGGCGTTTGCGTGGCAAAAGAAAGAGTTCGTTCGACGGTCATTTCACGAGGAAGGGAATACCAGTCTTTTATAACCAGGTACTTATAGTACAGTAGTACTTTATTGTCTTGCGGTACCTGGTAATAAGGAGCTCTAGGATTACTATTTGTCAACGGCGAATCACTATTTAGGAGCCAACAATAGCAAACTTGGCATTTAAGTAAATGCAAACTCATACTAGCGAAAATATTTCTGTAAATAACTTTTACTGCTAATGAGATTTAAATGGAAGATTCTGACTTCTACTTACCGGTAGAAGCTTGCGTTAGTGGTACCTGGTACCAGTACCAGGTACCACTCCTCCGTAGTACCTGGTACCAGGTACCAGGTACCGGTACCTGGTACTGGTGGTAGTCTTAGCAGGTGCGTTAAACTACGCCAAGTTGCCTCAGCAGTTCGTGGTTCGTTGCGTCAACTGCCAGGAAGTTGAATTCTTTGCCGGCCGAGACTGAGGTGTTTTAAAATTTTATTGGTACATGTACTAGTAGTTTCGTGCTCTAAATCTACGTGTTGCTCTAAATCCAGCAAAAACCCTTGATACGAGCAGCGAGTAGTCTAGTGATCTTATTAAAGAGCGTCAGTTTTTGAGTTTAGAATACACCGTCATAGAGTATCACAACTCTATAAATCGAGCATGACAGAACCCGTTGATAGTAGGAGAAAGGAGAAGAACCACATGCAAGAAGAGTGAAAGCCATCATTCAAATTGCAGTCTCGCAGCGACAGAAGCTACCGCAATGTCAGACACCGCCCATTCGGATGACGACAGTGATGTTAGCATCTTTGTTCTCGATGATATTGAGCAGGAGCTCCTTGACTTATCAATGCAGCGACGCCGTGGACTACGACGATCAAATGAACGGCGTCATCGCGCATCCCCTAAAACATTAGAAGAGCGCATGGATGCGTCCATGAAGAACTTATACCTTCAAGACCCAGAGCAGTTGCAGAGCAAAGTTGAAGCTGACGTGGACAGTGATTGTATTCGACCCGATCAGTTTCTCCGTGATAATCTAAGAGGTGTGAATTTTCAAGCCTTTGCCAGCAAGTCTTGGGAGCTCTACTTTACGGTGGTGACACCGGAACGGATTGCAGCTCACTGCAAGCAGGTAGGCCGAGCAATTCGCAAGAACCATATGGACCAGCTCTATCTGCTGCAGGAGCAAGGCAGTGATGTGATTCTAGACAGCTGTAATTCTCACGGAGAAAGCATGATGCACTTGGCCTGTCGACTTGGACGAATCGAAGCAGTCAAATTCATGGTTGCGCAAGCTCAGAACAGCCAAGCGAACAGCACCAGCAGTGCACCGCGGAGTGCCTTGCGTGTTCGAGACGACCAAGGCAAGACTCCTTTACACGATGTCTGCTGGAGCAACAAACCCAACTTCGATCTAGTGCGCTTTCTCGTTGAGGCATCGCCTGAACTGCTTTTTATCGAAGATTATCGTCACTTTTCGCCCCTCCACTATGTTCCTACATCATGTTGGAAGCAATGGAATGATTGGATCAGTTCCAATGCAACTTGGTTACAAGAGCTGGTCAAAGAAAGTACGTGGCTCAAGGTACAGACGGATCTTGATGTAGCGGGGGAGCGAATGCAACGACTGCTGAACAAGGCCGCCCAGTACGCTTAACAAAGAGTACTTTAAAGAGCAGACTTCGTCTATAATTTCCCCATTGTTGCATATATTACGTAGAGCGCGAACTTTTTCTTTCTCTGAATAACATTCGCAAGGCATGCGTGCCTCCACAATTTGAATTCTCCTGATACTGTCGATGCAGGTACAGAGCCTTGACCAGCGGATAGTACAGTCTCTCAACATATCGTCAATAGCAGAGACCTGAAATCTTACTACTCTAACATCACGTCTACTCTCAGTCTTCCAAAGAAGAAGAACCAGCAGGCCATAAGCGCTCTGCAACCTTTGGAACAAACGTTTTGAGAAAGGCTTGGGCCACAGACATGTCCCACTCCTCTTCGTGCCAATAAACTAGACCACAATCGTCCAAGTGATAGGTTGTGGTGCCCGTCCATTCCGGCAGCGTTGGCTTCCAAGGTAACCTCAAGACTCCCTGCATCTTCCACCGGGCTACAATGACATGTTCCTGTGTCAATGTCAAGACTTCGGGACTCTTCCTAATAGTGTCAGGATCCAAAGGTCGCGTCTCCAGCGACAAGAGTTCAGCTTGACTGGTAGCTCGGTCAAAGAGTTGGGACGCGGCATTTACATACTTTCGCAGACCTCGTACAGGCATGTCCGGATCGGGTCCATCAAAGAGGCAATCGTCTCGGAAAATCGTCTGGTTCAGTTGCCCAGTGATGTAGTATCCCTTAAAGGTGGCGGGTTTCCAATCGCGTCGAATCGCATCCTCCAATTCTTGCAACGACAAATACTGAGCTTTCGTAGAAGCTCCCCGTCCCTGCAGTTTGCTGCGATGTCCCGGAGGTGGTCCAAAAATGGGCAAGCTCTTGTGTCGAACTACTACAAAACTTAAAACAAGATCAACAGCATCGAGGACATCGACAAACCGGCGCTTGAAAAAGGGGCATTTGACAGACGTGGCCTTTAGATACCAAGCCTCCACTTGGTTGGCACACCAATCTTCGAGTGGTGACAGTTCGTGTAATGCAGCTGAGTTCGGAGTTGTAGATTGTGGGGGTGCCGAGGAAAAAGATAGGATGGTTGAGACCGATCGCCTTCTCGAAGAAGCCGATGATATACTAGCAGGTACAGCATCCCCTGTATTAGTATGCGAAGATGAGCATCTTGGGTGTATTATTTGCAGTGACGAGGGAACTGTGAAAGCTTGAGCACTGGACCGGAAGAAGATAATAACGATACAGTTCAATAAGCACTTTCTTGATTGGTTAAAGCTTGAGATTGGCATTTTCGAGACTGTGTAGCGCGTCGTTGGATAAACAATGCTTTCCGGGTGCTCTAAACTTTTAAAATTATCTCAGCACTAAGAGCTGCTCCTTCTAGAGTCGAGCAGCTGCTACAACAAAAAATCAGCGCGGAATGTGTGAAAAGGACCGGATCGAAAATTAACATTGGTTGATGTTTCCTTGAAGCCTTGAAGCATATCTTGATACTCTTTAACCCTTAATTTAACCTTATAAAAATGCAAGAGTAATTCACTACGCTGTTGTTTCTTCGCTTCGCTTTTTGAAAGCGGTACCTCTTTATTAGTCTAGTACCAGGGTACAACACGACAGAAAACGTACCGCGTATCGCAGCTACACTAACGCTGCGTTTTCCTCCTTCAACGACTTGGAGCCAACAAGAGCAGTGTGCTCCATCTGTTTCTTCCGGACGTGTCGTTGCCGCGTTCCATTCACAACAAAGTAGTCCCACGCCATGACACTAAGAGTATTCGCAATGACAATCAGCAAAAGGCTGAAGCGATATCCATTTGGCATGATAGTGGTGTTCCAATCGTTCTGGATTGCGACCAGTTCCCATTGCGCAACTGAACGTAAAACGTGATCGTTGTCGCAATTGACGCGAAACAAGCAAGATAGATACCCGGGGTAGAGCATCACGTAGAAATGAATGAAGGACACTGCTGCCACAAACAAAACAAAGTGTTGGTTGCTCAGCCAAGATGCTCTCCATTCGTACCCGAAGTTGTATGTCATGGCAGATGAAATGAACTGGTATCCAATCACCAAGAACATGGTCTCAGTTTCGTAATTGTCTCCGATCCAAAGCACATTACTAATGTCATCTCCTTTCCACTGGCGACAGTCGAACCAATCTCTGGAGAAGAGGACCAAGAGAGCGATAATATAGTATACGTAGTGGATAAATAATACTCCCAGTGTACTGCACATGGTCTGCAATCCCAGAAGCGAGGATGTCGGCCGACTGGGGGCCAGTTCTTGGGCTGGTTTAGAGAGGGGTAGCGTAAAGCCCAAACCAATAGCCCAGATTCCATCCATGAAGACCCAGCACCACTCAGGAAGCATGATTTTGAAAATGCTGTTGGAAATATCAGTCGCAAACTAATAAAAAGGAAAAAGCAAAGTCTATAAGGAGTGGTTGCAAAAGTTCCAAAGCAGAAGGTAAATCTCAAACTCACCACTAGCTGACCATAAAGAATCATGAACTTGTAAGACGCAAGCGCCGAAGCCAAGGTGCATCGTCCCTCCTTCAGTACATCCAGCACCGAGGTAATGGTCTTATCCAGAGAGGTAAAGGGAGCCACAATAGAAGCTTCTGCATCTGAAAGAGCAATACCAACATGTGCCGTTTTGAGTGCACCGCAGTCATTTCCACCATCTCCACACATCAGGGTGATGAAGCCTCGGTCCACAAAACGAGCCACTACATCAACCTTGTTCACGGGAGTGCACCGGCCATACACTCGAATATGTTCGGCCCATTCGTCTGCTGCCTGTGGGTCCGAATTGCAGAGGTTTTCCCACACCGAACCAGATATGGCCAGCTCGACATTCGATGCAGTCAAATTCAGTGGCATGGCTGCTGGGTTGTCATCCTCATCGAGCCAAACGGGATACCGTCCATCGCTGTCCAATTGCGTCGAACACAAAACCTGGGATCCAGCTGAAATGATGCCACTTTCCTTTGCGATTCGGATACCTGTCAAAACGCTATCTCCTGTCACGATGACACAGCGAACGTCTCCTTTCTCGAGCTGTTCAATGACACCGGGCGTCTCTTCTCGCAGAACATTCTTAAAATTGATTACTCCTAAGAATCCAAGATCGCGTTCAATGTCGCCTCGAGACATTTCTTGGATCTGATTGGGGGTCAATCCTGCCTCGAGCTCTTTGTAGGCCATAGTAATTTGGTAAACACCAGCCCTGGCACTTTCACGAAGCGTTGCATTGAAGTCGGTTGGAAGATCATTGGAGCAGATTTGAATCATGCTTTCACCGCTACCCTTGACAAAGGCGTAAAGTTTGCCGCGTGACTTGACAATGACACTTTGCGTCATGCGGTGGTGATCAAAGTCGAAATGCCGAACAATCTCAGCTTGGTTGCCACTGGACTCATTGACAAGCACAACATTGTTGTTATCACTAGGTTGAAGAATATCGGCCCCAATGGCGGCAAACATGGTCTGGTCGACTGGATTTCCAATAAAGTCCCCAGTCTGCTGCGATCGTGTGAGACTGTGACAGGTGGCAATACACAAGGCCATTTCTGCCGAAATGTGCGCCGTTCCCTCGGCATCCTTCGTGGCCCAGGACTTGCCACATCTGGCCGAGATGAATTCTAATCCTTGCTTGGTCAAAGTTCCTAGCAAACATAATTGGAGGGGGCGAAAATGAAAGAGTTAGAGACGACACCATTGATGCGTATTCCATTCTATGTAGTCATTACATCAGGCACTTACCAGTCTTGTCGAAAAAAGCACGGCGGACTTTACCAGCCACAAGAATTTCTTCCGAATTGGTACAGGCAATTCTTTGGTTGGCCAATCGATGATCTGATACTCCCACAGACACAGTAAAGACGGTGGGCAACAATGGTGGCATGACCGAGGAGACTGCATATATGCCATAGAACCACCCATAGACGGCAGAAATCCCAGACAAGTTGTAAAATACAATCGAAAATCCAATAAAGCCGTAAATTACCAAAATCAAAATCACCACGCCCACTTCGACGTCGAATTTGAAGGGATGGCGTTGATAAGAAAATATGTTACGCAGCAATTCTCCCTTGGCAGTGTACGATCCCGTATGAGTCACAACGGCCTGATTGTGTCCGTGTTCAGCTTCCAATACAGTACAACCCGCTTGAATGACATGTCGCTTGGCTGCCAAGGTATCCAGTCCCTGGCTCGGATCTTCCATGGCCGTTTTGGCAATAGGATTGGCCTCTCCCGTGAGTGCTGATTCGTCAACCAATACACCCGCACTGGACACCAAGACGGCATCGCAATGCATTATTCCAGGTTCCACCATGATGACGTCGCCAGGTACCAAATCGATAGGAGAAATGGTCTGGTACTGCCCATCTCTCAAAACTTGAACCGTTCCCTCGACATGAGTAAGCTTGTGCAGTGATTCTTCGTTGCGCAGTTGGAACAGGGCTACCATGACACCACCAGTGATAATGACCGATGATTGCACAATGGCCATATAGTAATACCAAAGGGGAACCCACGACCACATGATGAAGTTCTGGTAGGTATAATATGGTTGTGTGAACTCCTTGACTAATACCTGAGTCAGTGTCGGAGGATCCATGGGAATGACATTGCGTCCACAGTGATGTTTTCTCACTAAAACATCGGACTGGGGCAACCCACTTTTGGGGTCCACGCTTCCAAGGTCAACTTTCCATTCAGAGGGTAAATATTGATCTTGATTGGTGTCCAAATTATAACGTCGAAAGTTGTGGACAAAGTATTTGTTTCGTCCTGCTTCTGATTGGACTTGACAATAGGTCCAGGTCCCATTGGCAGCGGAATCTAATCCAAACAAAAAAGTCATCACCTTGTGAAAAGATCCCTGGCATAACTGAATACAGGAACGTACGGCCGAAACTCCACTGGAGTTGGATTTAACCTGGGTTTGAGGAGCCTTTGGAGTCCACACCGCCACAACTGTAGCGTCGGAGAGCGACGATCGTTGCCAAAAAACAGCCTTCAGGGACGGAGGCCATTTCATCAAGAAACTCCAAACAAATCCTACGACCCAAACAATTTCAAAATCCAACAGGATCGATTCTTCATCTTCGTACCAGGTGCTCTGCCGAGCTGTGGTGGTTTGTTGATTGGCATAATAAACCACGGAGAGACCCAGCAGCACCAATTGGAAGGCCCAAATGGTAGCCACTACCCATCCGTGCAAAATTGTGCCAACCAACGTCTGTCGATATCCTGCTTGATATTGGTTTTGTTCCATTTTCTTGTGGTTATCCGTCGAAGCAAATCGTCGGTTGATCTGACAGTACACCAACCAACAGATCGTGACGGCTACAATCCAAAGCAACAGAAAAGAAGCCACAGCAGGTCGTAGACCTCCCGTATCAAAGGCTGGTTTGGACTCTTGAGCACATCGTTCGGCAGCGGCATAAAAGTCTTTGTATTCCACTTCGCAAGTTTCCAAGACGGCATCTACTTTGGGACAGGCTACATTGGCACACGCGTGCTTGCACGGATTCTGCTGGTCATGCCTTCCCGTGCACGTTTCTCGGCAGTGACCATCGGGACACAATATCGCAGGAGGATCACAATCCGGAGTAGGACACGCCGCCAAATTTTCCACACAAATGACTGGACACGTTGTAATGACAGGACAGACCGGATTCGCATCACTTGGGTCCGAGACGGTGTCACCAAAGTCGGCCGATACCAACACCAACAATTGGAGCTGTGACGCTAATAGTAAGAACAGAACAAGACAAAGGAATCTCGTCATCGTTGAAAGAGCATTAATTTCTTTTACCTGTTGGTGTTTGAGAAGTTGAGAAGAGAGAGGAGAAGATAGAGATGATGGCAGGAAGCAAATTACCAAAATTGCTTCCGCAAGAAATACAGGTTTACGGATATCTTAATGCGGGTATTGGTAGTAGACTAGCTAGTAGTAGTAGTAGTAGTAGTAGTAGGAAGACATAAATTCTTAATTATTTTGTGCCAGTTGTACCAGAATTTGGATACCTTTGTTTACTAGTGTGAAAGTTTTGACTGCCAATGACTCTGGGGAAGGTTAGGGTTCTTGTAACAAAAATCGCTACCGCGTTCTCTCGACTATGCCAGCTCTCTAGGGCTACGTTCGGCTAGGTAGGGTGGTTTGGAGAAACTCGGCAATTTACTAGGGCCGACCTTTTCTCCGTTCCGAGGCGCCCGGGTGAGAG
>Ga0210036_1001809_pt1 | contig 23500 bp, 16 predicted proteins | sample CryGeymeta201515_FD_185469 | JGI IMG/M metagenome (GOLD analysis project Ga0210036, IMG submission 185469) | Groundwater microbial communities from Crystal Geyser aquifers in Utah, USA - Crystal Geyser metaG 2015-15 (SPAdes) (version 2) | ecosystem: Environmental > Aquatic > Deep subsurface >...
AACTTAGTAATAGTTATTAGAATAGTAAGTTAATGTGTTAATGGGTTGTCGAGGTTCTATATTACCACTTGATAGTAGTAGTACAGCCAATTCCTTTTTCACTCGATTTTTTCTAGAATTGTCCTAGTCACGCTCTATGGATTCTGGTATGATTGGCTTTTCCATCATGTGCCCTCCAAATTGTCCATGCGGACAGCCAAGCAAACAACACATGCCAAGATTGGCACCAAAAGAGGTATGACCAATACTTTGGAATCCAAATCGATGGTATAGTCTTTCAGCGGGGTTTCCCTTGACTACCCCCAACGATAATACAGACGCGCCTCTTGACTTTGCTGTATCTTCGCTCCATTGTAGCAGCCGCGTTCCAATTCCCTGCCCCCGCATTTGAGCGCTCACCGACATTTGTTCAATATAAGCCTCTCCAGGTCGTACTGTATGCAATCGCGAGGCGAACCAATCCCGATTTTGACCGTGCAAAGACATTTCAACAAATCCAACCACTCGTCCATCCGAACTTCTGATGGCAACAGCGCTAGTTGTGTATTTATCAGGATCTTTTCGATAGATAGCTCCAAACTCTGAATTTCCCATGGGACAACAGCTGTAAGGAAGTACTCCACAGGCCGCTTTACGGGCTCCCAAGAAGCTGTTAGCCTGGATGCGGGCTCCATTCAAGGTTTCGGCAGACAACGGTTCAATGCGTGTGGCATCCATGATTTTTTTTTTCGGAAAATGGGAGCTGTGTTGGAAACAAGTGTATGAATGGTTAGCGGTAACATGAAGATTATGCAACGTTTTTTTTTACTGGCAGGGTAGACAAAATGAGCCCAGGTGGAATAGACAATGCGACAGAGACGACGCGAAAGATGCAAAACACGAGAAAATAATATTATTATTCAATTTTCGACCACCCACAAACCAAAAACAAGTGGACCGTACGGTACTACCAAGAAGCCAGCTACTAGTACTAAGAAGATGACAATGATTCAATCCCTTATCTCATATCTCATAGTGATTGAGAGTATTTAACACGGCAATTAACAGTAGTTAACATGATAAAAACTATTCAAGTTTTACTGAATAAATACTAGTGAAAATCCAGAATCCCTTAAATGGTAATAACAGCCAGCCCACGTTAAGAGTCAGCCTCAGTAGATATACTGGGCTGCAGTGAATATTGAATATTGTGTCGGAATCCTTCAGTAAAGATGCATCAGACGACATCATGACAGTACTCTATTTTCTACTCAATAATTTTTTCTATTGAGAGGCAAATGGTAAGCATCTTAACGGATGTGCACGCCTTGTAGTTTCAAATGTAATGATGCACGACACAATACTTGGGGTTCTGTCAGGTCCCAGCACGAGTTCGCGTATGCAATAATAGCTGTGGGTGGAAATTGCATTGGGGAGGTACCTCGTCCAGTCAAATTCCAATGATTACCGAACTGGAAAAATGCGGCCACTTGGAAAAGGGTTACTACTACTATGGCGAATGGTACACACACAGGACCCCACGACAGGATATCTTACACATTCGTGGGAACGGTCGGTCGACTGATGTTTGATGCATGTTCCCAGGGCACACGACTACATGTCTTAGAACCGGGCGGTGACTGCGTCGGAGGACGGCGGAAAAGTGATATGTTTGAAAAATAGCTGCTTCTATTTCGAATTCAATTCATTTGACGAAGTGAGCTACCATGTTGCCGACCACAATCTTGTTGGAGACCCCCCTTACGTTGGCGATGAAGGACGCGGGGAACCATGTCAGCACGGTGATCACTGGCACTCTGATCCGATACCCCCAATTCCATTTAAATTGCTTGCAAAGAATGTGGAGACTTTTTTGGCAGGTCGCAGCAACGGAATCTTTGATTGCGAAGACTCCTAGAGACTTCGAAGACGATCGATCTTAAAGTACATAGCGAAAGGTACAGTTCAGCACATTTCCCTCGTAATTTATTGGTGCAAGTAGCGCGCCATTTGGGACTTTGTTTTGAAAAAGCACCATCTTTCTCTCCTCCACGAGCAAAAGTCATCGTTTTGGTTGCTGTTGGAGAGTCAAAATTTTGCCCCGGCACATGGTCATTTGGCTTGTTATTTTGGATGTCACACAAGCAAGTTGATTCCATAAATTCGGTTTGTGGGTGGCACACAGTACAACAGCACCCGTCTCTTGGACCAAGTGGAGTAAGGCTTCTTCCACTTTGCACGAACTATCACGCGTTTCAAAATCCATCCATTCATCCAAAAATACAATGGGGGCTGGCAAAAATACAAGATGATGGGATGTAGCTTCATCATTGATACCACTGCTATCATGATGTTGCGCCTGATCATCCAATCCAGATAAGCTACTTTCGAGGCATGCAAGTGCCAGTTGAAAGCGGTAGCTTTCGGAAGGAGATAACTGTGATGGTGTCTGTGCGAGTAGAGAGGGATCATCCAAGTGAACGAGACGACAAAACACTTCCACAATACTTGAAATCGTTTCTGTCGTCGTAGGGTAGTAATCCGGAACAAATAATGATAATGTGGAAGACAAACATTCTTGACACTTGTTATGGAGGAATGTTTGAACAGTGTGTTGATTGAGAAAGGGCGGTTTGTCTGCCAACAAAATCGGTCGAGCCCCATTTGGTATACTCACTCGACCTGAAGTAGGTTTATGTCGACTTGATTCATTTTTGTTCTTGTTCTTGTTCCGTTCATTGGCTCCACAAGAAGCCACAATGCACTTCATCAGTGCCGATTTACCACTGGACGAGGCTCCCTGTAACAGAACGATCTCGGATTCCAATCGACAACTAACATGATCGATAGCATATTCTCTGAGTGGTACGGATGAAAAGAGTTTCCGAGCAAGTGTGGCAGGGTACTGAAGAGACACATCTTGCAGCACAAGCTGAGATGGTACAAATCGGATGGTATCATTGTTGTTGTTGTTGTTGTCGATGATGGTGTAGTTGTTGGCAATCATGATGTGTTGTTGGTCTTGTGCGTTTGGTAGGGGTGACATTCGCAAACGAACATTCCATAGTTGATGCACATTCGATAATATTGGTATCGTGTGCTGAAATCCACTAACGATTGTCATTGTGGTTGATTGTGAATTTGGAAGTAACAGCATCAACAACAAAGAGAGGACAAGCCGCCCCAGAATGGTTGTTGTTATGGCGGGTTGTGGGTTGTGATGAATTGGCGGACATGATGATTTTCCTGTCGACTTGCTCATATCAAGACGTATTGTACTGCGTTATTCTTGAAGATTCAATGTACAGTAGACGATTCAACAACCAAAATAACGAGTACGTCCGTCGAAGTAGTTGCGTTTGAGGATCAGACAAGGTTGTTCGATCGGCAAACATGTACTCGAGTATTTTACTAGCTACTATTGTATTCGAGTACTCTAGTGTACTACTAGTAGTAGTAGTAGTATGCTGCTGGTGGTTTTTGAACGAAAAATAAATAATATGAATGAGGTATTCGTACTACGATTAGGGATAGGACTTTATGCTATCCCGGGTGGATTCAAAAATACAGTTAAATATATTCAGACGCATATATACTCGAGTATTTTTAATTCTTTTAACGGACTTTACCTGATTACTCTTAAGTACAGTAACACATCAATTAGGGTAGATAGAAGGTTTGCCATTGGCCACCTCAGTCAACGCTCATCAAATCCCATCCAATCCTTCCGGCGCGTACTCTAGAGTAGTAGTCTAGTTAGATACTCGTCTCATACTGGCTACTACTACTACTAGTAGTAGAGTAGTAGAGGAGTAACAGTAGTAGCTACAGTACTAAAAATAAGCCTTTTATTACTGCTGGAAACCAACTGCTGTTTTCGCCAACGATGCGTATGCGTTGATAGATGGGATTGAGATCTCAATCTAAGTACTAGTAGTAGGTCTAGTTTAGTTGTTGATTATTGTTGTCTTGTGTGCGGCGTCATTACAATAATATTATTATTACGCGTAGGTAGAAAACCAAATACAACTACGTATCGTTTGTGTATCCTTTCAACTTTCAACACATGACGAATCCATATCCATCCACGTCTTGCAAGGCCACAAAGCGCATTTTCGCATGTGCGGCGGCGGTATCTTCATGTCTTCCTCAAACTATCGATGCCCATCCAGCCAGGCATCATCATTCAGCAGCAACCACAACCACCACAACAACAACTAGTACTACTGCTGGTGTCCATGAATCATTATGGGGAACTCCTGCTACGACGTACGAAGAAGATCCAGAACCTCTACACAATTACATTGATACTACTACTTCTACTGCTGGCTATAGCTACAACAACCATTTGTTTATGCGAGGAGGGACCGATGAGGCAATACCCAAGGGAAACGAGCAGCAGCAGGAGGAGGAAGAAGTGGTTCCAAAAAAGCACAAGAAAAAAAAGAAGCGACATTACAAACCCGAAAGAAGCAGTAGCACAAGCACTGGCAAGGAGAAGCATAATAGCAGTAATAAACCAAAGAGTGCTGCATCATCACGGGCAAAATACGAGGATGAAAAAGAGACGATCAACGAGCCATCATCAACCACAAGTACAACCAGTGGAAGTAGTAACAACACTTCAACCCATCCGCACAATCCCATGGTAGAAGAAATTCTTCAGCACGAAGATTACTACGATATTTTGGGATTACCTCGCGGTGACGACGATGCATCCAGAATTAAGAAGGCCTATCGCCGTCTCGCTGCTCGGATTCATCCCGACAAGACGGGAGGAGATCGTCGTGCTTTTGACAACTTGGCCGAAGCGTACGATGTTTTGAGCGACGACAACAAACGTGCCCTGTACGATCGATACGGAAAGGATGGTTTGGACCCTACCCGTAGTCCCCAATTTCATGGGAGTGGTATGGGTTCGACCGCCGAAGACTTATTTCGGTCCTTTTTTGGAGCGCAATCACGAACAGCAACAGCACGAAATCGTACCGTCCGGTACCAATTGGAAGTCACCTTGGAAGAGTTGTACAAGGGAAAAACTCGCAAAGTGACCGTCGAGGCACCTCAGTCCCACAGTCAATTCTTTTATCATGGACCATCCGCCAACAAAAAAGTTGAAGTGAGCATTCCACGTGGTGCTCAACCTGGACAATCGATTGTCCTGAGCGGTGCCATGGATTTTGATGGCGATGATGCAGGTCCTCCGGGAGATTTGATTTTTCAATTGCACGTGCGACCGCACAAGACATTTACCAGACGTGGACACGATTTGGCCATTAATTTGACCATATCTTTTCAGGAAGCTATTTGTGGGTGTCGACGAAGCATTCGTCATTTGGACGGACGTAATATTGTAGTTGAATCAGCCAAACGATTCATTCCTCCACCAGACAGCAGCACGGATGATAGCCTGTCAGAAGCTACAGAAGCGGGAGCACCACTACCTTCAGCTGCTTCAAATATTTACATTCAAACAGGTGATGTACAAGTTCTCAAAGGACAGGGCATGCCCAAGAATCCACAAGGCACGGAATTTGGAGATTTGTACGTTCAATACTCTGTTGAACTTCCCAAATCAGACTCGTCCACCGATGCGTTAACCACGTCGGAACGTATGGAATTGGCACGGCTCCTGGAAAAGATGGAAGGAATCTCGAGCAAACGAAAGCAGAAGCATGCGGCCACGCCTGCTTCGACGTCCCACACACTCGAACCAGCCTCCTTGGCAGATTTTGGACGGGCCAGTGGAACTCCACCACCACCCAACATGGATGATCATGAACATCATGATGACGATTACTCTCACCACTTTCCCTTTGGTCATGGAACGGGACAACGTCAATTTTTCTTCTCTTCTAGCAGCGGAGGCTCTCCCTTTTTTGGACAGCAAGAAAACTTTGATGATGATCCCCACGTGCAATGCAGTCAAATGTAATATGCCGCTAAAACGACAGCAGCTGCTGTAGTGAGTAAGCCTCAATTACAACACCTTTTAAAGTAGCTAGCCTCATACATTGCGTGGTTTCTAGTTTTAAGTGAAGGAACGTGTTTAGAGATCTGAGAGGAGGATGTCGCTCTACGCGTGGGAGCCGTGCCTTTTCGATTTTGGGCAACCGTCAAAAATCTTGCTCGTCTCCATTCTTTTTTTACAAAAGCATATCAAACAACAAAACCTCACGAAAACTTCATTCTCCAATAGCACCGCATCATGACTGCTCAAACACAACCCATGTCACTTTTTGAGCAAGCCTTTCACCAACGTTTCCACAAGTTGCCTGCGACGAAAACGGATCGTCAAGCAATGCCAATGATTTACTTTCAGCATCAAATTCAGCGCAAAATGGCGGCTCGGACCATCCAATACTGGTTTCGCACTATTCGTATCCGGCCCTCATTTCAACGAAGTCGCCGTCGAGTGACCTTTGTTTCTCCCAAAAAAGGTGTCGTCGTCGTTGCCACATCAACATCACGTCTCCTCTCGTCACCTGAACTTACAATCAGCGGCAGCCGATCTCAAAGTAGTAACGGTGTTACTTGCTTGTCGGGTTCTTCGAACACCACCGCCACCGCTAAAAGCTACAAGAGCCCACATGGTGCACTCTTTCGAACGAATTGTAGTTCCATTCGGTATAGCTTTAACGAGACGACGTTCTTCACCGCCATGGACAACGAGTCCTCATCTCAAACAGTAGACTGCAGCGTACGTACAGACGACGCCATCATTATGAAGAAGAACAAAAAGGACGAAATAATGCCCTGTCCCGATGGCTACGGGTTTATTGACACTGTGTGCCAAACGGGGACGCACAAGACACCAATGCGTTCGAATAGTGGACAGCTCTAAACGATCATGACACACAAGGCTACGGTCGATCGCGCCTGTTTGGATCGTCGCGAGCATGGTTGTATGGTCTATCAGCGTTGATGCTGAGCGTAGGCGAGCAGTCAACGACGGAACGATCACCTGTACTTGTGAGAGGGTCGCTGCCCGAGGAACAAAATAAGTAATCTAAAACTGCACAATCTTCATTAACTATACACCAATAGCAGAAATTTACGCCAGATACTACGTGAGACACATTTATATATTTTAACCGTGAAAGTGCGAGACGAGGGTCTCAACTACTGCTTGTTTGGCCATGCTGGGAGTTGTGAAGTAATCCCAGAGGCAGTGTCCCGTGACCGAGCTGGCAAATACAACGAACACTACAAACAGAGGAATGCGAGATAGCGTGGATCCGTAACAATGCGTCACGAGCAAAGCCACGACCGACCACACGGCGGCAGCAAACATAGCCCCCATTTGCAATTCCATGAAAGACAGCTCGTGCGTTTCAATGAGGACCGGAACAAAGGCAAGGTCATCGAAAGAACTCAGTTTTGTCATGACAATAACGAGCAACATGGTAGGTTGAATGTTGAAGGTTTGATGCTGAAGAAGATTTTGGTCAGGAAGAGCAGATGGGGTAGGTTTGAGCAGAGGAGTATCCAAGTGATGTTCTTTTTCGTTTACGGATTGGTGGGGTTGTTTTTTGATGAAAAAATTCTTGACATCCGAAGTAGTACGCGAAGGCGTCAACGTCTTCTTTTGATTGTGCCGAATCCAGTAATACAAGGCCACGCACCAGCAAGCGATAGCACTGATAGCACCATAAATAATATTTTGAGAATGAGCATCTAAAAATACCGTGTCTTCTTTTCGTCCTCCAAAAACAAGAAGGCCATAACTGGACGAACACCAAGCCGTTGTAAGGACTGTCAATTGGTAAGTGACAAAAAAAGTGGCCGCGTGATACGGTGAATGCGCCACAAAGGGAGGCAACCAAATGAGATTGTCCATGGTCCAAATTAAAAACATACGGAATGAATCCTTCCAATCGTTCTCGTTGTCATTGTTTTTGTTCTTGGTTGTAGTAGTAGTAATAGTACTTGTCGTATCTCGAAGAAAACGTTCTTGGTACTGTCGTTCCTGTTGGAGTTTCGGTACCTCAACTTGAAAATGAAAGAGCTTGTATTCTCGATGCTTTAGTGTTTTAGGTTGAAGGTTCAATCTCGGTGATTCTTTCAACAACATCATTAGTAGTGATGGTGGTGGTTTTTCCTCCTTGTCATGATGATGAGATTGTCGCAATCCTTGATATTCTTTGTTATGATAGAAGCCGTTGCCACCATAATATTTGTTCACGAAGGGAATACTTTTTTCAGCATGAACTACTTGTGACGATAATACTGAAAATGTCAGTATCAAAAACAAACGGTAGTGCATGCAAATGCTGTGGCTCATCATGATAAGGCAGGAGACGTTCAAAACGTTTGTATTTTATTTGATCTACTGTAACGAGTAGTGGTACTATTTATTTCTAGTTAAAAGCCAGCTTAGTAGGTAGTAGGATAGCCTTGCAATTTTAGTGCACGCATCAGGAGATTACAAATAATATGAATACGATGATCCTGTGCACTAAATTCACGCGGCAGCTTAAAGCTCCCTTGTGAATTTAGTGCACAGGACACGTGCATCCATCACCAAGATTAACTTCGCCGAGCGGTTAATTTTGGTTGAGATGTGTCTCTCGTAGACCTTAGTACCTGGTAGTAATTCTACATAGTCTCCTTTAGGGTCCTCTAGTAGAAGACCACCAGGTAGTATTCTTGTCGTAGTAGACTACTGTTACGTACTAATGAGGTGTGTTGTTTCGTTTTATGTGCTCGATGTTCGTCAGCTGTTCCACATTCTTGTCTGCCATGCGTTTAAAACAACAGCGAATCTAAAACGGTTAAAACAATAACCATAACACTCGTAATAATTTTTAAATCCACCCGGGTATCATAAGTTGTCATTTTTTTTAGCTTTGCATGTGCACCGACTAACAATCAAATAAATAAATAACAATAATAATATTAAAACTTTCATTCCACTTTGGTTTCGGAGATCGACCATCACCATACATCACCATCTACTCTACTCTAGCTACCCACCTCTGTATTTGGTCTTGAAGCAGCCTCGCTTACCTTTTTTAATTATTCTTGCAAGTTTACCGTCCTTTCATCCACTCGTCGCGTCGATTTGTCGATTGTGATTTTTGCATTTTGAAGTACAATAGAAGCGGCTTTTAGCAAGAACAATCAGAGTAATTATTATCATCTCACCAACAAACAACCAGCACTAACACCAACTATTATTATTATGGAATACGAAGTCCTGTATTATCAACGATCTAACAAAGTTCACAAATCGAAGGGTGTATCCAAATTTGATGGTATCTTGAGCGTTGCCTTATCAACCGGTCTGATCCAACTGAAGAATTCTGATTTTGATGACAGTGATAATGACCATCATAGCGACGATGATAACGACGACGACGATGATAATAATAATAATAATTATAAAAAGAAAGTACAAAAGAAAAAAAACAATGTTACCAAAGCAATACCGTACAAGGGCAGAGATATGGCATTGGCTCAACGGTGTTGTGGCGAATCATCAGATCAACCGGGATTGCAAGAGGATGATACCATTATTCTGGGTGGCTTTGAAGTTCAAATAGTGTCGTGTCTTTCCACAAAAATGCAACAACAATCACAACAACAACAACAAGAAAACTCCCAACAGTCTCGTGCACCGGTTTCAAAATTATCAACAACAACAACAACGACACATCTTTCTTCGAATGGTAGATTTGCCGTCAAATCTAAAGTAGGAGGCGTTGGTCGTCGTGGTGGTTTGATAAACCGGAAACTAATGCTCAAGCCTCTGCACAGTAAAAAGAATTTACTAGCACAAAAAGAACCATTACAGATATCAACCAATACTACCATCAATACAACAAATATTACTCCAACAGCAACTACTACTACCACTACTCCAGCTGTGGTAGATGCAGGATCGAAACGAAAGGCTGCCGTTCCTTTGAAAAGTCGTCGCAACAAAGGAGGACCACCACCACTACCACCACCACCGATGATGATGAGTCGCAGAGGACCGTTGGTATCAAAAACATCCACCCATGTCGTTGGAATGAACACCAATGCCGCTAAGCGTCCTGCATTGCACGGTACCAACACACAACCAGTCGCAACTGTTACCACCACCACCACCACCAACAGTACGATGACTGGCAATCATACAACTGCTATTTGTCCCGCTATTGACATGCCAGCTTCTATTCGTACCGTTTTGCGACCACATCAAGCTCAAGGTGTTGAATTTTTGTGGCGAGCATTAGTGACTACTACTACTACTACGTCGTCGTCGTGTTCTTCTTCTACAGGTACAGGCGCTATTCTCGCCGACGAAAGTACGTTCTTTTGCTCGGTCCCCACACAAAAGAATGTTCCAATTTTCAGATCTGTTTTTCTTTAACCCTTTTATGATAACCCTTTCTCATTTGTTTCTTTTTCTACTGTTCGAAGTGGGGTTGGGTAAGACATTGATGACTATTGCTACCATTATGGGTATGCAGCGCAAGGATCGTTCCAAACACTTTGTTGTTGTTTGTCCTTCCAGTCTTGTGGGAAATTGGGCGAAAGAATTTGACAAGTGGATTGGTAAGGCCAGTCAGCCCAGACGAGTCGTCTTGCAAAAGGGTGACGCCGACTCTATTTCTCGTCTTAAATCCACATACAGTTCGACGGCCAAAATGGGAGGTCAAGTCTTGATTTTGAGTTACGAATTGTTTCGTCGGGTAACGAGTAACTTTCACGACGGTATCAAAATTGGATTGCTCGTGGTCGATGAGGGACATCGACTGAAGAATCAGGAGGGACTGACAGTGGCAGCCTTGGAGTCGCTAAATTGCGAAGCACGTCTCTGCATCACGGCGACGCCTGTACAAAACAACCTGCGTGAATTTTACAATCTAGCATCCTTTGTGAAACCCGGATTGCTGGGAGATGTCAGTGTATTTCGCCGAGACTTTGAACAGCCCATCATGGCGGCCAACCAAAAAAATGCTTCGCGGGAACAGAAACAAAAGGGAAAGGAACAGGCCAAGGCACTCGACGCACTAATCAAACCGTTCATGCTCCGTCGTTTGCAAAAAGATGTCCTCAAATCTATGTTACCGCCTCGAACCGAAGTCCTGATCTTTTGTCGGCCCACATCGGAGCAGGCTCGTTTGTATGAGAACCTATGTATCGACGCCACAAGCCAAAGCATGTCCACCGAGGCGCTAGTGTCACTCGGAAAACTGCGCAAGCTCTGTGCTCATCCAGTGTTGTTGAAGTCCAAGGACAATTTGACCAAGGCCGCCGACGTTACAATGTCGGGAAAACTTCTTGTTTTGGAGGCAATGCTCCATTCCATTCGCGAAGAAAATGAAAAGGTCGTTATTGTATCCAACTACACCAGTGTCTTGACTTTGATTGAAACCTCTCTTCTTCGACCGAAACAACTTCCTTTTGTTCGATTGGATGGGAGCACTGATCAATCAGAACGCCAAGGAGTAGTCGACAGCTTTAACCGACCCAACAGCTCTACGTTCGCATTTCTACTCAGCAGCAAAGCGGGTGGATGCGGTCTCAACTTGATTGGCGGGAACCGACTCATCATGTTTGACGCTGACTGGAATCCTGCCACTGATACGCAAGCCATGGCCCGTATTTATCGACCCGGACAGACGAAAGCTTGTTACATTTACCGAATGTTCACTACCGGAACTGTTGAGGAAGTGATATTGCAACGACAAATTGCCAAGGAATCACTTTCGGTCTTTGATGGCACAAAGACCATCGAAAAATTTACCAAGGAAGAGTTGAAGGACTGTTTTACCTTGAAAGATTGCGACTGTGACACAAAACACAAGCTCGGGACAACGTGGCTCGACTACAATGGTCCAGATAGCCTTTCGGAACAAAAAATCCAGGATGAACCACTGGTCAAAGTCTGTCAACGTGCCTCAGAAGTGGTTTCCTTTGTCCATTTGGTGCCCGAAAAAGCCGACAAAATGACGGAACGTCCTGGTCTAGCCTCTGAGCTCGTGCAGGGCGACGATGACAGCGATAGTAGTAGTAAGAGTGGTAGTAGCAGCAGCAGTAAGAGCGACTCCTCGGATGGATCTGCTAATGACGATGAAAGCGACGAAGAAATGGAGTTTGACTGATGGATATCTCGACGATACTGCATTCCCCGTCACAACCCGAACAATTGTATACGAGAGCCAAAATGAGGTAATAAATACTTTGTAGACCAATTTTTTGGGCACCTATTATTTGTTGGAACAATATTATTTTGACCTCTCTACCTAGTAGTAGGTCTGCTACGAGCTACTCGCAGGAGCTATCTAGAGACTCTATTCTAGTAGGTCTACTCGTCAACTTCAAGAGTACTCTAGTAGTCTACTAGTCTGCGAGCTGCTGCTGCAGTAGCTGGTTGCGGGATTTTGTTGTCACAGTAGCGTGAGGGTTTTTACGGAGCTACTGTGAGTACTCAAATTTTCATGACACCACCAACAACAACGTCTACTACTACTACTAGTAGACTAGCTAGTAGACTTACTTTGTAGGTAGGCACGCATTCATTCATAATATTTTTTGCCAAAGTTCACACTCTCAGGAGAAAAGCATGCCCCCCGCCATTCAATTGAAGGACGATGATGTGGAAGAAGTAGAGGCACTACCTGGGAAGTTTGCCAGACCCACAGTATTGGCATCCTTCGCTAATACTAGCAGAAAGCAACCGCCGATACGTCTGCTTCTATTCGGAGAGGCAGGTGATGATGTCGTCTTGTCACAGATAGTATCCATAGGCATACTACAGCAATCAACAACCATAGCAAGAAAAATAAACAATTACGTAGTTTTGAGATTGCAAAATCGCAAAATATCAAAGATTCATTTATGCTTGCTGCTTTTGTTTTCCCAAATTTTGTCAGCATATGCCTGGGTGCCACAATCCTTTCACTTTCACCTGCTACAAGTACAAGTCAGACAAAGAACAAAGACAGGAACAACATTTCAACTATTCCAGCAATTATCATCATTATCCAATAAGAAAAATGACACAGAAATCGCAACAAAAATAGCCAGTAGTAGCACCAAGGGAAAGCAACCCAATAAACGAGTTCGGGATATTGTGGACGTACTTCTTGTTGCGACTTCCACTGAAACCTCCAGCACTTCCATCGTGTCACCACCTCCAGACACTAAAGCATCAATAAGTAACAACATCAACAACACTAAGCTGGGACTGGAATGGTCAAAAATGAGAAATTATCTTTACAGCAGTAGAGGTGATATATCCGTGGACCAAGTCCAGCGGGTGGTCCAATTTTTGCAGCATGTTTTGGCGGAAGATAAAGAACTCGTGCGTTCCGTCCTCCAAACAAATCCTCGCATCCTTCGAAAGAGCGTCAAGAGCTTTTTGCGACCAACGGCTGACTTCCTTTTGGATCTTTATGGTCCAGATCTGTTGCGAGAGGCCGTGAAACGAAATCCTGGAATACTCTTATCGCGTGGAGTAGGATCCGATGCTTCACAGAGCTCCGTTACCCGAACGAAAGATTATCTCAAATCGAAACTGGGTTTGAGAGCAATGGAAGTGAAAACGTTGATGGCCAAAGCGCCATGGCTGTTTCAACGATCCACCGATCAAATAGAATCCGTGGTTGGCTTTTGGGACGGTATACTGCAACATGATTCGGGAAAGACTCACTTGGCACGTCAAACGATTCTAGGAAAACTGCTCAAGACCTACCCGACGCTATTTAATTTATCAGTCGAACAAGGATTGACGGCGAAAGTAATGTTTCTAGAAGAGCAATGTGGTCTTACACGACAAGATGTCGCTTCTTTGCTTTCGGGGAGTCGGGCAGCCTTGTTTTGTTTGTCGGTCGAAGATAATCTGCAACCAACATTGAAATTACTCGAGGGACTCATGCCGAGTATGGAGGAAGACGATGCTGTAGAAGAAGAGGACGAACAACAACGTCAAAAGGCCAAGCGAGAGCAAATCAGAAAATGCGTCTTGAAACATCCTCAAATTCTATGTCTGTCACAAAAGAACTTGAACGAAAAAATTAGCTATTTTGATTCCATTGACTCTTTTTCCTGTAGAGATGTTACGCCCAGGAAGGAAGCTCTGGCTTCGAGAGTCGCTGTCCGGTCCCCTGCCGTTTATTCGTTGAGTCTCAAAGAAAATATCATTCCAAAGATTGCCTTTCTTTCTGGTGTCTGGGGCAAGAAGGCACCGCAAGTCTGTTGGGAGGGCGGAAAACTACAAATAATAACAACGCGATGCGAAGCAACAAAAGCGATAGAAGCCAATGCAGATAGTGATGCAGAGGAGACATCGTCTATAGCAGGTCTTCTTGGAGAGTATCCAAGTATTTTGACACTGAGTCTGGAGGGCAATATTCAGCCGACGTTAAATTTTTACAATCGAACCGGTTTTATCCATTTAGACTCTGACTGGAAATTGGCGGTGGCTCCTGCTGCTCCTAAAGCTGCTGGAAAAGATCAACAAGGAAAAGAAGCGGCAATTGCAACTGTGTCAGTGATTCGGGCTCGATACATTGCATCCTCCCTCTTTCAGCGGTTGCTGCCACGCTGGCATTTTTACTTGACAAACAGGGAGCGTTTTCCTATTACCATAAAAGCAACAGGGGTTCATAAACTGTCGCTTCACATTCTGTCAGTGGCAAATGATATGGTATTTTGTGAATATATTGGAGCTGACCTCGATGACTACACATCCTTCAAGGAGGATGCGGTTCCTAGACTCAAGTTCTCGTCCCAGTTCGATACTTGGCTCAAGACAGGGAGACCAATAGATGTTTGAACGTGGTAGTAACTTTTACGCTGATGTTCACTTGGTCGACATTGATAAACATCTGGATTTGCGACCATGAAGTTAAAGTCAAGCAGTTTGGTTGCTCTTGTGCGTGGATTGAAAGAAATGCGATTTCCTGTTCATAGACGAGATCCTGTCTTTTTTCTACTGTAGCGATGATCGTCATCCTCGACGGTTTTGTCATTCTAATCAATTGTTTGTTTGCTTGATTTCTTTGCTGAAATCACTCAGACTCGTTTGCCATCTTTCGTTGCGGCTTCTGCTGTTGCAGTGGTACAATCATAATGCCATCTCCAGACTTGACACGGCAAATTACGACAGCTCACATTGCGTTTGGTTTGCTTGTGTTCGTATCCCAATGCCTCCCAATGCTTGTTGTCGTTGGGGTACACCCCCAAAAGACGAAAATTTGCAGCGTAAGCTGCCTCTTCGTGCTGGTACGACATTCGCACTTTTCGTGCTGAGAGTCTGGTCAAGTCTCTCAATCGCAATTCTACCACTAAATCAGATGTCATCATGGACATTGAATCGTTCAAAATGCACTGTCGTAGTTGCGCAAAAAAGAATTTGAGCAGTCGTGGTGCCTTGCCCCATTGATCCGTATGGGGACAATTAAATATAACAAGATCGAATGGTCGTTGATCCTGAATAATCGTCCAAAAAGGCTGTGCAGCACCAAATAATGTATATCCTTCCTGTTGTGTTCTGATCAAGGGCTCGCAAAGACACGTGTCCACATTGGCCAATTGTTTGGCATCCACCGACGCCATGATATGAGAAACATTAGGTGTTTTGAGTAATTCGACGAGGAACGAAGGAACCACAGCCGGGAATGCATTATGAGACGTTTCTGATGGATAGTACAAGTTCAAAATATCAAAGGCCGACGAGTACTCAGTGGCAGTAATGCTACCCCGAAACGATGGTTCCTTCGCAAAGGCTGCCGTGAAGGAGAAATCGGCTTCCCCAACAAGAAGAGCACTCTGAAAACCCGAGTAATCCATTATCTTCTTCTTGTCTCGACTAATAGCTACAGTAGCTCTCACTAGCTATCGAGCGCACTGCTCAATTAATAATAATACTCGAAGTAGCTATTACTGTAGCTTGTAGCTTGTAGCTTGATCAGGCATGATAATGAGCTTCACATATTATTATTAAATACGAAAAGATTAGTTTTTTGTTGGAACGAATTAGAAAAACCGAAACAATGAAAATATAATCAAGGGATGCACACTTATCCTGACACTTGCTTAAAAGCCATTTCCTATGATGTCGTTGTGTCACGCGCGCGTACTACTGGTATACCTAGCTAGAGTACAGTACATAGCATGGTGGTGGTATCTTTTGCACCTCAAGGCAATGATGAGAAGTTTCAACAAAACCAATCCACAAAATTTGAAAACAGCAGTAGCTTTCGCGATTGATAAAAGTACGTAACAAACTTGTAGACATGCTAATCGAAGAAGCAAATTATGAGAAAACCATCTTTTCTCGCAAGAAGATTGGTGACGCGATTTCATGCCAGCTGGTGGGCCAACAAGAAACAACCACGAAAGCAGTAGAAGGAGAACAAGCTGATGTTGATGAAGGTTGGCTGACTACCATTTTGGAGACAGCTCCTTGTCCAGCTACAGCTACAGCAGCAACAGTCGTAGCCGAGAAACCATCCAGCATCAACAGGAAGCAGTTGCGATGGGCTGACGAAGGTGGTTTTCCCTTGGAACAAATTTGCATCATCCCCCGTAGAACAAAACGTACAAACGAAGCGTCCACCAATCCTCACATTCATTTACTGGGTACTGTCTTTTGTACCTTCATGTCTTTTGCAATTGTTCAAATGGCCGTCGCCGTCGTGGCACAATCACAATCGTTGTTCGGAGATTCGGCGATTATGATTGTTGATTCCTTGACCTATCTTTTTAATTGGATTGCCGAAGTTCGCAAAGGACGGTACGACGAAGCACTGATAACGTTTGCGAGAACGACCCGAAAAGCCAAAGGCAACAACAACGGCAGCAGCAGCAGCAGTAGAATGGACGCGCATGAGCTGCAAGCCATTCGAGAACGGACCAAACGAAAAATTGTTTTACAAATGGAAATATTTCCTCCCATAGTATCCATGATGTCGCTGTTGGTAGTCGTTTTCTTTCTGTTTAACAGATCCGTACGTGCATTGCGAGACGATCTGTCTTCGCAACAACAGCAGCAGCAGCAATCTAGCGACGACGACGACGACGGAGATCAGCATCACGATGATGATCCCAACGTACAAATCATGATGGGTTTTGCTTTTTTCAACTTGTTTTTGGACATTCTTAATTTTACATGCTTTGCTCGTGTCCGACATCATCTGCTGGGATTTCCGGCCGCCGATAGTTCCGGAATCACCACCAAGGCAATAACAACAACAACAGCAACAGCAACAACGCAACCAGTAGTCATCAGTTCGGACGACGAAACAGACAATGCTGAAAGCAATGTCCCTGTATCGAGCCGGGACACGGGCATTGTATTAGCTGAAATGGGACACTACGACGACGATGAGAAGGAAGAAGAACCAGAACCAGACAGTAGTAGCGACATGGAGAGATGCGATCTGCGGACAGCAGGATCTGACGCCAACACTCAGTTACGAAAACGAACCAGTAACGTTGCCATCCGTCACCATAGTAAAAATACAGACGAGGGTATCAATGAAACAAATGAAGACGACAAGAAAGAACACGGTCCAACCAACTTGAATATGTGTTCGGCCTTTACTCACATATTTGCAGACATGTTGCGTAGTATTGCAGTCATTGTGGCCGCGGTAGTCGCCAAAGCCGCACCAAGTGTTAGTCCCGAAATTGCTGATGGATCGGCGGCTATCGTTGTGTACCTATTGATTCTTGTCAGCATTGTTCCTCTGGTGCGCGGATTGTGTCAACTGGTTCCAGAGTATCGGACCATTTTAGCCCAAGAAAGAGCCGAAGCCAAAACCAATGATACTCCTACTGCTGCTGCTGCTGCTGCTGCTGCTACCTCGGGACGCAGTAGTATGGAAATCGGTATGGAACTTGCCTCATTATGGGTTATTTGAAACCACGTTGATATGATATTATACACGTCGTCTGCTCCAACATTGTTGCTCAAGTGAACACATTCATCCAACTCGCGAAATGGTTGTGCGGGTTCGTTGCGTCGGCAGCTTACAACCAAACGTAGATGATTTGGCTGGAAATATTACGCTCGTTCTTGAGTACTGCAACGTGACTGGTGATGCTTCCACTTTTCTGACGAGTAACAGGGAGAACTTCGACCGCGAGCACAAATAAATGATGTCTCCCATTTCAATATGGATCTGCTGGTTCGTATGAATTCCAACTTCCAATTATTGTAAGCGCTCTTGGAACAAGACGGAGACTTTGCTAACACTTTCGCATCAACGATCGAAACATCCGATGAAATGCTTGTGTCTCCAATGACGACTTTGCAACTTTTTTGTAGCCACAATGTGCTATGATGACTTTATCTCCAACTACGAAGTTGATATAGAAAAAGTAGCTTGGTTGCAGAGCATTAATAAATGTGTTAGAGTCTCTGCATATTTACTATTGAAATTCTATTGTACCCTTTTTCAATTTTTATGAGAACTCCTACTAGGCATCCATATCTTGCACCATTAGCACGGCCTGTGGAGCCAAACCAGCTTCTTCCATTGTTTGACTATCGTCATCGTACGTCTTTTTGGGAAAACTGGTAGATAATCCAATAGTTTTAATATGCTGTGTTTCGTCGGTCTGTTCGAAAAAATGCAAAACTAAAAATGCCTTGAGAGAACCAACGGTATCATCATTGTAAAATCGTCGATCCAATTTCTTTCCCGTTGGCAAGTTAAACCGAATTCGAGTCCCTCCCGACATTGGAGCATCCCGCAAGGTATTCTTGGCACATTGCAACCGTTTTTCTTCGGCCTCTTGTTTGGCACGTTCTGCAGCGGCTGCCTCTTCCTCCTGTCGTTGTTTGGTTTCTGCTTCTTCCTGGACTAGCCGTTCGCGTTCCTGATCGGCCAACAGAGCTTGTTGATATTCTTCATCTTGCTCCCGACGTAATTGATTCTCCTGTTCCCGAACCATCCGCCGCGCCTCCTGTTCGGCCAAAACAACCTGGTGGCGTGTTACGGTCATATTTAAATAATTCACGAGCTGTTCCGGACGTAACTTCAACAGAAGCGGTCCTTCAGCTTTGAAGACCAAATTCATAGCAGGAGGTGTATTGTTATTGTTATTGCTGTTGTTGTTGTTGTTACCACTAGAACTTGTTCGTCCCAAGTGCTTGGGTTGCAGCAATGCTAAACAAGGATAACTAGTAGCAGCCAACATGGCCGCCAATTGCAATCCCTGGGCCGTATGAACCGATACTCCCAGACACAGCAGATTGGGTTGCTTTAGAAAATTCACCATGGTATTTGCCAACAAGACGGATTGGGCAAACGTCTGTCCTTCACGATGCAGGGGACTGTGTAAATAAATTAGCACGAGCGAATTGGTTTGTGCGACATCGGATTGCAGGGCCGCAAAGCCGGTTGTGGACCACGGTTCTATCAAGGTCGACAAGCCGTTCTCTCCAGCAGCTGTACTGCTGGTAGTGGAAGGAGGTGGTAGTGTCCGCAAATAGGAAACAAATTGTTGAGCAGCTTTGGCCGTGACTGGAGCTGACAGACCATCGAAATCTCCCGACGGAAAAACAAATTGGCTCAAGAAACGAAGAGGCCACAAAAGAATTCGCAGTACCAGCGTGATGACCCCTAACCACTTCTGAATGATAGTTTCGTTTGGACTCATACTGTTGATGTTGGTAGTAGTAGTACTAGGACGAAGAATGCCGTTGGATGTAGCTCGGCTCTGTTCGTTAGTCGCGGAAGGGTAGGAGCAAGATACACAGAAAACGGAGTGAGTGAAGAAGAGAGAGAAGGAGGTGCGTGAAACATCTACAGAATTCCAAAATGTATCCACCATTTTTCAAGGTGCAGAACTTACTACTTCTGTCATGTTGAGATTAGTAGCGATTCAAACAGTAAACAAGATGTGAACAAAATGCTAAAGAAAGTCTAGTATAGAACAGCTGCTTCGTACAATGCGGCGAGACAATTAATAAAGATAGATGGATGTTGATGAAAGACGTGACTGGTTGAACTTCAAAACGAAAACGCATCGTCTCGTTGCCACTTCTTCGAACGACAGTTTAATAATCATTACTCGAGTATTACTACTAGCTAGTAGTCTCGCTAGCTACTACTACTACTCTACTCTAGCTAGTAGTAGTACTGTAGTTGTTTGCGTACTAGTAGGAGTACTAGTAGTTTAGTGGCGTCAGAGTAACGCGCTCACTTCCTCCACCAAACTTCATTGCCAATAGTATTAGTAGTAGATGATAGACTAGTAGTACTACTAGGTAGTACGTAGCAGGTAACGTTTTATACCATGCACCATGCAGAGCGCCGAACGAAATAATAATAACTTACTTCTTCTCTGTAAAAATTACAAGCGACAAAGAAAGCTAGTGTAGAATTTAGGCGTCTGGACGACCAGCGTTGAGGATACAGGCGCGGTGTCAGCAACTAATATTAGCGTTGGCCTTCAACGCTACGGACTACTAACATGAAGAAAAAGGTTCAGATCAGTTTTTTTCTCTGCAATGCTTCGTGGTTCCTCCCTATATGTATGCTAACAGTAGTGTCGTTTTTTTGGTAAATGGACAAGACCAGACTCCTATGCTCCATTTAGGTTGGTTGATATTTGCTATGGTTCGAATCTTGCCATCAATTCGTTTGGGATCTTTCGTAGTACGACGAGGACGAGCTTTTAGATATTTTAAGTGCTGTCACATTGCCATGCATCGACAAATCGTATAATTCTCTTCATCTCCTAGTCTAAAGGTTTTTATGTAGTTTCTGCTACCTGGTTACGCTTAAGACAAATAGTGACTGAAAAGCTACAGTTATCAAAGTAGATGCATTACGCGGGGTCCATCAGAATGGGTTTCGTCCATTCCTCGTCCGTAGGCGCAATAGCTGCCGATTTGTTTACAGAAATCGGCTCTTCGACAAGACTGCTGCTCCTATGTTTCGATTTATCACCAAATGCATCTGCGCTAAATGACACGACTTTCTTTGTCTCGGGCGCACGATGGACTTCCTCTTCTGTCAGTTTGGCTTTCTCGAGTCGTGATTCTTTCTTCTCTTTCGTTGCTTTCTCCACCAGCTGCAGCTCTTTCTTGTCTTTTGCTTCATTATCTTTTTCACTTTTCTTCCTGTTACTTTGTGCTTCTTTCGGGTCTTTCTTGACCAAAGTTGATGTCTTGTTGCCCTTCGTCTTTGTAGATTTTGCAGCAATCAGGGAATTCTCATCCTTGTCGATTGTGTTGGTTGAATTGTCAACGACAGGGACAGTAGTAGCCACATTCTCAAATCCAGGAATCTTAAATCCTGCCATTTGATTAGCTGCAAAGCAAATTTCACCCCTTGGGCTGTCAAACTTTACTTCAAAGGAGGAACTGTCCTCTTCTAGTACAGCAAACCCGGTTGATCCGGTATGCGCGAGCAACTTGTGAATGCTATCGCCCTTGGGAGCAGTCACTCTTACATCGATGAGATTCCCAACAACTGGCAGTGTCTCACATGGGTGATCAAATGTATTCCAATGGATAAAGAAAGGACAAAGTCCGCCCAACGCGTGACCGTAGAGGTACAGCATTTCCCATTGCTTGCAGATCCCATCGCTGCTGGGGCCAGACATGCGTACAAAATCTGGAGTATACCCCCACTGAGTCACCTCGGATGCGAGAGCTTCCGCGTCCGACAGTCGAATCGCCCAATGAAAAGGAACCAGTTCAGTGAGCCCAGCTGATTTCAGCAAAGTCCCAATAGGTCCCTCTCGTTCCGGATCTGGAGCAATGATTTCCAAAAAGGAAGACCCATGAAAGGCAATTCTTGCTTTTGTAATACCCAAGCCCTTGAAGTACCCAGTTTTGACTGGTTTTACGCCCGTTTTCTTTTCAAATTCTGTGATGGCTGTTTCCAGATCAGGGGCTGCCAAAACGACATGATCCAATACATTGTCTTGTTGGAGATCAATGGCAGGGTATGCGGCAGTCGGAGATGTTGCTTGACCTGCCAAAGAACATAGTGTAGACTCGGATTCTGCCATGGTAGGTTCTGTCCTATCGGAGACATCTAGCAAGTTGAAGGAAGAATTGTTCTCACCGCCAGTCTTGATGCCCTTCGTCTTCGTCATGGACTCTTTGCTCGACTCCTTCTTTCTTCTCCGTTCATTCTTTTCCTTTTTTCGTCTTTCTTCTCTATATTTCTTCCAAGAAAAGGCCTCTTCCTTATCTAATTCGGCTTGGTCAACCATGGTCTAAGTTGGAAATAGAGCAGCTATTGAGTATTGTATTTCTTTTGTTGGCAACTGAATGGCGCAGTGAACGGACTGAGCAAAAGTTACAATTATTGTCTTGGTCTTGTAGTCTATTAAGTCAAGACTGGATCATGATACAGGATCCATTCGTGCGTAACCTTTGGTCGAGTGTGCATCTTTATGTTGGAGATACCTGCGCGCCGCCGAGGAGACGTGTTTTCTTGGTGTTCTTTTGCTTTCAGTGAATGCATATCATGGAACGTGGAACTAGCTTAACCAGGTAACTAATGATAGCATCAAATGCTTCGTTCTTGTGGTAGAGGAGCCACATTTCTCACCATATTTTCTCTTTTCCTATTAGATTGTGTTTTCAATTAACCACTACTGTATTAAAACCACTCTTCTTTGGACCTGACATTGACCGCGTAATAGCCTCGAGTCAGAATGATTCTCATTTCCTCATCCAGTGCGAGTTAATCAGCCTTCATGGACTGTACTTAGAGACAAGTTCTGCAATTAGAAGAGGCAATGGCAGTTTGAGCGAGCCACTCGCTAAAAGACTTATGGATTGCTCATAATGTGGAACAGGTTCATTTTACCAAAACTAGGTTCACAATTTAACATAAAAAATAATAATATTTACCCCTTACGCTTCCCTCTGCGCTATTCGTTTTGAATTAACTTCAAACGCGCACGACTACTACAAACTACTGCTAATACAAGACTATTGCAGCTAAATCAAGGCTACGAGCACAGACAGACAATTAACAGGTAATACACGACTATTTCCTTTAATTCGCACCTCTACAGCCTCATTCTTTCGCACGAACGAACGCACCTCCAGGGCCTTTGTCGTCATCCTCATTATTTCACACGAACGAACGCACCTCCTCTACGGCTCGCACGAACGAACGCACCTCTACGGCTACTACAAGAAGCACAACTTGTGCCTTTACTACTACTACTACTACACCACAAGTCCACTATATATCTCCAGATATATAGATATCTACAGGCAAAATAGATTTGAGACCAGATCCAGCTACAGCCAGAGCCAGGAGACTCCAAGAAAGAGCAGCCAGAAGAGCCAACATGGATGAACAGAACATTCCACCTCCTCCTCCTCCACCTGAGGATGCACCACAGCCACAGCAGCAGCCAGCAGCAGCTGGTGGCAACTTGACAGCCCAGGATATCCAGAACTTGGTAGCTGCTATGATGCCAGCCATGATTCCTGCAATTCTCCCAGCAATTATGCAGCAAGTTGGACAGCAGCAGCCTGCTCCTCTTCCTCCTCCACCACCTCCTCAACAGCAACAATTTGTGGCAGTACCAGGAG
>Ga0210036_1001815_pt1 | contig 23485 bp, 11 predicted proteins | sample CryGeymeta201515_FD_185469 | JGI IMG/M metagenome (GOLD analysis project Ga0210036, IMG submission 185469) | Groundwater microbial communities from Crystal Geyser aquifers in Utah, USA - Crystal Geyser metaG 2015-15 (SPAdes) (version 2) | ecosystem: Environmental > Aquatic > Deep subsurface >...
TGCTCCTAATCAAGAATGAAATGCTCCTAAAATCTCCTAATTGAAATGCTCCTAAAACGCTCCTAAATATTTTTCAAAATGCTCCTAATTGAAAATCTTGAGTATCCTGGAAAATAGTACATTTGTTAATACTACTGTCTCTTCCAGGTAGTAGTAGTAGTAGTAGCTAGTAGTACTAGTAGTAGGCTAGTAGTACTACAGTAGTAGTAGTAGGTAGTACTGTAGGTAGTAGTAGTAGTAGTAGCCATGACGCGTAAAATGACAACGGTCAACTCGACCACAAGCTAGACTCCACCTGGTAGACTAGCTAGGTCTAGTAGTACTACGTAGTAGACTACCTACCAGGTACTGTACCAGTCAGAGTGGTACCTGTTAGTGCCGGAGTAGATTAATTCTAACGCTAAAAGAGACCATGGTGATCAGAGTCAAACAGTACTACTAGGCTAGTAGACTACTAGCTACTCCGAGTAGCTACCATGGTACTAGCTACTCAGTAGCTAGTAGTACTACCAGGGGTAGGCTACCGTACGAGTGGTACTAGCACCAGGTACTAGTACCTGATAGTAGACTACACGAGGCAGTCACATTCCTGTTCGTTCTTCGACAACAACTCAGAAAGGCCTAGAGTAAAGCCACGGATTTAAAGGGAGATGAATGGTCCTGCTCCAGCGAAGTTTGAAAATAATGTCGTGCGACGAGCACTTCCTTAAGTCGATACAGTTGTTATTACGTATGAATGGAATCATGTCAGACTACTACTAGTACCGGTAACGGTTTCTAGTAGTACCAGGTACCATTAGCTACTAGTGCTTAGCTAGTAGCTACAGTACTACTGCTAGCTAGCTAGAGCTAGGAGGAGTAGTAGTAGCTACTACTACTACTAGATAGCTAACAGGTAGGAGTAGTGGTCGTAGCTTGCTACTAGTAGTAATATTAGCAGTCAGTCCTACTCTGCATAATAATCAGCCGCTCAACATGCAAGAAAAAATTATATAAAGTTTGCGCAGTTTATCCACCTAGAATTCCTTTCTTTTTCGAATTAAATGACACTCGCACTCAGTACTTTAGAAGCGGAATCCTCGGGCCGCAAGAACGGCTGCTTCTTGCTGTCGTTGTTGTTGCTGTTGTTGTTCCAAAAGCAAAAGCTGCTCCATGTAAGAGGGTTCACGAGCTTGGTTTTGCCCTTGGAGTTGCTGCTGTAAGAGAGCCATGAAATCCGCCTCAGTTGGTGCAGCAGTTGGTGCAGATTGAGCTGCCGCTGGGGCGCCCGAGTTACCGTACTGTTGTGCTAGCAAATGCTCTCGCAATAAAGCTTCAATGTTTGAGCTTGACCCTGCTCCGCCACCACCTCCTTGAAGAGCCGCCAGAAAGGCAGCATTCTGCTCTTCCGCCATCATTTGCTGGAGAAGAGCGTGTTCCGCCTGACGCTGGTGGTCAGCCATTTCCGAACGTTGGCGTTCCGCAAGCAGGGACTGCATTAAAAATTCTTCAGCCTGAGCAGCGTTCTGATGCTCCGAACCACCATACCTCATCAAGAATTGCTGAGCCTGGAGTTGTTGAAGGGCCATATCAGAACGCTTCTGCTCAGCTGCCATGGCTTGTTGAAGGGCCTGCTGTCCCTCCGCGGACGCTGCCAACTGCTGGAGAGCCGCGTTGCGATCAAAACGATCAGCTACAGACGGAGCACTGCCGATAGCCGCAAGTTGAGTCTGCAGGTTTGAAGGAATAGACGCAGCGGACACAGCAGGAGAGGCGGGAGGAGCTTCGGATCGGACTGGGGCTGCTGCTGCTGCTGAAGAAGAAATCGCCACTTTTGACTCGAGCGGCTCGGCTCCAGTAGGTTGCTGAGAGGCTCCAGAAGCCGCGGCACCGTCCGGAAGAGTAGGTTCCTTCTCTCCCCCATCCATCTTCATCTCCTTCACGAGATCAGGCGAGTTCTTCTGAAACAGTCTGTGGTAAAAGGCAAGCGTCTTTCCGGGCAAACTGTGGTAAAAAATACGACGAAATCCCCACCGATTCAAGCTGCGAACAAAGGAAGATAGCTTGTTACCTCGAAAGTGTTTACTGATGACATCGTTATCCTGGAAATGGTCCGGGTTCAATGCAATGGCTTCGCCTTCGGGGAGCCAGTAAATCGCCTTGGGGGCCAAACCCTGCTGCAAGACTTCCATAATCTTTTGCGGAAAGATGGCAGCTTTTGTAGAATCTCCCTTCTTGGATTTGGTCTGGCCATTTTTGTTTCCATTTTTCCGGCCCACCTTGTTATCATTCTTGCTTCCAGCAATCTTTGAAGAGGCAGTCTTCTTCTTGACAACACCCTTCTTGGGAGGTATGATGTTGAAGGCAGCAGCGACGGCAGTAGGCTTCTTGCTAGCTCCTTCATCTAACGCATTCTTTACGTCTCTAGCTGCCTCGACGGCAAGATCCTTCTTGTATTCATTATTGCTGCGTCCCAACAAGATTTCTTTGCGGTTAAGGCCCTTCTTTTCGTGTTTCTTGCGTCCCTTGGCAAGTTTCCAAGCCGCAAAGCTCGATTTGGGAGCCTCTATTTTGCTAGGGGAAGAGTCTTTCTTGGCGGATTTGCCCTCCGTATTTGAAGGGGTGGGGGTAGATGCCGCAGCAGGTTTTCCAGGGTCCTGCTCTGACGAAGCGGAAGCAGCGGAAGATGTCTCACCTCCCTTCTTACTGTCATCATCTGACTTTTCGCTCATTTCAGCGATCATGGCCAAGAAGTCAAGTTTGGATCTCTTGGGAGCAGATGCCACTGTAAGGATGTTAATAAGAAATAAACAAGAAGTTAAGCGAAAAATCTTGGGCACAAGCGAAAAAAATCGATTTTGCTGTAGGATTCTACTAACGACAGTAGGCAAAAGAGCCTGAAGGTCCAGTAACTTACCTTCCGATTGATCCTGGGGGCTAACTGTGCTCACAGCTACTGTTGGAGGAGATAGGTCCGCTTGTCCTCTCTTAGTACTCATAGTGATCATTCTTTCAATTGATGTCAGTTGGTTTATGCCTGAGTACTGGTCGGTAAAGCTATGAAGTTATTCAGGTATGTGTCCTTTTTTCTTCAATTATTGGTTATTAGGGAGGGAAGTTGCTCGACAGTAATATTATTCTCTTCGAATACTATTACTCTTCGTAGCAGGATTACGGGATTCCCCGTGTAAATTTGCAGTGAAACCCAATTTATTTTGTCCGATCAAAGCAGGCAAAGAGCCAGGATTAAGAACTCTGTGACTTTTGGTCAGATATTATTTTACCCTGAAAATACTACCAGGGTACCAGGTACCAGGTATGGTACCAGGTAGTCTAGTAGACATGACGTGCGTAGCGTTGTCTTTTAATAATAGTGACTAGTAGTACCAGGTACCAGGTACGAGACTAGTACCGGTAGTAGAGCTACTTTACTAGTAGTAGTAGTCAACTGCTACTAGCTACTCGAGTACCGGTACCAGGTAGTAGCTACCCTGGTACCTGGTACCTGGTGTAAGTAGTCTAGGACCAGGTGGTCATCAACGTTCGAGCCACTATGTTTCTACCAGTACTACTAGATCTACTCGTACTGCTGGCTTCTGGATAGTGCTCGCTATTGTCCATGACTACTACCAGTATGGTACCTGGTATTATGATTCGGCAATTTTCAGATTTTTAGAGAACACGAAAGCCGGAAACTCCACCACCCAGCCAAGAAAACGCTTTTTCAAGTTGAAGAGATACTACCGTACCATACTTTTTACCACCAAACGTCTGACAGTTACTACCAGGTACCAGGTAGTCGTACAGTAGTACCAGTAGAACCAGTGGTAGTACCTGGTACCAGGTACCAGTACCAGGTACCAGGTACCATACTTTAGACTACCATACCAGTTAGCAGCGTGTTGGACATCTTCTGCTCGAAAATTATTCGTACTGATAGTAGACTACTAGTAAGTATTATTACCTTGTACCAGCCATGGTAGTAACTGGTACTAGCTAGTACTGGTATTACTAGTTTGTTTCCTGATCGTCACCACTGTAGATCTACCATCTGTTAGGTACCAGTACTTACTGTAGTACCCTGGTAGCAGATTCAAGTCTTGAAAAATTGAATGGAGTTTGATCGTCTTATGAGTGGTAGACCAGGCAATGGCTTGTTCAAATTTAAAATGTCCAATTCACGCAATTTCAACTACCTAGTATTGCTTTTCCCTTGCTTCCCCTGGCGATGCTTTGATCTCAGTGTACCTGGTACCTGGTACGTATAAGTACCTGGTACCCGTAGTAGGATTAAGGTACCAGGTACCTGGAAAACTGGTCACCTGGCAAAAGCGATCGACGAGCGTGACTGGGAATTCTCATAAAAGCAGAACTACTGCTACTCTAGCAGTACTACTAGGTACTGGTAGCAGATACCATACTGTGACTACTAGTAACTGGTAGTTGGGTCTAGTATAATAATAAACAGATTGGCGGAAGAATTGCAGAATTCCAGAAGCATTTTTGCACTTTCGACTGTTGGTGTTCGCCGTGAAATACGAATTGACGCCCTGGTACCTGGTGTGCTGCTGGTCGTAGTTGTACTAATACTGAAAACGCAGCGCTGGTATTAAAATACACTTGCACTTTTATACCAGGTACCACTACTGGTACAGTAGCGTCAGGCTTTTCTGCAGCTTGTCACCCTAATTCGGGTTGCTTCTTTTTTCTTTTCTCGTCTTTCAACTGTACAAGGTACTACTACTACTAGCAGTCCACCAGTACGGTACCTGGTACCAGGGTGCTGTACCTAGTAGGAAAAGCCGGCTGTACTATCCTCCCGCGGTGTGATTTTAGTTCACAGAATTCAGCAATTTCAACATGACTCAGCAATTTCAACACCATTTCAACACATGTCAATACATTTCAATGTGATTCAATATCACGTGGGTCCACTCTATTTCAACACCACGGGGTTGTTTCACTGAGGTATTATTTGGCTACAGTAATCATCAAGTACATGAGTAAATCTAAACCATGGAGCAATGTGAGCCCTATTTGGTAGACCTTCCTTGTAGGGCAATACAGTGTCTGCACTCAACTAGTACTTATTTCCTTTTACTACTACTAGACTAGCAGATACTACTAATATTTCCTCCCTGGATATATCCCTTGTTTTTTCAGCTGGACCCCCCTGAGTCACTAGTGTCTAGTGACAAATATTCTTTTACAAAATAACTTTAAAAAGGGGTAGATAACAATCGCTTGCAATTTTTTCAATAATTTTAGCAGCAAACAAGACAGAGGAGGAGCAGGAAGAACAGGTAGTAGAGGGCCCTAATTAAAATGCTTTTTAATTAGTACCAGGTAGGAGCATTTCAAATGCTCCCAAGTTTTTTCATAGTGCTCCTTCTAATTTAGAGAATTAAACACGGAAACACTCCTAATTAAAAACCAAATGCTCCTAATTGAATGTAAATGCTCCAAATTGAGCTAGGAGTTAATATCAAGTAAAACATAAACAAATGCCCCAAATTAAAAACCTAATCCATTTCCCTGAAATTAAAAAATGCTTTTTTTTCTAGCTAGCGACGCTGAATGAGCCATTGCGAGAAACCCCAGTCTGCCAGAATGATCAAGAGACTGGCCACGACTACAGATGACGTAATGACACCTGGAACTCCCCGTGGCGTAAGATCCGGCTGCAAGCGAGCAGTCGTCTCGGCCACTCCCAGTACAATGGTAATAAATGTTGTCGATTTCCATAAAAGGAAAAATGGAGGGTACGTAGTAATATCTACCAATGCCGTGAACCAGGATTCCTGTAGAGCCGCATTAAAAGCAAGCGGAGGAAAAATCGTATCGTATGCCGTTTCCAGGTAATAATCGTACGTTCCAATTTCGTACAGCGGACCAATCATTCCGCCCAATATAAGAGCAATCCAAGTCCCAATGACCGTCAATAAAGGGCACGCTAGAATGGCAGCTGACATAGCCGGTAAAAATGTCCAGGATTGAGGATTGATGCCAAGTGTCTGCAATAGTTTCGTTTGTGACGTGGCTTGCATGGTAGCAACAATGCCCGCATAACTGCCTCCAATCCGTCCACATAACAAGAGCGCCGTCAAGAGAGGTCCAATTTCAAGCACAAAGAGCTTTGCCATACCAATTGCGTACAAATTGGCTTTAGCGGCAGGAATTACCGTATTGAGCATTCCTTTCACTTTCATTTTGGCTACCATGAGATACATCGGATTGGCTTCTTCCTCGCCAGTGACCATTTTAATGAGTGGTCGTATTTCTTCATCGACAATGGCCACAACTTTATCCGTGACATCAATGCGCTGTAGAATATCCGCTGAAAGCATGGAAATGGCCAATCCGCAGGCAACAAAGGTCAATACAATCAACGGAAGCGAGTACAACACGTAATCGAATAGTTTGTCAAGAAATCGATCGAGAAACGAAATCCCAAACAGCGCATTTTTCCTGTAAGCAGACGACGACGATGTCTGCTGTCGGGATGTTGTCGGAGGGGTCAATACAATCGTTTCTGTACGGTTCGTTGTATTGCTGTCGTTGCTGCTCGTAGGAGACTCGTCCATGATCAATTTTGCCAATTCTGGTTCATGACTGATAAGCAACAAGGCCGTTCCGAATTCTCTCCTCAAATGTAACAATTCTTTGGCTACCGATTTCGCAGCATCCTCGTCTAATCCCGTGAGCGGTTCGTCCAGTACAATCACTTGTTTCCGTTGGGCCAACTGCAAGGCGAGTGATGCTCTTCGGGCCATGCCTCCACTCAATTCGGTGGGACGCTTGTGAGCGTCTCTGGCATAATCCAAACCAACGGCTTCCAACAATTGCTTGATTTTTGGCGCCAAGGAATCGCCTGCGTATGTTTTTGTGGGACAGGATTGGAGGGCGACGCTGACATTTCCAGCAACAGTCAGAGCATCCAAAAGGGTGGTTTGCTGAAAGAGGACTCCACATCGTTCCGACGGATGAATTTTAGGATTCCAGTCGCATCGCGCAGTAACATCCAACCTAGACAAGTCCTTTGGGGAAGAAAGACCAGCAAGAAAGGTTGTTAATGTTGTTTTTCCGGCACCACTGTTCCCCTGCAACCAGATGCATCCGCCTGGACAAAGCTTAATGTTGACAGTGGCATTGCCAAAGGGACACTTTGAGCCATTGTTGGTCGCTTGGAAGCTGACGATGACTTCGTCGTCCTCAATCCTTGAACTGCTGCTTCTACTATTCAGTCGAAGAGAAGATAAAGGTTTTGCGAGGGTGCCATCACTGGTCATCTTTGATGAAAAGTACAGTCTGGAGTCTAGAGTCTGGTGATGCCGTGTGTGCACGTTTGTGTAGCTTTTGTTTTCGTCCTAAACAACATGAGAGAGTTTCGAGTTCGGTGTCCAGTGGATTGCAAATCTTCGTTGTTATTACTACTGCTACTACTACTACTAGCTAGTACACTACAAAAATAACACGCAAACTTGTCCTGTCGCAGTGAACAATCATTTGGATCGCACACCAGCTCGTCTCCAAGCTTTTTTGCCGACAGCCATTCGATATTCGATCCATCTCAAAATCCTAGTAGTAATTCCGCCGAACAACACAACAATCACACATCACATCACACATCATCACAGTGCCAAAAAACAAACCACAAACAAAGTGAGGTTCATTTTTTGTAGGCCAAACAATAACTGTTTGAGACATAATAGCTGATGAATAAGATGATGAATATTCTTATCGTCCAACTACTGCTATGTTGTCTCTCAGTTTCGTTGGCGTTCGTTGCTCTGCCACAACGAAATGCACGTCCCGCCATCACCTGCAGCAGCAGCAGCAGCAAAAGTTCCAGTGTTCCTTTGTGGGCCAAGAATGGAGAATTTACCGTCGTGGAAGACGACAAGAGCGACCGTGCAAATGATGATTTGGAAAGTTCCATCGTGCAAGATATGGACGAACACGTCACATCCAGCTCCGACGTCGCTACAGCTGCTGATCCACTAAGGAATGTCCACGACGACGCCATTGGTGGACGTTGGGAATATGCCGCCTTATCTCCCGGAACCGTCACAACGCTTCAAATTCAAGTGGGTGATTTAGGATTGGCTCGTAAGGCCTGGAAGAAACGTCGTCGATCGGGATCACCTTTGTTGGTTCCATGTTCCGTATTGGCACTGGAAGATCGAGCCAGCATGGTGCGCGATAATATTCTCTATCTCTTGTACAAGTTTGGAACGGGTCAAAAAGACGGTGTGGTCTTGTCTTTGGGGAAATTCAAGAGTCGATACAAGTCACATTTGCACGGGAATTTACAGGTATGAACACAGTATTGACGACGTATTTTTTTATTTTTAGTATTACATTGGATTGATCATTGCTCATCCCCCATGGTGTGTACCTTGTTTGTAAAATTTAGAAACACGTCGAAGATTTGGGTTACGAGTCTACGCGCGACATGATGGAACATTTATTCTCTGGTAAGGCCATTCAGGATACCTATGGCGTCAAACTTTTCATTGTCAACGCAAATGATAGTGGTGGCACCGATGAAGTCTACTTGAAATCGAGATTGTCCAAATATCGTGCTTTGCAAAAGGCAAGTCGTGCTACACTTTTGCAGGTAACTCGTTCAGAAGAGTGCGATGATAACGACAATAGCGATCACAATGAGCCCCCCGCGATGAAGCACACAGGGCATATTCGTGTCAAGGCAGAACAACAACCCGATAGTACGGACAGCAACAATACCAGCAACAGTAGCACTCGTGGCAGCAACAAAACACTCAATTACAAATACCCTCCTCTTTCTGCTGCTCTTCGTGTCAGTCAAAAGGATGACGTGGATTCCGGTAAAATTGAGCAGGGAAGTATTCATTCTGCTGTGTTTTTCGATTTTGATGCGCAAGGAGATGGAGGTTCTCCTTTGCTGACCTTGTCGTTGAATCCAGCCAGGAAACCCAAGGCCAAAAGCAATCCTATCACTGGGAAGAATCCATCCTTTGTTGCACCCAAGTACACACCTATCAAATCTCCAAGAGTTATGTTGGATGATATGAAGGTCGGTGATGGTCCCTTTGATGCCAAAATTGTACGATTGATTAAGGATCATGCTCTGGTCGACTTTGGTGTGGGGCGCAAATTTACACAACCACAAAGTCAGCAACAACAAAAACATGATTTGGTAGGAGCGCCAGAATTTGTCAAAGTATTTGGTATGCTACGATTCAAAGACGCCATCGATCCAGATTCTTCAGGTGATTCCCCTTCCCACGATGATTGGGCTCAGAACAGCATCTCAGGTAGCCAAAACGAGCAGCCGCAAGAAGGTGCCACCGAAGAAGATGTTTTTGCTTCGATGAATGAGATGCTGTCTAAACTGGAAGACGAGATGGGGCGAATAGATAATGGAGAGGAATTCGAAGATATAACTCACATGTTTGATCTCAACGAGGATGGCTCTCTAAACTACAAAAACCCGGAGACTGGTGAAACAGAGGTCGTGAATACTGACGACGACGAGGACGACAACGAAGAAGTCATCGATGATGACGAGGACGAAGAGTTGGACCGACCCGTAACCCTTTCGGTTCCTTCCTCCGTTCAAAAGGCACAACGTCGGCTCAAAACAATTCGTTTGCGCCCAGGAGATGTCCTGCCCGTTCACGTTTTGTCTGTTTCTAAACAATCATCTCAATTCAGAGTGACTACAGACCTGTCTCTTGTCCAAGGCAAAAAAGCAAAAGATGTAAAGAAAGAAAGCGGTGTCAGCAAAAAGCTGGAAAAGCTCAGTACACTTCTAGGAGGTCTGGACAAGGCCGAAGAGCTAAAGGGGCGTGAATACGAAGGAACCGTAAAGGCAACCTCACAGACTGGTGATTGGCTCTACGTGCAACCCACTGGCGATGACGGCGAATTGAATCTTCCTGTCGGCGTTGCGACGATCCCTGGAAATCAAAGTAGTGAATACGCTGAGGGCGATCGTGTTCGAATAAAGATGGACGGCATCGATGAAAGCAGAGGACAACTTGCTATGAGTGTCGTCGAAAAGTTGTCTCCATAATAGTGGCCTATCTTGTTGCATTATTTATATTTCTTTGTGTCGGTCTCGTTTATTTGTGTTGCATATTCCAGCGGCTTAGCGTCCTGCCAGTCCCAAGACGGAAAACGAACTAGTCATTTATATAGTTGGCATGCATCTGAGTTTATGTTGTCTTGTTGCAGTTCACAACGTCATAAGCCGAGTTTTGCCAGCTCCTCTCTTAAACTACTCTCTGAGTCTACCTTATTCTGTTGATCTTCGTTCAATTCCCCAGCCGGTTTTTTCTTCAAGTCATCAATTTGTTTCAACGTCTTTTTTATCTTGCGAGCTCGCTTCTCTGGATCGACAGGCTCTGTTGGTTCCCCAACTACCGGTACTGGCGCTGCTCTGGCCGCCGCTTCCGCTTGAGCTTGTAGTCTGGCCTCCTCTTCCTTTTTCTGTTTCGCCAACTTTGCCTTTTCGCGTTTAATGGCGGATTTTGATTTTGCTTGGTCAGAGGCTTGAACGAGTCCAGGAATCACCTTACCGGTGGCTGCGGAGACAGCTTTTTGAGGTTGTCCCACCACCACTTGAGCGCCCTTCATTTGCGACTCTTTGGCAGCAGCCATCCTTTCTGCCAATGACATTCCTCCCGTCTGCTTACCTCTTTGTGAGGGAGGAATGTACCGTCCAGCAGCCTTCTTGACTTCCGTGATTGAACTGCCCGCATCGGATCCGGCACTGTCTGCCATTTTGAGCGTTGGACTCTGTGGTCGATCAGGATAGACTGTGGGCAGAGCCGGGACGAAACAAGCTTCCAGCAATTTGTCGGGCATATAATTTTTATTGTCCCATGGCACTCCTGTCACCTCCTCCCCATTATACCGAAAAAGTCGGTAACCATTGTCGACATTCATGCGAGGGGTGGTCGTTGAAACACCAAAGAGCCGAGAATCGGGAGACCAGCCATATCCGACCGTACAACTGGCAGTGTTTTGACCAGTCGGAGGGATTAACTTTAGCTTGTTGCGATCCCAAAAACTCATACCACCCGCAAGATTACCAAACCCTGCCAGACAAACAAAGCGACCGTGAGGTGCCCAACAGATAGTGTTGCGATGAGCATTGCCAAACAAAAATATAGGTTCGGCGGTAATACCATTGTGCATGGACGCCATGGTGGGCATACGCCCGGCAATGACCACAAAACACGGCGACTTGGTAGCATTAGGCATCCAAGAAATATCCATGACAGGTCCTTCCTGTGGCAAAGGAACTGCCTTGGCATCAGTGCTGTCTGTCGCGCCCAACAAGAAAAGTGTGGCAGACCCGTAATAGGATTTACCAGATGTGTCGACACTGGTTTGAAGTGTAACCAATGCAATACTACCATTGGGGCTCCAGCTTGTCTTCATATCCTCGGCTTGAAAAATAGATTTGGTAGTCAGACTAGCAGAAGAATTGGAACTGGCGTTGTATTCGTGCAAGGAAGCTTTGGCAGGCATATTTTTGTCGCCGGGCACAAAGCTAGTAAATCGATGCGGACTCGATGGAAGTGTATTGCCACCACGTTCCCGAGGAACGCTCAGCGACGTAATTCCCGGCACCCTCACCTTGTGGATAAACCGTGCCTCTTGTTTTTCCGTCAAAAAGGAATGTGCTGGAAAGATGCGGACTTCGTTGGTTGTCATCAACATGGCGAACTGTTCGTCTGCCGTCCAGTGACAGTACGGAAATCCGGCCCGACTCAAACCCTTTTGAGGGAAACCACATAGGAATTCACCAGTCTTGGTAGACCATACTTTGAGATTGTCGGGTTGTGCGTCTGTGACTCTTTCCCAGGTAACCAGGTAACTCCCGAGAGGACTAATTTCCATCATTTGAATGGCAGACGTATGGGCAAGAAAGGGGGGCGTATTGCCTTTGGTCAGGGGATCGGCAGGAACCGAATCCGAAAGAGGCACACGAATGACACCATAACCCGTCATGAGTATATAGGCACAGCTTCCGTCGGGAGCCATGGTCTGGACAGTCGTTCCACCCTTGACGAGGAACTTTCGTTCTCCTGCAGGTTCCATTTTATCCTCCCGATTCGAAGATACTTCGAACACTTCCACTCCATCTTTCGAACGGAATAGGATCTTGCAAGGGGGCAGATTGGTAGCGTCGTCGGGCATTGCAGGCCAGTATGTTTCAGGTGGATTCAGGTAGAGTGGCGATTGCTACTGAGGTATGTTGCTATCCTCCTTTCTTGCACAAAAACAGATAATGGATTAACAATTATGAAAAAATGCATTGCATGTTGAATGTGCGGCTGTTATTCGATTCCATCTTCATCGCCATATGACGCCTGGGTGGACCGCAGCATTCTAAGATTGGTACCATACGTAGAGATGAAACCTTGTAGCCACCACGGACGGAGCAAGCTAGCAAGCTACTGTATCTAGATTGCCAAGCACCAACCTCCTCACATCTCCTCTAGTGTGTACAAGCCCGCCAGTAGCTAGTTGGAGTAGCGCAGTATTCATACTACGCACTAGTAGTAGTTTGATGCATGTATTATTATGTAAAGCGCATTGCTCTTCTCTTCAATCCTTGGTTGCTGGCCAGTTGACGACTCAATAGCGTCGAAAGCGTCGACCCAAAACCATCCCCAACTCTCTCCTTGGCTACAGTCTACAAACCGGGTCCATTCACAATTCTTTCCTCATCTCTTGCTACGATACGGCCCATCCAAAGCGTGTTCAATGTTTTTTCTTTCCTCCTCCTCCATTGCCCCTGCCGAAGCGATCGATAGTCCCCGTTGTCGTATCGTTCGAGTTCTTTTTGCCATTGCCGCCGCCTCGACGTCCACGTTTGATTCCTTTTTTCTCCTCTTTCTTGCTGTCGCTGCTATTCTTGTCCTTCTTGCCATTCAACTTTTTACCAGTACCACTGCCACGACTTCCACGCTTGGTTCTTTTTTTCTCCTGCGTACTGCCGACACTGCAATTCTTGCCCTTCTGGCCACTATGATTTTTCAATTTTGTGGTAGGGGACTTTAAAACTAGCAAATACTCCGTGACAGACATCTTTTTGGAGGTCAATTTCGTCTTGCCCTGGAAGGAATCTATTGCGTACGTCTTGATCAGGAGGGGTGGCGTGGACGGTGACCATCCAGTTCCATAGCAGATATCCATTTGGACCGTCACACTTTCCTCTGGAACGTATACCTGAAAGAACTCCGTAGTACTTTCCTCGTCGCTTCCGGTGAATGTCCAACAGTAAATGACTAAAACGAAAGGAAGCGAAATAGAAGAAAAAGAAAACGAATGCATGGTTAGAAATGATCAATCGATCAATCAATCGAAAATGTATGAAATGGTATTGTCGCAAACATACCGGGATCAGGGAATAAGGTATTTAGCGTGCTAACAAAAGCTGTATCAATGAGACGACGGCCATTGCGACGGTTGACCCGTCCTTCCTCTGCACCGACACGGTCAAGAATGATTTGCGAGCGACGATAGGCCTCACGAGTATCCATGTTTTGTAGTAACACAAAAGCACGTTCAATGGCGCGTAATTCCCGTTCGTGCGTTTTGCGATGTTTGTAGAACGTGTACTTAGGATTGGGATTGTTGAACCACTTATCGCCCATGCGAGCTTTTTGTTCGTCCCGTTCGGTCCACAATGGAGTCAATTTTTCGTACAGAGCGTTGCAGCGCTTTTCAGCGGCAACCCAAAAGCGAGCTCGCTTTTCCGAAAAGGACGAAACGGCTAACAAGACAACTTTTGCATCCTCTGCCAAGTCCTGCATTCCACGGGTGGAATGAATCAACTTGTGGCTGGTCGAATTCTTGTTACCCGTGCCATCGCCATTTTCTTCGACAAACAAAAGAACATACGCTTCATCGATCAAATACAAAGCCTTGTTCAAGCATGCAAAACTAGCATCGTAGCCATCGGCACTCCATTTGTTACGTTGTTGAAGATTCGACACCTCGCCGTAGAGCTCACTCATGGAAGTCAAGACATGGATTAAGATGCGGCGGATGGAAACATCATCTTCGTTGTATCTTTCGTCCGTACCATCACCATCACCATCGTCATCATCATCATCATCCGACGCCTGGGTATATTCGGAAACGTACGAATCATCGTCATCGTCGTCGTCAGTGTCGTCCATGAGGATTGAAAAACGATTGGAATTATCAATGAAGATGGTATCTCCAGCTTCTTCGTCAAAGATCATGCCAGAATGCAATATGTGATCCATACTATCGTGAGAGGTACAAGAGAGGTCGGCGTCATTTCCGCGATCACCACGAGAACAACTGTGATAAGAAGCCTTGAAACACATTTGAAGGCTGGTCATGACACGACTCCCGAGGACATGGGAAGGATGATGCGCTGGAGGACTATTGGGATTTTTCTGGCTTCTTTGTTGTAGATAATATTCTAGTTTCTGCAACTGGTTCAAACACTCGAACAGAATCTTCTCATTCTTCTTGCAGGACATGGCACGAAGGGCAATAGTTTCGATCGTTCTTGTCCAAACTTGACCACGATTCATCATGGATCCGCCCAAACACATTTTCGGGTATGATTTATTTAGTCCTACCTCTCTTTTCTGATGAAAGGCACAGTAGATATTATACCAGAATGAGCTAGTCAACAGAGAGATTATAATTGTATGATCTTAGTCAGTCCAGATCTGCAATCAAGCTAGTAGGTCGTTGTATCCCGCTTTGATCAAACTCAATCTTTTGAATAAACAAAGAAAGTGAATAATAATAATAATAATAATAATTAATTGTTCTTGTGTCTCGCGTGAAAAGCGATCATCAAGATTTTGCCAGGGTGAGATCGCAGTGGCAGTGGGTCGACGGACAGACTTTTAGGAACAGATTGCTTTTGGAACATTCTACTCGGAGTATTTATTTTCTCAAGAACAACCGAATTATCGTAGTCTAGTACTACTAGTCTAGCTACAAATTACATTATTATTTGTAAAACATAAAAACGAATAGCTTTTTAAAAATGCAACTACTCTATAGTATGTTTTAGGTTGAGGTACTAGAGAGAGAAGCCTTTGGGTAACATTTTTGGTGGTTGCCGGAATTGCTTTTCGTTGATCTATTTGCTTGAAATGGAACAAAAGTGCTTTCTCAGATGATGTTTCCTAGATCGACAATCTAACTGAGTCCGATCTAGGAGTCGTCGACCACCACTGGGCTAACAGGTAGACACCAGGAAAAGCTCAATCACTCTTCCTAGTATGGAATGTTTCTGTGCTCGACTGCAACTAAAATAAAAAAGTGTTCCGTGGGCGAACTTGTTATTACAGTAGCATCTGCAGCAGCTGAAGGAGCTCGAAGTTCGAATACAACATATGATTGGCCGACTTCGTGTTGACAGGAACTACCAGGTAGCTGTTTCAGCGGAGTGGCTAGCTGGCTAGTAGTAGCTCCTTCACTTACTGCAGCTCAACGAAACTACTATGAACTCAAAAAACACAAAAAAGGTAGGGTACAGTCAGTCCATTGGGATCCGTCGGCCAGACGCCCATTTTTTAAAGCGCAGGAAGCAGAGTAGCCAAAAGCAGAGGCGAAAAGATAATAATCGATCATCATAAACCAAAATTTGAACTCTGTAGAGTACAGTATACTACATGAATGACGTGCAGCCAATGCTTTCTGGTTAAGCTGTGGTTGTTTGTCCTATTTGCAGGGATCGCGACAGTGAGTGGGGAAGGCCAGAATTTGGACTCGGCAGCTAAGGAAACAGAGAACGATGGATATCAGGAGCTTGTTGCCTGGGTGGAGGCTCACGGGGGAAGAGTTGATAAGAGAATGAGTATTGATGACATTGATGGCCTTCGCGGAGTTATAGCCCTGGAAGATATTGAAGAGGATGTGGAACTCCTGCATTGTCCTTGGAAATTGGTCATTGGGAGTAGTGGAGTCGAAAACCAAATGCGAACAGAAGGAGACATGTGCAATGTTGTCAAAATCATGGCATCGGAATTTCGCCTTGGCGAGGAAAGTACGGGCTGGCCCTACTTGAAGCATATCGAGTTACCTCGCCTTGGAGCAATGTGGGACCTATCTACAGTGGCCGAGCTTCAGGGTCTGCCACCAAGCCAGGATATAGATCGTCATTTGCAATGGTACTCAAAGAACTGTGGAGGCGGAGATGTGCTCGACGAAGCAACTACGCAGGCTCTTGTGTCATTTGTCAGTCGAGCGAGTGCAGTCGGCATGGTTCCAATTTATGATCTCTTGAATCATCACAACGGGCTAAAGAACGCCAAGCTCTTTGTAACAAAAGACGGAGTTGACCTCCGCACAGTTCAACCAGTGCTAAAAAACCAGCAACTCTACTTATCATACGGATTGAAAACATCATCTCAAATGTACCGAGACTATGGCTTTGTGGAAGACTGGCCAAGTCTATGGTCATGGAGAGATTCCTCCACCCACGACAATCATGTTTTTGCCCTCTTCCCCGACGGCATTGCCGCGATTCATCCTTCGAAGGAGTTCCTGAAAGAAATTTGGAAATTGCCTACCAGGTCGCTGGAAGAATGCCAAAAAGAGGCATTTCAATTCACCCATTCACTCGAGGCAGACAAATTGCATCGTTTCACGCTTGCAGCCAAAAGACTATTGGAAGGGCTTCCCACAACGTGGCGGGAGGACGAAGAGATCCTCAGACATCAGAAAAAGCAAAAAATACGATTTTCCAGTGACGACACTCAATCTACAATAGATCAGGAGGATATAACGGCAGCAATTTACTACCGTTTGACCTTCAAACGAGCACTATCAGAAGCCTTGTCTGCTTTGGAAAGTGTTCCGAGTAGTAGATTGGAAGAGGAGCTTTAGTTTTTCTCACTAGATCTACTGGTAGGTTTTAGTGTGGAGTACTTCGCACGACCCCTAGTACTACTACTAGTAGAGTTGCTTGCACTGATTGCGTTGCTTCTCGGTGACTAAAATTCTATTGGTCGTGGGTTGAAGCTGGGCAAGCTCCAGGCTTCTCTCCATGCCGCGGCTAAACAACAATAATTATTGTTCGAGTCATCAAGTCAGTTGTGGGTAATTATTATTATTTTGGTCCAGGTCAAAAAATTCTCGACCCATTTTGACCGGTGGTCAAAACTTGACAAAAATAACACGTCTTATTTTATCTTGCTGTTCGAACCAGAAGCTCTTGTTGGTCAGTCCCATCTCGTTACTTTTACTACTAGTAGGTACCGTACCAGGTACCAGTAGATGACGATTTCCGTACCGTACAAGCATTGACAAGTAGAGTTCTCATTGTTCCCTCTGTGTACTTAGCTGGCGGAACCCTTCAGCCATGGTAGAACAACCGAATCACACTGGAGTAGGAGTACGAACAGTACTACCTGGTACTAGATATGGTAGGGAGCACATCATTAGCGTCGATGCCACTTTTTTCGTATTACTCTATCTTTTCGATAGTGCGAGCTCGGATGAGCGGCCAAAACTGGTACCTAGTAGGTCCTATACCACGTACCCTGGTACCATGGTACCACTACTACCAGGTACTAGCTAGTACCTGGCACCTGGTACTAACTAGTAGTACTGTATTGGTAGCTAGCTACCATACCCCAGGTAATAGTACCTTGGTACGGTACCTTGGTACTAGTACAACCTGGTACTGGTAGTACTAGTTTGTACCAGTACAACCTGTTTGAGGCCAAAACGACGGCTGGTCCGATGCCACGTCGTTGTATCAGCCATCTTCTGTGTTCCGTGGAATAGCATTTAAATCTCAACGATGCGGTAAGTTAATGCTTCTCGCTCTAACAGTTCCCCTTCTTGGCCACGTATCATTCTTTTGTTTCTGTTTTGGCTTTCTTCAACTCCCAACGAACTGCCTACCAGGTACCGTACCGTAATGTGCAGGTAAATCAAGTATTTCAAGTACTAATAGTACTAGTACAAGAACTGGTGCTATGTACTACTAGTAGCCTGGCTGGTACGTACTAGTACTCCGAACTGCTACAAGTAGTAGCTACTCGAGTACCTGGTAGTACTAGTACTCTACCTGCACCAACCTACGAGTTGTACCTATTCTTATTTGTACACAGTACCATACCAGGTACTCGAGTATTAAATGCTACTGTAATAATAAGCCAACACCCAGCCCACAAAAGCATCTATTGAACACCCGGCATCTCACATTAGAAGGTACAAAGATGGACGTTGGTGGTGGCGATCTCCAGCCGCACCATCAACAAATACAGGAGCACCAGAATCTTCCCGCAACAGCAGCTTTGGGCAAAGTAGTCCCACGCCGGCGATCGGCGGAAGTCATGCTGCAGCAACCGCATCCTTCTAGGAAGCAACCTCATCGGGCTTCGATGACGAGTGCGGTCCTTCAACATTCGTCGGTCGGACCGGGGTCCTTCGCAACGACAGATCTTTTTGCCGCTCTGGATCCTTTTGGCTCCTCCTGCGACAATCACCGGCGTCAGCACGAACAAGGGGGCGGTGGTTGTTTGCGATTCCCCGAAATCAAATGGACGACGCTTCAAAGCCACCCCGAAAGCATCGAAGTCAGCAAAGATATCAGCCAACGACTAAGTCCACAAAGATTATCACCAAAGCTGGAGAGGGCTCGTCCTCCTCAAATAGAACTGTCAAAACATTCATGCTCCCGCGAAGTCGGTATGGATAATTGTTGAAAGAAGAACAGAAGAGAAATAAATGTATTAAGATAATGTTGCCATACAAGTGTACATCAATAGTTCATTTTTTAAAGGCTCTTTGACGAGAAAAGAATCTGCTGTGTCTCCTCGGTCCAAAGGATAAACTCCGCTAAAGGCTGCTACAATGTCCTTCGTAACGAATACTAGGTTCATCGTTCATCACACTGAGAGCCCACTAGTGCAGGTGAATAAGTACAGTAGTAGCTATATCCAATTATTTTTCGTTCGAAATCGAGGAACTAACAAGGTTACGATATTGTGTATAGCAAAGCCGTATAGTTTTGCTGCAATTGCTGCTCCATGGTGGGCAGCGAACGCAAACCGGGAACCATCTTTTCCACTAATCGAAGTCGCAGCTGACTACACTAGGTTTTAATAGTCGGGACGGCTGAGCAGAAACTAATTTGAAAAGCTGCTGCTTAAGCACCGCGCTGAAGGACACCGCATGCTTGACTCGTGACAGGCCACATTTTGTCCACCAAAAAGCGGTCTTCAAAAATTGTCTTGGACTGGTCACTACCACTGGCATACTCATTTTGAAAGACTTGATGAATTGTTTCTTGTGTATATCGATGCAAGTGACAATTGTCGGCCACTAGTTGCTGTAGAGAATCCAAGTTGGTCTGTTGCCATTCCAAAAATCGGTAAGGCTCATCGGGATTGACGGCAACGTGCTCAATATAGCCAAAGGTTCCACCAGACGGTCGTACCAGCCGTTTCATTTCTTGTAGGGCAGCCACGGGGTCTGTCACGCTGCAGAGCGTCAAGCAACAAATCACAGCATCGAACGATCCATCGTCAAAGGGTAATCGTTCCGTCACGCTGCCTTGTTGGATTTTCAAAGTTGACTTCAATCCTGTTGTTGCGCCGAGTCGATCCAGCAACATTTCTGCATCCTTTCTGTTGTTGCCTTTGGGAACATTCAAATCAACGCCAGTAATTTCCAATGATTTTATACTGTTATTGTTGCTGGCAATCTTGGCAATGCCCTGATTGTAAAGACCGCGTCGAATCAGTCGAATATCAGATCCCATTCCAACCTCCAAGACTTTTAATGTTGTCTTTGAAGTAGCGGATGCTGTCTCCGCTGCTGCTACCAAAGATCTTCGAACAATATCTGCAACTCTTTGTTCGTGAGCGGGAGGTCGAGAAAGGCCGGTTCCAGCTACTGCTACTGCCAATAATTCTCCCGTTACAACAGCACTTCCCGCTGCCAAAAATGGCCAATGGAACACATCACGGCGAGATACTGTACTTGTCGATGTGTTCGAGGATAACGCATTTGTTTTGCCCAAGTCAAATTGTGACGACAATGCGTCGGTCCAGTCTTTTCTGTTGATATCATCTTTTGGTGGCGGCGATGGCGGTGTTGGTGGTGGTGGAGGAGGAGTGGCCGAGAAAGCTCTTACCAGTCCATGATGCTGCAGAAAGAGGAGAAGGAAGATTCTGGCATATTTTGGCATGCTACTTTTCACTGTCAATCTTTCGATTCTCTGCTTTCGGTCTTGCCTTGTTCGGGGCAGTTGTTAGCTTATTTACAAATAAATTTTCAAGCATTTTAATTCTACCCTTTGTGGTGATGCATTGGACGTAGTAGTGCTTGCCTTGGGAAGGCTCGCAGGGCATTGATGATGATGTGCGCGAGAATGTGATGACGAGAAGAGAGTGCGAAAGATTTTTGAAACGGTAGCAGAGTAAGTGTGCGCGTCTCACTGGTTCCCAAGTCACGACTGATTTTCACCAGATTGATGGATTTTTGGCAACCAAGCCAGGCCCCGTACGCGATTCCTCCTTCGTACTACCTGGTACTACTAGTCTACTACTAGTAGTACCTGGTACCAGGTACACTTATCGGAGGAGTACTAGCTAGTTCTCCCCTACTAGGTCTAGTAGCGTACTACTACTTACTCGGAGTAGAGTAGTACTGTAGATGTTAAACGCCTCTCTAGCTGTCCGAGCAAGAAGTCAAGCTAGACAACCACAACGGCAATAATACAAAAGAGGAGAGTCATTATCCTTCAAAGATACCAGATACTCTCTGGGTCTCAAACCAAATCAGAAAGAATTTTTTGTCTTCCTTGTTGCGTAAATAATATTGAAAGACAACGAAGAGGTAGTCCTCGAAACTCACAGTGCAAAAAATATTTTTTGACAGGTTTTTCATATATCAGCAGGAGGATTAGAGTGTCCAGCTAAAGATAAATCACAGTCGTAGCTCTTACTATTCGCTCTGAAAAACAACACATTCATCTATATTATATATTATCAATTATCATCATATATCATCAATCATCGTCATGAAGGAATTTAACGGTCTCGGTCTCATTGCCAGAATCGAAGAAATGGTTGCGGAAGTTTCTTCTGACCGGCACTGCAATGGTTGTGCTATTATTGTCACGGAAGAGGAACAGTCCACCCTGATGGCCGCAGCCACAGACGAGGAAAATGACTGTCAAGTATGTAGTGGTGAAGAAGAGAACGTTGCAGACTCTGATTCTGACTCTGATTCTACGGCAGATACGCCGGTCTTGAAGAAGAGCCATCGATTCCGTGAAGGAGGTGGCGATTGGCGACGCCAATTTCGACGCTTACGGCAACGACAGAAAAGAGGACAAGTAGGAGGTCCATTGCGAGTGGGACGACCCTCGTGGTGGACGGAATGCAAGAACGTCGAGACGACGGGATGCACCTTTGCCTTGGCATACCTGCTATCGAGCTTTTGTTTGTTGGCGATTATGTTCAATATGCGCGAAATTGTCGGAGATTATTGCTTGGGAAATCAGGAGCAACGGACCAGAGAATACCAGGAAAATGTCGTCAAAGCCATGCTGTTACGACGACGGAGGCCGCATTCCGCAGATTTAGAAGATCGGTTCGAAAAGGAAATGCAGACCCAACTCTACTACGATCATCAAGGGCAACAATTGGAAGAGGATACAGAATATAGCAAAAGGCATCGGGTGCCAATTATTCTGCCTAATGATGCAGCCGTACAAGAAGATGGGGCCGACGATGATTTGATGCGGCTCGAATCTGAGCCGTGATGATTCCGTTTGTGATGACTTCATACCACGCTTTTTTGACGGTGCTGGTGGCACCACCAACCAACATACATTGGCATCAGCCCATTATATAGCTACGAGACATCTATTTGGTCCTATCGAAGAGATTGTGGTACAAGGTATTGCAGCTGTTGTCCGGCGCAACTCCTAGGTACTACATGTACTTCTTGCAAGCATATTTTCATTGCCTCAATCGTAGTGAACTTCTGCTGATGGCTTCTTGTTTTTCGTTGTACACAACATTCAATTGAAAACAAAGCATAGCTAAGACTCGCGCAAGTTGAATACCTTATATTGTCATGGCTCTCGGCAGACGAAAGTATAGTCCTTGGAATTATCATTTGTAGAGAGTGACAACAGTATGGCATGGGTGCTATCAGGTTTAGCTAGACTTCAGCGTTGTTACGTATGCATGTACAATGTGGCTAGCTGTCGCACGGAAGTGGAGACAATTTTCGAAAGTATAAATTTGATGTAATGATGTAATGTATTGTACAAACACGGTTTCTTCTTCGGAGCTAATGTGTTGCCACTGTTTCCCTCACTATGTCGGCAATCGCTTCAGGTGCCTCTCGGGGAACCTCTTCAGTTTGTTCTGAAGTTCTCCCCTGCGAAAGATCATTTAATTTTTGGTACAAATCTTGAATATCAGAATAGACTTTGTGACTGCGATCAACTAAGTGTCCCAGTCCGGGCGACTCAAACATATTGTCAATTGATACATCCTGTCCATAAAAGTCTCGATTGAGTTTTTCCGAGGGAAGGATGATAGCACCATTTGCCGTAGCGGAAACATAAGTTCCTTGGGTGAAGGCAATGGACAGTGTGCCAACTCCCTTATTACTATTAGTCCCGGCATTATCATCCGTCAGAAAATCGGAAACGAGTCCAAGACCCGCGTCACTCTTGGATACAAAATGATTAGATTTTTCGTTCGACTTCTCGTTCTTTAAACAACCCATGACTAAACTCGCACCTCCGCTCAGCTCGAGACCGGTAGGACTCTCTGACAGAGTTTCCATGCTTTCCTCGTCCAGAATAAACACAACTATATCTTTGCGAGCACCACCAATCCCCCATCCAGTTCCTGCTAGCTTACATCCGTACGGGTCGCTCCATTCCAATGAGGCTCCTCCTCCTTCATCATGTAAATCAGGCTTCTCCTTTTTGCCGGTTGCACTTCTACGAGCAATTAGAATACCGTTTGATTCAGACCCCCTCACAGTCATTTCTTTCTCTGCCAATTCCGTTACCAAGGCTACTCCTTTCACGAGTGGCAAAATCTGTTGTAAAGCTACTTTTTGATCATGTCGTAAGAGCTGGTCAACGATACGATTGGCATTGGCGAGTGCTTCCTCCATCCTTTTTTTTATTTGGTGGATTGAACTATTATTTTGTTTATTGTTTATCTGGAGTAGTAGTAGTTCGGTTTGTCGTGCTATTGTGTTCGTTTCTTCATTATTTTATTTTTACTTTTTGTCCATCGTCGAAATCGAAAGAAACGTACAGATGTTCCGAGTTCTTTATACTTCCGTAAAAAGCTAGTGTGGAGACTCATGAATATTAGAGTAAATATTAATATTATGGCAAATAGGAGTAAACTAGGCTAGTGCTAAGTGTGGATAGGAAGCAGGCATAGGCACACGACCTAATAGAGTAAGACCTAACTCCTGAGTCCTATCATCGGAGACAAGGTAAACTGCC
>Ga0210036_1001827_pt1 | contig 23404 bp, 15 predicted proteins | sample CryGeymeta201515_FD_185469 | JGI IMG/M metagenome (GOLD analysis project Ga0210036, IMG submission 185469) | Groundwater microbial communities from Crystal Geyser aquifers in Utah, USA - Crystal Geyser metaG 2015-15 (SPAdes) (version 2) | ecosystem: Environmental > Aquatic > Deep subsurface >...
TTTTTTGTTGTTGAAATATAGTCCCGCCTTTGAGTCATGTTGAAATTTGTTGAAATTTGTTGAAATGTGTTGAAACGTGTTGACAGGTGTTGAAATGTGTTGACAGACAGGTGTTGAAATAGTACGGTAGTTGCTAGTAGCGCTACTACTACTAGTAGTAGTAGTATTTGGAGGAGAGTTTCTTCTTGCCTGAAGTTGAAGTATTGCAGGCAGGTCCCACCCTCCAGATTGCTGGATCATGCACTTCTAGCTAATAGAGCTACAAGAGAGAGTTTGCCTTTAGTAGGGGATTAAGTGTGGGCAATCCCTAGCAATTTGGCGCTAGCTAGCTACCAGGTAGGCATTTCGCGGAGTAATAATATATGTGCCAACACTTTCGGGTAGAATTAGCCATCTGCGATCTTCTGTCCATGATATCCAAACATCCAGACTGGAAGTGACCCACCGCGCCGCAGAATGACCACTAATGACTGGATTTTGCTGCATTCAACCAAGAAAACCTTTCGCTCGCTTCGCAACAGGCAATCATAATAATATAATAATTTCTCCAGACAAGGCCATTCCTTATCTGAGCTGTCTTAACTTACTCTGAACTATTTTATTAACTTAGCAATTAATTACCCCCGTCAGCAAGATGAAGGAATTTACTCTCCCCCAAGGTGAAGGAAAGAAAGTGTGCATTGGCGGTGGAGCCGGATTCATCGGATCCCACATTGCCCGTCGTCTCAAGGCAGCTGGCTGGTATGTTATCGTGGTCGATTGGAAGACGAACGAGTTTATGGAAAAAGATGAATTCTGCGATGAATTTATCTTGGATGATCTACGTAAGCTCGAAGTTGCCTGCAAGGCCTGCCAAGGATGCACTCAAGTGTATAACTTGGCTGCTGATATGGGAGGCATGGGTTTCATCGTCTCCAACGAATCTGTCCTGGCCTTTAACAACACTGCCATTTCTATGAATATGTTGGAAGCTGCCCGTCGTAACGGCGTCAAGGATTTCTTTTACTCCTCTTCTGCCTGTGTCTACAACGAGGCCAAGCAAGAAGATCCCGAGAACCCTGGACTCATCGAATCCGATGCCTGGCCTGCGCGTCCTCAAGATATGTACGGATTGGAGAAGTTGTACGCAGAAGAAATGGCCCTTGCCTACGGCCGGGACTTTCCCATGAATATCCGTCTCGCTCGTTTCCACAACATTTATGGGCCCCGTGGAACGTGGACTGGAGGACGTGAAAAGGCGCCTGCTGCTTTTTGCCGCAAAGCACTTACCTCCACCGAATACTTTGAAATGTGGGGAGACGGCAAACAAACCCGTTCTTTCACCTACATTGATGACTGCGTCGAAGGTGTCCTTCGTTTGATGTTCTCTGACTGTGATGTCCCCATCAATATGGGATCCACCGAAATGGTCGACATGATCAAGTTTGCCAAAATTGCTCTCAGCTTTGAAGGCAAGGACTTGCCAATCAAGCACATTGAGGGACCAATGGGAGTTCGCGGACGAAATTCCAATAACAAACTCATTTTGGAAAAATTGGGATGGGAGCCCACCATCAAGATCAAGGATGGCCTTAAGAAGACCTACTTCTGGATTAAGGAGCAAATTGAGGAGCAAAAGAAGTCCGGAAAGGATGTTTCTGGATTGGCCACGTCTGAAATCGTCCAGCAAGTTGACGATACCCTCATGCAGCTTGGAAATGATAAAAGCACCGCGATTACTGAGGGCTAAAAATTGAGGATGAGCCTTTCTCTCATTTGTAAGCTGTCTCTCTTTTTTGCAAAATGCCCATATGTGCCAGGTCGACGTGCATAGAAAGTTTGTTTCTACAGTATTTTATTATTACTACTAAAGTAAATAGAGACCGCCCCTTCGTTTTAAATCCGACGCATTTTCCGTGCAGCTTTACTGTCCTTGCACAAACAGTTGAAGAGGAGAAGACGAATCGTTTTTAGTTTGAATTTGAAACCTTCCCAACTCATTGTCTCTGTGATGTGTGTTGTTTCAGTTTGAAACAACCGATTTCGACCGAAACGCAGCAAAAGAAATTGTTTACTCTAAATTATAAAACCTCGCAATCGTCTCACAATTTTGCATTCTTGAACCTTTAAAAGTCCAACAACGCCAACACGTAAAATCACAATGAACACTCAAGCTTCATCCGTCTCATCCAATCGTTTGGATGTTAATACTCGAAGTTCCACACGTCGCCATCGCCAATACGCAAAATTTGCTAGCATCGGCAAAGCATGTCACGATAAATCTGTCCAGTCCGACTCGGTCGCCAAGAAACTAGAATACGATTCCCGATCCTCGACCCGTGCCTCCTCGTCTTCCTCGCACAAGCATTTTGTGTTCTCTCCCCCAACGACGCGATCACAGAAGCGCAAGTTGTTTTTCGAGTACGGCGACAACAAAGGCTCTTCACCCGGACCCACCAAGCGACTTTTGTACTCACCCGTTGACACTTCGAACATCGCTATCGAGTCGAACACGGTTTTATCTCCCCTTGCTTCCTTTTCGGCCAATGTTGGTCCTCGTCGATCGACTCGCAACTCGTCTCGATCCAAGAATATCGATCTCGCTAAAATAAAAGCGCGCAATCCGGTATTTCCTAGCAGTGGCTCCCCTCAATCCTGTCACAAGTCTTTGTCTTCCACGAAAGTTGATATCGTCTCGCCTTCAGTCAAGCAAACTTACGTCAATCCCAACCACGAGCAAGACGACAAAGCGAATATCGTGGCACTCGAAGGATTTTCTCCTTGTGTCTTCCATCGTGTGACTCAAACCCACGACGATAGTCCCTTGAAGATGCAAGCCTTGGAGAGTGGAGACGCCATTACTAGTCAAAACAGTACTCCCATGAAAGTCATGATCTCGTTCATCACGGGTTACCAAGATGGGGAGTTTCAACGACATTTGTCCGCTTCAAACGGTACTAGGAGTACGAATACTGCCGTCTACATGCCCATTATTATGTCTCCCGCTCAAGATGCCCCCAAACCTTGCGAAAACAATATCTTTGGATCTCCTTGGTCATTTCCCGGGTGGGTTGTGGGCGAAACTGGAGATTGCAAGGGCTTCGCCGAGCATGACACCTGCCCGCGAGATCAACATGAGATTGATATTCAAAAGCTCGACGCTGAGCTTGGAGAATTCTACCTTTTCGATTACTTTTGAGTTATACCCCAGCAAGCTTTACATCTACTTCAATACAATACAATAAAATAAAATATTCTACTGCAAATACGTAAATCTACTATCTACGGTAACACCAACTTTATTATTATTATTTCTAATAAAATACTAGCTACCAGGTACTACTCTAGATAGTACCATGGTGGGAGTACTAGTAGTAGCTACTACTAGTAGTAGTAGTGGAGTACTCTTACTAGTAAAAATCTATTCCCAGTTCTTTTGGACAAGTGTGCTTCCCGTTTCGTTATGCTCTTCCACTTGGAACCTCAAAATCATGTGTGGAGATGGAAAATGAGACTTCCTTGATAATTGTAGCTTGCCGCAAGATCCTCGATCAATAATATTACTTACTGTAGTAGGTCTACTCGAGACCGTAGTACTGATTACTGTATTAAGTACTATCAACAAATAATATTGTTTGAGTTGGCAGTGCCACATTGAATAGACGCGTATTAACCACGTTCTCGCCAGCAAACTCCTTTTACCCCGAGAACTGTGAATTACTCTACCAGGTATCGGGTTGGATATCTCAGTACCAAGCAACCAGCACCAGAATCACCATGGCTCAGCTTTTGACAATAGTGAGCCCCACCCCAAGAAGGAGGATGGGAAGTAGAGCTGCGGCCTCCATGTTGCTTTTATGCTGTCTTGTGATAATGTCGGATCCTTCCAAGGCTTTTGTGTCTTCTTTTCACACCTCTTCGCCTTTGTTAGACCCCATTGGTGTGGCGTGGAGAGGACAAAGTCGTTACTTTCAAAGTATACACATCAATCAGCACCAAAATGTTCTCCAAAGAAGCCAGTGGGAGAGATCTTCCAAAGAAGGCAGCATTACCAGTTTAAACTCATTTATGGGGTCAGATGGCGGATTATTTGGTATTGGTACCCCTGAACTGGTATGTTCATTTCTTCTAGTTGTGCTTCTTATGGTGCCGGGCGTTTGAGATTTGGTGACATCGAAGAATTTTTTATTCTTGTTTGCTTTTTGTGACTCCTATTTTATTAAATTTCGTATCTGACACTGCTTTGACATCAAATGTTTTTGGAATTGAATATGCTCAACCATAAACATTCTGGCATTCATGTCATAGGCAACGATTCTGTTGGTGGGATACTTTGTTTTAGGTCCATCGGATCTATACAAATTGGTGAAAGAAATTGGAAAGTTTGTGAACAACATACGAACTCTTGGTACTCAAGCCACGGCACAATTTGAAACTACCATGGAATCGCAACTGGAGCTGCAAGAAATTCGAAAGGCACAACGAGAATTAAATGATGCCTTTTCTTTTCGGCGCTCCATCAATGTCGACGACGAGGGCGAAGCCTTTTCCACGGAACCAGGGCCTAAGGAACCAGTGCCAGATGTACCCATGGCGGGTGCTACGACCGCAACTGCAGCTGCAGCACCATCTGAAAATGCAGCTCCTCCCAAACGAGCAAAGAAGCGACGAAGAGTAAAAAAGAAGCAACCTCAGCCAGCACCAGAAGAACCTACATTGAATATGGAAGGTAGTCCCGTCAACAACATTCCCGACTTGGATATGAGTTCTGCTTTTCCAGATCCAGCCATGGCTACCGCCGAGTCTACTGGAACAGGAGCAACCAAAGACGAAAAGAAGGACGATTGGTTTGCCGACGATATGCCATCCGCTTCCGATATGGCCAAAGAAGATATGGAGTGGCTTAATTTAGGTATCGATGACGATAGCAGTAGCGAGAAAACGGCTCCTGATGTTGCCAAATTGGATCCAGTTGAAGAGGCTGCTGCGCAGAGCCGGTTCCAGCAGCAAATGAATGCTTCATGGAATCAAAAAGTCATAGAAAATGAAGACAAATTGGCTCCATTGGCTATGATAATGGAACGGTTGGCAATTCTGGAGGATGAAAAGGCTGCCGCGGAACGCCGTCTCGACGATGAATTCCGAGAGAGATACCGGCTGGAAGAAGAGTATTACCAAAAGAAGCGAGAAGTATTGGAACAGTCTGCAGCCAAGGTTCAACAGGATGCCTACGTCACAATGCAGAGTAGCAGCAAAAATGTCTAAGTAGAATTTGTTATTAGCTACTCTAGCTATTCGCTGTTCGTACTCGGGAAGTATTCAACAGGAATTCATGCGTCTAAACTTATTCATGCTCCAAAGACAGGATAGCATCACTGTACGTATTTGTATTTTTTTTTTTTTCGAGGTAAATGTAGAACCGAAAATATTAACTACATTGCTTTAGAGCTACTTTTTGTTTCGATGTGGTTGTCTACGACCATGGAAACCTCTAAGCCAGACGGAAAAGTTATCATTGGTATGGATAAAGGACCCCGTCATCCACACACGTCAATCAGTGCAAGGTACGACAACAGACGCTTTAAGAATCATAGACAGAGTATTCATCAAGGTCAACAGGTGCAGGAACCAGGCCTGGCTGCATACTCAGGATGTAGTGTAGCATGGCCACATCATCACGATTAAAGACCAGCGCATCCAAAACTTCTTCCCTTGTAACGTGCTCGTTTTCCAGCATTTCACGGGTACCATCTGAATTGACCTCTGTCCAAAAGTCGACAGTCTCCTTCCAGTCCTTGTCTTCGATGCTCATATCAAGACGTTCAATGTTGCCATTTTTTTGCGGCAACATGGCAAAGGCATTTTGACACTTGCGGCTTAAATATTCTGGCGCATCACCTTGCAGTAGCTGAAATCGCGAGATATTGCGGCTTATTCCGATCCCTTTGCAAATCTTTAGGAGGAAGTTTTCATCCTGAATACTGTCGAATTGCAGTGTTAGATCCGTTAACGACTTGGTGGTGGCCAAGAGCGCCGGAAGCTTGCTATTGAACTCAGGATTAGCCGAAATGGCCAACTCAGTAAGATCTCGGTTAGTCTTAAGTGCTCGATTCAAGGCCGAGATGTGTTCGTTGTCAAAAACAAAGTTAATCAAGTTCAAAGAGGTCAGGCGTTCTGTTGTGCCTGCCAAGTGTTCCAAGTATGCTGGTGTCACGGTTCCGAAATACCCCTTTTCAGGAGCGGTGAGTTCCAGCTTTTCCAGCTTCGGCAACGATGAAAGTGCTTCAAAAAACTTGTCAATGATGGTGTGAGTTTCCAGCATTCGGTTCGACAATTGACAATCTTGGAAGCGTACTTCGCGCAGGGAAGGATGCTCGATCAAATCATCCTGGAATTTATCAAAGGATATTTTGCCTCCCCCCAGTTCAAGAAAGTAGCAGGCAAGCACCTCGAGCTTAAAGGCCACTCTCAGAACATCACCGATTAACTGGACGGGAAAGACATCCATATTGTTGCCGTACGAATAAATGTATAGCTCCTCGAGAGGCAAACTGCCGATAGCTCGGAACAGATTGTGGAGAGAGGCCGGGGAAACTTCGTTCATGAAACCTCCTTCTACAAAAATTGACATACATTTGACCGTCTCATTGGCAAAAAAAGCCTTGGCAATGGTTGTTCTCTTCGTGTCTTTGTTCAAGTGAAGCTTGAAGGCAGGCCCATGCTTGTTGGTGGCCAATAGCTTGCGAATTTCCTTGGTTGACATTGCGGATGCTCAATAAGGAAAGAAGACGAGTCCGTTTTGAAAATAAGGAATACGGAAGCAATTAGAAATGTAGGTTGTTATGAAACAGTAGATGCTATTATTAGAACGCTGCGCAGCATCCCGACGAGCGTTGCGCTGTATGCGGTAGATCAGTTTGAGGCAACTACTATAGTACATTATTTTCAAAAAATCTGGAGATGCACCTCGACCGACTCTCACAAAACATTGGATTTAAGAGTGATCAGCTCTAACGCCTGTGGACTAAAGTAATTAGATGGTGCATATTTTATCGTTGATTGTGACCAAATCACATCGATTTCGCAGCCAAGAACTTTCAAAGGTTTGACACTTTTGACGATATTAATAACCAGTCATGTATGTTAAACTTCTAACGGAGCACCAATTGCCAAAATTCGAATAGGCGGAACGAAAATCTCAGTGATGGTCTCTTTGGGATTGCCGACGTCGCAACAATTATAAAAAAGCTGTAAAATCACAGAGTGCTATTTCCCTCAGCTAGTCTTTCGCGTGCTGCTCATAGGCCTTATTGTTCATCCGTGGGCGTTCGAACGAACGCAGCCAAGGGAGAAGAACAAGGCAAGGAGATGGAATAAACTAAAAATTTAAAGTACGTAACTCGTAGAAAAGTTCATTGAAATGGGTGAGATATTTTGAAAACTTAATTACTACTAGTCTACTGTTTATTTATGAAGCATATTACTGCTACTAATAGAATGGTTACCGCTGGCTGCTGAACCCATGAAGTCCGCTAAGCCACCAAAAACTGCATTTTTCTTGAGTTACGTTGAAATGTGTTGAACGACATAAATGTATTAGATAGTGCAGTACAGTATAATGGAGCTGTGCGGTTGGTTTTCTCCGGGAGAATGATGACATATATCACCAACTATTGCAGCATTTGCTTTTATCTCGTAAGCAATGGACGTGCGTATTATACAAACGCTTGGGAGTTTCGACTATTTCTCTTGTTTTCCTGTGTTCTTTTGTCTCACTGTTGTTCTTTTCGAAAATTGGCGAGGCAAATCTTGTAATCTGCTGCCAAATCAAAGCATTTGTCTTGATTGTAGGTATTACGATTGGCACAGCGTTGTAGCTTACAGGCCAGAGGTTGGCAGTGTTTTTCAGCCAGGCTCCGCTCATCTTGTTCACATTTACGGCGTACACGATTTTCTTCTTCCTGGATGACCCCCAATCTTGCTGCGCCACGTCCCATCGTATTGATTACTTCGGCGATGGGCGATAGTGATTGCTGCCCGATTCGCTGGAAGTTGAATGAACCGGAAAGTATTACAGTATTATGTATTATGTGTATAATATATAATATGTATTAAAGATTACAAATGAAACAGAAACGCAAAGAGCGAAATACTGTTCAAGAAAACTGAATGCACTAATAACGAATGGAGATGACTACTTGACTCTGATGATGAATGGATCTTCAAGTGGCTTTATTTCGCTTCTAGGTAAGTTGCCTGTGAAGTAGTAGTTCATTGATGGCTTCGAAGGAGGTTGAAACGTTTTTTTCTATTAGGAATTCATATCGTACGCAAATTTTTGATTTAATTTAACGGGGGTAATTTTCGTAACCTTTTACTACTGGTACCAGTGCTAATAGCTACTGTAGCCAGTAGGTCGACTTCAAAGAATGACGTAGAGTTTGAAGGAAGGCTAACGGATTCCAGAATCGAGATTGAGGCTGATCAATTCACCAACAAATTCCCTCGTGACGGAATCCTGTGATTTCATTTTCCGCAATGTTGAAGATTTTCTCCATCTCGCTTTGAGAAAGCTGCGACTTCAAACTCTGAAGCCATCCTCCAATCGACTTGTGGCACTTACAACGACGTACCATCATTAGTAGAGCTGACGAGCCTACTCACTTTTTTTAGTCTCATTGATCTTTCATCTTCCGTCTTTCATTATTTATATATTTCGAAATAAAGGAGCAGAAATATTGCAAGTGAAAGAAACACACACTTCAGAAGCCGCATCACTAATCTTCAGCACTCCCAAATCCACAGACAAAGTGAAATTCCTTTTGTGGCAGATTAGGCGAGGCTTTGATTGCTTTGATAGCTTGACAGACATTCATTGCAGTGGAGAATTCATCAAGTTTACAGGCGCAACGTCAAGTTCTACATGCTACACCATATCTGTGGCGCACGACGACACTACTAGCTAGTAGCTTGCGAGGGATAGATCAAGCTGGCAAAATTGTGCTATCACAGTCAAACCACATTGAAAACACTGCTTACATACATGTACAACTTCGTGCAAGTACATCAACAATACACAAACCAAACCCTTGCGTATCCAGAATGAGGACGAGATCATCCCGCTTTTTTGTGATATTAGTCCATCTATTAGGGGTATCGAACCATCATCTACCTTCATGGTACTATGATCTGTTGACCAGTACCGACTCTTCCGACCGAGCATCCTTTTACAGTGGAATAAGAGGAGTTCATCCTCATTCAATGGAGCTGGAGCGGCTCGATTTGAAAGAAGTTGGTGGTCTGGATGGAGTGGATTGGCTGTATCCTCAGCCAGATCTTTTTGAACTGGATGGTAGTAATACTCGCAGCAGCGACAGCAATGAATTACCGGACACGCAAGCACGGCATGCCACAGCAACAACAGCGGTTAGGGAACCATTCTGGCTACAAGATACAGAGGATGGAAAGTGTTTAGGACCTAGTGGAGTGTTTTCCGAATGCGGAGATGCCACTCTTTGGTTCATTTTGCGCAGGGATAACCATAAAAAATCTCTACGAATGGGACCGTTTGGGGTTGAAGAAATTTTAGAACCAGTGAACGCTCATGAACCGTTCCGATATGCTCTGCAAATAGTCGACAACGACCACGGACAACAACCAGAGCCTTCCTTCTTTCCGAGCTATAAATCTCCATCGTTATTTGATTGGAAGAAACGCAGAGAGAGACGGAAACAGCGAGACTGTCTTGTTCCTTCCAAAGATTCCCTCAACAATGCTAGAAAACACTCACTTGGAGACAGTGCCTTGACCTCACTAGAGTTAGGTCCGTGCGTCCAACACAAGACTGCATGGTCTTGGCGAGTAGACCCTGAAGGCTTAATGTATTTACCGAGAGAGTCCATCAATAGCAACGACAGGGTGTGCATGCAAAGGACAGAATCCTCTTCGGCTGTTTTGTCATCATGTCAAAATATTGCTGGCGCGGCTCACAACATCAAGCCGTCTCCACAACAACATCGCTTAGTTCATTTTTCTCTTGTGCGATATCATGCAACATCTAGTCATACTTCAACGAAGCCACCTGGTCAAGCTACTTCCGCTGCAAGGTCCGTAGCATCGGAAAAAGGAGCTACGGGTGATTTTGAGGGGCCAGCTACTAGTAGCAGTAATGAATCTGTCGGTCTGGAGGGTCTACCGTCCAGCAAGGACAAAGCACACAGTCATGCCAAGGGCCGAGTTGGTCCTTCTCCTTTGTTTGAGATGAACCTGGCTGGGCGACCTCTCTTGTCAGCAATTCCAACACGGGAAGCTCGAAAAGAGTCAAACCAGTCTCCGTTTGCCGCTTTGAAAGACACAAATCCTATTCTGTTTCTTGGTGTCGAAAAGCGACAGCCCCGACAAGCAGAAAAAGAGGCACACAAAGGTATACAAATAGAGAGTATCACTCTCGGAAAGTCTGCAGCTGTAGGTCTGAGTCTTCCTTCCCCTGGTAAATTGCGCAAGATTGAAATGAATCCATACATCGCTGCCTCCAAGGACGAAGTCTGGGCTGACCCTCAAACAGGACTAGAATACTACACAGATCTTTGCGAATACTTGGGACACGACAGAAAGGAGTATGGGAGACATACTTTGGTTGGTGTGGGCTTGTTCACCAAGACCATGTTAAAAATCAAGGTACGAAGAAAATCCTTTCGTGGCGAGTGTTAGCGTGGTAGTGTTCATCTTAAAAGTAACGGCTAACATTTTTGTCGCTTTCTTTAGGTATATGGTATTGCATTTTACGTGTCCAAACGAGATGTCTTGGCGGATCCATCTTTCCAGGAGTACGCTGGACTGAGTGCCGAGGAACTGAGAAATCGACCCGATTTTTACGAGAAGCTGAGGACCATGCCCCCACGTGGCTCGGATCCCAGTAAAGGCGGCTTCTTTGATCGCACATTGTATTTGAAAACAAACATGCAGCTTTCGACGGAAACGATGAGGTCTAGTCTTGATTCCGATTGGAAAAAGCTGACGGACGAGGACAAGGCCTTACTGATCAAAACTAGTATGGAACCAAGACCGGCGGATGAGCGCATGCTGGAAGAAATTAAAAAAAAGGATAATCCAAGCCGTTGTTCGTGTGCTCAAGTTGCACCAGATGAGTACGAAGCCGATGGAAGTTGTTGCGCTCGGGGTATTGAGCTAGTGTTCACGTGGCGAAAGAACGGAGATCTGGAAGTTCGATTGAATGGCCGCTTGATGGACTCTTTTCCGAGACCAGAGCTGGGTGCAGCCATATTCTTTGAGTACCTGCGAACTGATGACCCATTTTCGCACGATTTCATTGAGCGCGTGGTAGATGGCTTCCCACATCTACTTGCGCCACTTGCTCAGGTCCACGGAATCACGTCCTCTGTGATGCAGCAGCCAACTAGTCCTCCAAGACCTGCAGGGGATGGGCATGGCATGCTGAAGGGTCTCAGTAGTTTAGTCGAAACTGTATCTGGTCATGCAGCTGGAGCTGCTGGTGCGGTGCAACAAGCGATGCTACAGGGAGCAGCTGACGCTACATCAAGCGCTGTACAAGCTGCACAATCTGCTGGTGATGCTCTTCGCCATTTCAGCGAAGAAGCGGAGCGAAAGCGCATTGCTGCCTGGGGAGGTATAGTTGCCTTCTCCAAACAAAACCCTGCGGAAGCCATGGCACAACTGGCAGCCAAGTCAAACGAAATTTCCACGGAAGTCATTTCTGATTTGGCAGCCAAGATCAAGGAATCGCCTGCTGATTTTGTTTCCCATGTGGCAGCTAGATTCAAGAGATTTCGACAATCCGACGACGAGCAGACATCAGAGGAGGTTTTTCCAATCGCAGAAGAGAGAGCTATTGCTCCACACGGTCGAGTCTTTCGACCAACGACTTCCCGATGGTTTGGCGAGACACTGGAAGCCACCGATGAGATTGCGCCAATCAAGCATCCAACAATGAACAAGACCATTCTGTCTCTTGTACATATGTACCTGCTGCTGATCCTGATTGTTAGCTTCCCCGCTACCAACACTAGTCGGCTTGTTCGCCGGGGCAACAAGCTGATGTCGGCATCATCCAGCGAGACATCCTTCGTGGAATACGGCGAATCATCAAAACTGGCTCCCGCAAATCCCAGAAAGGGCACCGAACGGACATCTCTGAAAAATGCCTACCGTACTGGCAAATTAAGCGCACCTAACCCGATACTTTTTCTTGAAGGTGACGCGAGGCAGGGACACGAGACTAAAGAAAGGCACCAAAGAATACATATTGAGCTTAATAACTCCTTTGCGGGAAAAGAGAATGGCACCATGAAAAAAGGATGCAAGCCAAGCGACGACAAAATGCAGAAGAGCTTGAGTTATTTCTTATGAATGAACAAAAGAACCGCCCTCTCCTGGAAAAGAGAATGGCACCATGAAAAAAGGATGCAAGCCAAGCGACGACAAAATGCAGAAGAGCTTGAGTTATTTCTTATGAATGAACAAAAGAACCGCCCTCTCCTGGAAAAGAGAATGGCACCATGAAAAAAGGATGCAAGCCAAGCGACGACAAAATGCAGAAGAGCTTGAGTTATTTCTTATGAATGAACAAAAGAACCGCCCTTTCCTGCAAAAGAGAATAGCACCACGAAAAAAGGATGCAAGCCAAACGACGACAAAATGTAGAAGAGCTTGAGTTTTTTCTTTTGAATGAATAAAAATGATCTTAAAGCTAACATAACAACTTCTTGCGAGCGCCATTTAAAACACGGAACAGGACTCCATCTCCTTTCGATCACAACTTTACTACATAATTTTTAAATGTAAACTAGATTACACTTGCTCATGTATGTATTTGCTCATAAAGGCTGTTGTTATGTTGAACGCGTCAACAGTTCTGAGTACAAAGATGCTATTTATTGAATATTGAAAAAGTTTTGGCTAGCTAGAGAGGTTCGTCGCGCACTCTCCGATTCCGTTCAATTGATGCAGACTGCTTTTCATATAAACGCAAACGATGACTCACGGTTTCAATGACTTTTGGAAAAGAGTTATCATATTAGGACAGCAGCAGAGCATCCTTTTTCAGGTTGCAAATGCACCTCGTCATTGTTTCGTTGGGTACAGGCGCGTCCTCCCACCTGTCCAAATCATCATCGTCATTCGATTGGACCATTATTTGGAAATCCTATGCTAGAACTGCATTCTGCTGTAGCAAATCTGCCACTCGGTACATTTCTTTCACATAATATCTTTGCGTGACAACATGATCGAACTGAACGAAGCTGCGGCATCTTCCGGAGTTACCGTGTATATTAATAGCTGGCTTCCGCGTACTAGAAAATAATTTCTACTTGAAGAATTGCCGAGCTTGTTCGGTTGTTATGTCTTTCAAGTTGTCCCTGATCCATGCCAGTTTCCGTCAATTGCTTCATGAACGCGTTTTTTCTGGCACTTGATATCAGATGGGAGGAGTTGCGGTAGAACCATGATTGAAATTACCGTGCTGGCCGAAATGGATGCCCATTTCCAGGACTTGTAAAACCTCTCAAAATTTTATCGTCAACTATTAGAAGATAGCACATCTTGGTAGTTGGTAGGTGCCACAAGGGAACGAAAAACGAAAGAAACATTTCCGCATTTCCGATTGCCAAGTTCAGCTGCTTTAGCAAATCAATGTCTACCAAGGTGAAATTCAAGGGTTTGTCTTTCGAGCAAGTTGTTGCGGTACTGTAAATAGAAGGAGACGACGCATTCTGCTCGCGTAAAGAAATCGGTCTCCTCTTGGGTTTTGCTTTAAGATGTTGTGAGTCGTGCATTGCGAATTATAAACGTCATGAAGGTGCGGAAAGTTGTTTGTGGACTCTCACTCGTGTGTCCTTTGGCAGGCACGATTATTGAGTTCCGGGTGGATCGATGTCACAGGCGAAGGTCAGACAATATGGCAATGACCGAGTACCGGTAGCCATAGCCAGAGAGGATCTGCGAGCAAGTGCCTGCTGGCTACTTACTTCCAAGCAGAGAACGCCATAACCGAACAAAAACAAATCATCTACTATCTCTCTGTGCTGTTTTGCTGGAGGTATCCTAAAATACTACCAAAGTCATCATATTGAAGTTATCCTCCGGTGATTTCCTTTGTATCAGATTTGCCTTCTTCTAGCTGTGAATTGTGCTCGGATTGACAGGCCCAAGAGTTCTTAACCTTTGCAGGATACATCTTGACTGCAAACACGCTGGACCTTTTCGTCCACCTTCTTATCACTTCCAAGGCACCTCAACAATCTTCACTTCATCCACGGATCCTGCATTAACCTGAATTGTTACCAGCTACGAAGCAGTGCGAACTAGACTTATTTTTTTCATTTCGAACGACTACGGGCAATCAATCCAATACAATGACGTCCATCGCACACACACCAACTCCTAGTCTGACCATGGCTCGGTCTTTGCCCCAAGGCGTGGACGAGCTCACACAAATGGGTCCCTTTGACCTCTTTCGTAGTCAAATGGAGGCAGGATCGGCAGAAGCTAAGGTGGATGCCATGAAGCGCCTCTCTGTTGTGGCTTGCGCCATGGGTGCCGATGCCACTTTGCGAGATTTGGTCCCTTACCTTTCCAACGTGGCAATGCAGCAACCTCCTCACGAAGACGAACTTCTGTTACTTTTAAGTAGCGAGCTGAAGGCTCTTGTCCCTATTCTTCTCAGCAACGCTATGCCTCTGTTGCCAATCTTTGAGCGTCTCGCGGCCGTCGAAGAAACCGTGGTGCGAGACGAAGCCGTCAAGGGCCTTAATCACGTCATGGACTATGTACCAGCGAGTGAGAACAGCAGCATGGTCGCCATGGCCAAGCGTTTTGTTGCAGCCGATTGGTTCACCCCGAAAGTCAGCGCTGCCGGTGTAATGGCAAAAATCTACGAGAAATCCCAAGATGCAGAATTGCTCACCTTATACAAGGAACTTGCCACGGACGATACACCAATGGTTCGACGAAGTGCGGCGAAACATTTAGGGCACTTTCTAGGACAAGTCGGATACGATAAAGGAATAGAATTTTTGAGTGTTATGCAGCAATTGTGTCGCGACGAACAAGATTCTGTTCGGTTGCTTGCGAGTGCTGCCTTGGCAAATATCGGCGATTCTTTCGGTAAACACCCGGACTGGACTGCTCAAAACTTTTTGCCCATTTTGAAAGATGGCAGTACTGACATGAGCTGGTAAGTTATCGATGAATTATTTTTGTTCCCATTTGCTAGTGTCGCATTGAATTATTGGGGGGCTGTTTTTGCCTTTGTCTAACTGTACATTTATATCAACCGACCTCCACAAACATCATAGGAGAGTCCGCAACCATGTGGCCAAGAACTTTTCAGATGCTGCTAGCAATCTTGGAATACAAGGAAATTCAAAATTTTCCAGCGAACAGACAATGGTGATGGCTTGTTTTGTGCTTCTCTTGACAGATGCCGAAGCAGAAGTTCGTGCTGCCGCAGTAGGACATTTTGCCCGTATGGTACACTGGGGTGGTCCTGTGTTGTTCTCGAGCCATTTGCAACCCCTCTTGCCGGCCCTGGCCGATGATGTTGTCATGGAGGTCCGATCCAAATGCGCCATGGCATTGATGGATTCCTCCCAAGGGGGCACTCTAGAAGATGCTACCATTCTACAAGCTTTTGGACCCCTAGTAGAATCCTTTTTGCAAGATGAATTCCATGAGGTGCAGTTGCAGGTATTAACCAACTTGCACAAAATGGCTCATTTATTGAATGGAATGAGTGGAGTCGTGACCTCAATTATCAACATGTCCAAAGCTACTAATTGGAGGGTCCGCGAAGCGGTCGCGAAATTGTTGCCCCATTTAGCGGAAGCTCGGGGTCTTGATTTCTTTGCTACTGTTTTGCTCGAGCCTGCATGGTTGACATTGTTGTTGGATCCCGTTGCCAGTGTCCGAATGGCATGCGTTCATGGGATGCCGTACCTTACAAAAGTAGCCGGACAGGATTGGATTGCTGAAAACGTTTTGCCTCAACACGTTCGTCTGTACAACATGGCGCAGTCGACCTACTTGGTCCGAATTACAATTTTGCGAGCTCATACGGAAACTGCGGTTGCGTGCAAATCTGGGAATCTTTGGAATGACTGTGTCCTGCAGATATTGCGAGGTCTGACGGATAAGGTGGCTAATGTGAGAATGGTATCGGCGGCCGGATTGGCAAGAATTATGGAGGAGGGAGACCAAGCCATCGTGCAGGCTCAGATTATCCCGGCATTGGAAAAACGCAACCAAGAGGAGGAAGACCAGGATTGTCGGCAGGTATACCAAGTAGCTTTGTCAGAAGCGGGAAAATAGAAAGAGGACCTCATGCCAGATTGAACGACACGACAACACAACCACTTTATACAATATTTATTGTTGGGGTATTCTATGTGATAGTCACGCTGCGTCTATTCAGAAAAACGATGGCATTGCTTCAGATAAACTTATTGTAGTGAGAATTGTTTGTGCATCGGCTACTTTTTTCTAGGTTCAATAAGTTGGTCTCTCCTAGCCTGCAGAAACCACAGCACACCATCAGCATCCAACATGTTCATTTTCTTCGCATCAACTGCCAGAAAATTATTCATAATAATAGCATTGTGATCAAACTGGTATTACTCGAGATGTACAGTAGATACGTACAAGTAATAATTACTAGTAGTATATAATACTCGGAGTAGACTACTTCTTTAGGATCATACTCTAGTATCATTGTATGGTGCTAATAATCCATGTCTACCACGCGAGTGGCTACTAGTCTACTACTGGGTCTACTGAGTTCTCCAAGTAGCTAGGGAGCAGTATTTATCGTGACCGGGTGGAAGGATCAAGACATTCAAAATTATGAGATCATTGCAACGTAAGCAGAAGAAAATAAAAAATAATTGTACTGTACTAGTCTACGGAAAATGTACTACGTACGAGTAGAATAATACTGCTGACAAAATAATGATACTCAAGCAGATTGCACAAGAATCGAGAAATATTAAGAGCTGCGATGTCTGTATCGATATGGTTGAAAACTTCAGAAATTCATAGAATTAGACCCTCATATTGAAGGCTGCCAAGTGATTCTACGAAAAATGAGGCGCCAACCTTCCGTTGCAGCCCTTTTGGGCCTCCTATTCATCAAAAGTATATTTGCCCTGGCAACACCCCCCTTGTCCACCACACGATCCTTGAATGTCCTTGCCGCCATCCCTAAAGAGCGACAACATTCATTGAGAGGACCCATTGCCTCCACTTATCTCTTTTCAACGCCTCCCGAAAAATCTGTCAAACTTGATGCATCCGTAAAACGCGGCGCTACTCCATCAGCCTTGAAGGTCGATGAGATCATTCCAAAAATTGCCAGCAAACTTCCTACCATTGCGAGCGTTTTTTTGCAACCTTGACTACCTTTATCTTGAATAATATGTACAATCTAGGGCCCATCAAAGCTTCCGGTATTGTGGGTCTTGTATCAACAGTGGCCTTGCCCAACAACCTGGCTGTGGCCGCATTCTGTGGTAGTTTTGCTGGGATGGCCAAGATGGCTGTTGTTCCTTCCTACTTTGCGTCCGGTGTTTTAGGATTGATCTGCGCTGGCATGATACTGCTCTTTGATTCTCAAAAATGGCTGGTTGGAGTCGGGGGGCGGCTTGGTTTCATCGCGCAAATGGCCTGCACTACAGAATTTCTTCTGGCCTCTGTCCTGATGGGAACTACTGGAGGGCCTGGCGTGGCCTTGGTGGGAACAACACCTTTGAACTATCAACAATTGATAAAGCAGTTACCGCGAGTTGCCAGCTTGACTGTCTTCGGGGCTTTGTTTATGAAATGGTGGAAACATGCGTTTGAGGGCAGGTGTGCACAATTGAGCAACTTGGTAGGCCCAGCATCGGCGACAGGTTTGATTGCTGGCCTTGCTTTCCCTCCTGCCGTGGCGGGTCCCATTTTCTGCGGCTCGTTTGTTGCAATGGCTGCCCCTTCCAAATTACCCACGCTCATGAGTGTCATTTGGGCCTCTATTCTTGCAGGAGCTGCCCAGCAAACTCTGGCAGGAGTGCTTCTGGGAGGATGGGGTGGCAAACTAGGCACAGCGGCACTGATTGGTGTTTTGGCGTATCGTGGGGTGATCAAAATCATTCCCAGAGAGAAGCTCGAAACTCAAATGGGAGCTAATAATATGAAAGTTCCAAGATAACCAAGATAACTTAATTCAAGAGAGCTATAAGCAAGAACTGTAACACTATAGAAGCTTTTTCGTCACCAAAGTGAACTAGACTACCAGGTAGGAATACATGTTGTAGTCTACTACGAGCCGAATAGCCATTCTGCCATTTATGCCCTGAACAAAACGATTGCACCCCAACCCTAACAACGTATCTTTGCATTGCAGTACCAGTATCTCGTTGTTAAGTACGTGCTTGAAGAAGATGTCGAAGAAAAGGAACATCCAATATCTTCATGCGATGACGAAAACGCCACAAAATCAAGAAGCCATTCAATTTAGCACGCCATGGTATCATCATTATTTGTGCTATATCTGGTCGTATTATTTAGTGTCACAGTATGTCAAGGATTCCAACCACTGGATGTAACTGGACGTTGTTCCCGCTTATCTCCGCGATTCTCCGTGGCTGGAGACGCCGAGTTTGATTTGGCCGTTATTGGCGGTGGTGTCGTGGGCGTCCAAGCTGCTCTATCGGCAGCTTCCTCGCCTCTCAATAAAAAAGTCTGCCTAATTGACGCACCTCGTGCCAGTGGTATGCTCATGAACGAAGCCACTGGAGAAGATTTAAGTTTGGGAGCGCCAACTGGGCTGTTCAGCAAGGCCCTTAGGGACAGCAGTAAAACTATCAAAGTAGCATCGTTGCGAGGCATGGGATTGCGAGAAGAATCTGTGTGGAATGAAATCATCTCGAACTGCGTGGAGCTCGCTTCCTCAAATGCACAAGACATTAGACGACAATTAGAATTTGCGGGGGTTACTTACATTGAAGGAAAGGGGGCCTTCCCCGATTCGGGAGGGACGGATTCTGTGTCAGTTGAGAAAGCCGACTCTTCTTTACAAGTTATAAAAGCTGATAAGTTCCTTTTGGCCACGGGCAGTAAACCGTTTCGGCCCGGTGGTATTCCTTTCGATGGCAAACGCATCTTCGATTCAGATAGCATCAACCAGATTGGGTTTCTGCCAAAGTCAATTGCAATCACCGGTAGCGGTATCATTGCTGTCGAATTTGCAAAAATCTTTCGAAATCTAGGTGCCGATGTAACTCTTATCATTCGCGACCAAATTCCTCGCAATGCGTTGATGAAAATCGGTCTAGACAAAGATGTGGCCGCTACGTTGGTAGCCGACCTCATGAGATCAGGCATCAAAGTGATCCGAGGTGCACAGGCTAAGGACTTCTTTGTCCCGCCTGACAACCAACGTGCTCCTGTTCGCATCTCCTTGGAGGCCAGGGGCGGGGGTAATCTTCCATCTGGAGTGCCCAATGAATTCAAATGCGACGCGTACATTGCCGCGGTGGGACGAAAACCTAATACGCAAGGGCTGAATTTGGAGAGTGCCGGAATTGAAATGGATGAATATGGAGGTATTCTTGTCGACTCTTATTTGGTTACCACTGCTGAAAATAGAAATGTGTACGCCGCCGGTGATGTACTGGGTCGTCCGTTTCTGGCGTCCACTGGAACTGCACAAGCAAAAGCTGCTCTGTCCTCCATGTGGCCGAAAAATGCAAATGGTTCTCCCAAAGAAGAAATCACTGATGACCAGGAAAACTCAGGACCTTCATGTGACCCCAGCGATCCAACTTGTGTGGAAGGAGGAATCAGTCAAGCTGGAACATCATTTGACCCTAAATCGTTGGCCAGTAATCCTTTTGCTTTTCCCTGCGGGTAAGAAATGAACGATTATGATGTTTCCTGCGCAGGTGACTTGTTTTCCTGCCATTAACCTATACTTCGCTTTCTCTTTTTGTAGCGTGTGGTCCTCACCTGAAGCAGCGTACTTTGGCTTGTCTGTGCAACAGGCAGAGGAAATGGGAATGGAAGCCGGAGAAGGTATTGCCCTTTATGCTGAATGTTTGCGTGGACTCGTCTTCGCTCCCAATGGGCTGCTCAAGATTGTATACGAGAAACCTGCTGGGAGAATTTTGGGCGTTCACATTTGTGGAGAAGATGCTTGTGAGTTAATCCACTACGGCATGGAACTGGTTAAAAGCCGCAGGACAGTCGTTGACCTGGCGGGAACTCTGTATTCCGCAGTCACTTTCCACGAAATGTACAAGATTGCAGCGCAAGCTGCGTTGGACGAAAGTGGTGCCCGCAAGCGACGAGCTGCTGCCGGAAAAGCTTTATCCAAACGCCTGCGTGACGGGATAGCCAAGCAATAGTCGTAGAGCTTTGTAGAAGGTAATGCTTTTGCTATATATCTCCTAGACTACTTAGTACCTGTCTGTGTCACGAGCTGTAGAGTTCGTCACAACGCAATGTACAACCGTTACGGCTGAGCATTAGTGTTCTTGACCTCTAAGTGTTTTAGAGTCATTCTGGTTGCTTACAGTAGCTACTTATGTACCCCCCAGGTAGCTAGTAATACTAGTAGTAGTCTACTACTAGTACTCGGTACTACTACTACCTACCATACTACTACTACTACTACTACTACTACTACTACTACTACTACTACTACTACTACTACTACTACCACTCCTGCTACTAATACTACTACTAGCTAGCTTGTAGGACTGCTAGCCCGCTGATTTTCGACAATAGTTTCAAGTTCACGTCACTTCCAGTACCTGATCAAGACTAACATCAACACATCGACACACAAACTTCTGTCGTCCAGATATCATCACTGCCAAACTCAACCCCTAGCCTAGCCAAGCAGCAGATCTGAAAACATGAAGACCCCACCCAAGCTCGAACAAAAGCTGAACGCCTTGGAGGAGGAAGTCCGACAAGCCGAATTGAATCGTATGAAGGAAGTTGAAGCGGCCAGGGAAGCTGCTGAGAAAGAAATTGAGGATTATAAAAACAAGCTGAGGGAAGAATACAAGAACGATAAGGACCGACAAAAGAAGTCTGCACAACAACAAAACTTGATCGATGAGTCTACAAAAATCATTGAATACCTCCGGAAGGAACTGGCAAAGTTGAAGGGCCAGAATGATAGTATGAGAAAGGATTTTAAGGGATTGAAGGAGAATAATCAAAAGCTCATGAGCGCAAATGCGTCCGCCAGTGCTTCCTTTACTGCACTGAATGATCATGCCAAACAGTTGAATAGTACCAACGCTGAATTGATCAAGAACGTGGAAGAGTACAAGATGCAACTCGAAAAATTGAAGGAAGACCTGAAAACGCGCCAGTCCTACTATCTCTCCGAAGCAGAAGCCAGACTTGCATATCAGAAAACGCTGGCCCAAATTGTGGGAACTATTCAAGAGAAGTGCAAGGATGTACGTTATTGCGTTTTTTAATCGTTGTGGTTGGCGATGTTTGATGGCACGGTTGTACAGTTGTTTATTTACATTTTTCTCACGCTGCTATCAATGTTGCAACATACAGGCTAAACTCGTTGAAGATGTTGTGATGATGGCCTTGGAATGTGAATCCGAATCCAAGGATGAGCGAGCGGCCAGCGAAAAGGCCAAACAGGAATCGTAGAGACTTTGATTGCACGGCTTGTTGATTTTACAATGAATTCTCAAACGATCAAGGATCAAGGGTGCCAAGAGTCTCAAGCGTCGCAAGCTTGGGCGAAAAGCGAAACGAACTGATGCTTTAGGAGAATTTCATCTGTTAATATGTTAGACTAAGCATAAATATAAAATGTGAAGAGACGAGTGTGTGGACCTTTGACTCGGAATATGAACCATAACCCTGGATTGTGCATGATGTCGTTGAAGTGGGAAGCTCCAGCAATTTTAGGTTTTTGCGTCACTAGCACTGGCCCAGCAAAGGATGAGAAACAATATGCATGATGTAGATCCGAGGGCGGGATGTTTAAATCGAAGCAATTTTATTTTTTAAACGATCAAGTTTTTCGTGACCGAATCTGGCAAAAAAAGGAACCAAATCCGTAATTCTCTGCTGGTTTTGCATTCATCGTATAGGATCGAGCTGATATTCGAGTGCGTACAACTCTCTTTGACACCATTAACAACTTGTCAAGCGGCAGCCAACTCTACTGCCCCTTCTCCAAGAGGAGGAGGAGAAGAAGATGATGATTTTGCCTTCTTCTCCTTCTTGATAGCTCTATCGACACGATCTTTTCGCTTCCTGTCTTTTTTTGATGTTTTCTTGGATTGACGTTTTCTTTCCAGTTCCTCCATGATGTTTTCCAATTCCAAAGCTGTCGGCGCCAATCGAACTTGATCTCTAAATGGACCATACTCTACCTGCAAATTTTCCTCTCCTAGTTGCTTGAAAGCACGTTGACTTACGACATTGGGCGTGTCGGGATTTCCAGGAACCAACAAAATAGCCGGCTGTTGTCCATTGAATTCTTGACCCGTGACGGGACAGGAGGGCATGTAACTGCCATCTGGTTTTTCCAATAGCGAAAATCGTGCTGAATGCAAATCTTTCAGTCCTCGAATATGAGCCCCCAATTCGTCACTACTGTTGTTATTGTCATCTTCCTGGTGCTGTTTGCGCCGCAACAATGCTTCCACGGCAGCTTCCTTATTGTACAATCTTCCATAGGGACAAGCAACAATGCTTCCCGGTTGTCCAAACGGAAGTGGTGCCTTGTTCAATGCACATGTTGTCATGCGTTCGAAAGCATCTTCCTTGTCTGACACGTGCTTCTCACCTCGACCTTGCGTCGAGTCGGCCGTGTGGTCCGCCGTCCCTGCTCCCCTCATGTACTTCCGATTGGATGCGATAACTCCGCCATCTCCGCCCATGATTGATTGATTGATTGATTGATTGATTGATTGATTGATTGATTGATTGATTGATTGTATGCAGCAAATAGATAATCAACGCGCAGTCTCTTCAGGATACACAGTTCTCCTAGTTGTAAAAAAAGTACCAAGCTTGCTTGTGATTGACAGCGTGCTTGCTTCTTGTGTTGATCCAGCAGACACAACTAACTGGAATATATCCGCCAAAGAATACGTACCGACGACAGCAGCGTAAAAAGCTAGTGTGGAGACTACATGAATATTAGAGTAAATATTGAATATTATGGATAGACTGGACTACTGGACTAGACTAGTGTGTGGATACAGAGTAAGCATAGGCACACGACCTAATAGAGTAAGACCTAACTCCTGAGTCCTATGGCAGTCCACCTGGGCTTAATTTGGTCCCCTTGATTCATATATCCAAGTCTTGGAGATAGGGATCACATCACATTGTAGCCCAGCAATAAATCAAATCTGGTCCT
>Ga0210036_1001828_pt1 | contig 23402 bp, 8 predicted proteins | sample CryGeymeta201515_FD_185469 | JGI IMG/M metagenome (GOLD analysis project Ga0210036, IMG submission 185469) | Groundwater microbial communities from Crystal Geyser aquifers in Utah, USA - Crystal Geyser metaG 2015-15 (SPAdes) (version 2) | ecosystem: Environmental > Aquatic > Deep subsurface >...
AATGGTTGCCTTCGGGTGGCCTTGGCGCCCTGCGGGCGCCATAGTTGTGATCCCCGTAAATTAGATGTTCAATTTTTTTTTTAAATCTGTGGTCATAAATAATAAGATTGAACAAAAGTGCCAATGCAAGTGCTAATAAGAATAAAAGTTGAGAAAATTCTTGTGTCGAATCTCTGGGTGGAAATCTTTAAATCGTAATAACCTATAAATAATACTGTAATGTACTACGTAGTAAAACGTACTCGAGGAGTATGTTAAAAATCGAATAATTTTTAGTGATAAAAATATTGAGGTACCCTGGTACTGGTACTAGCTACTACTAATTCGTTGGTAGTAAGGTACCAGGTAGTGCTGTAGTACCTAATACTACTAGTACTAGTAGTGGTAAAAACTGTAGTACTGGTACGTGTGTAGGACGAGTTGCGAATTCGACATCATCCACTCATCATTTCGAATTTATTAGGGTTCGGCAAGAAGTGGAAGAGCTACTACTACTACCCTACTACTCTAGTAGTAGCAGAGTATTGGTAGTACAAAAACCACCTTTTACTCTCGCTCTCTCTACTACGAGCTAGTAGCTACTACCACTACTACTAGTAGAGCTACTACTACTTGTAGTATTAGTGGTGGTAGTAGTAGTGGCTACCAGTACTAGCTAGAAGTAGCTATCAGCAAGAGTCTGGCCATAATCAGCCCTCTGAGGTGCGATGAACGTTCCTTCTCTTTCCAGCGGTAAGTGGGAAATCTGCTTAGGCTTGGTCGTGTTGACCGCTTGCAGCGACAACAGAATACTGGGACAACGTGATATAACTCTACTTGCACATCAACAGGTAAGGTAGGATTGTAGAGTGCAATGTACAATTGGAAGAAATTATGCTTGGCCTTTCCTGAACAGTTGCGCGAAAATGTCACATTGAACATGGGCTTTGCGAAAATCTGTCGCTTTGTAACGCCATCCTGTCAGTGCTTTATGTAATTACAATGGAAGGCTCCCTACCTTTGTGACAGACAACAGTGCTGTCGCATTGAAAGTCATGGTCGGCACCTGAAGCATCCATAAATTGTGCTGGCGGTTCATAACCAAAAGCCTCCAGAGATTGTTTTCCCAGCTCATGTAGCTGCTTGGAGAGCTCCGGTCTTTCCGATAAATATCCTAACCATTTTCCGTACCGTGCTTTGACTTTCACACCTTCCTTTTTACGATTGCGATTGCGGTCATGTTCCACGAGTGCCGGTGGACGTCGGGAGTGAATTGGGAGTAAGGGCATGTTTTCAAACTGCTCTTGAATAGCATGATCGAAAGCTGTCTTCGTGTTACCATTAGCGTTCGAAGCAGGGAGCGCTACCAAACTGTGTTTTGAATAGGGCGATGACAATCCCAAAGCTTCACTGATGGAAGCCATGCTCCAGCCTCCACTCACGGCCGTATTGGCAGGCGGCTGATTTGATGGTTGAGAGTCACCGCCTGTACGCTCTTGAAAGACTTTTTCTCCCTCGATTCGTTTTGGCTTGAACTGTCGATGCGTTTGCGGAGGCATACTTCCGTCTTCTTTTTGTGCCGCTGAATGTTTCATTTTTGGACGATATCCTAGCTTGTGAAAGGCCGACATGAGCCGCCGTCCTGGTGCGCGATCTGCTAACTGTCGTTTGTGAAAAGCCTCTTGCCGAGTTTCATGATCATGATTCATTAAAAAATCCATAGTCTCACGATCTTGTTTGCTGTGATCAAGACTATGTTGCTTTCGAGCCTGATGGTTTGCTGTAATCTGGTGTTTAAAGTCAGATCTGGTAACTTGTTGCAGGTCTTGCTGTTGACCAGTATGATGGGCCCCTTGTTTCCAGACTCGCTGCTTATGAACTGATACTTGTTCTTGCAACCCTTTGAAACGATCGTTGCGATGCTTTACGTCGTCAGCATGCTTGGCCCTAGCGTTGGCTACAATAGATCCAGCTTCCATATGCCCGTGATGCCAATTACTGTGCCGTCCAGTTTCGTAGTCAAACAGCCCAGAACTGGTGTCCTCCTGGGCTTCTTTTTCGTGGTTGTCGTCATCGTTGTCTTGAATGCCGCCGTGTTTGACGTTATCTAGAATGGGATCCCCTCCCATGACACCATGGTTTGCATGACGAAGGTGACCGTGTACAGTTGAGCTATTTTGTTTGGTCATATCATGTACCATTCGTTGAAAATCTGCCACATCTTTATCATATCTTTGCTCCTTTGTTTGTCGACTATGATCATCCCTGTGGAACCAGTTATCGTACTGGTGACGATGATGTCGTTTTGGACCGCCGTTTCCCATGACAGGAGAGGACATTCCCATATCGACGACAGCCTGTTGACTTTGACAACACAAATCCGCGAGTGTTTTGGGGGATCCTACAAAATGTGCCAGTTGCTGGAGACTTTGGAATTTTGTCTCAGGATTCAGCAGGTCCTCCGTGTGCATGATCAAGTAATCAAAATTAGCATCGTTGGCATGTTTTTTTTGGTACCCCAACACTTGGAGGTTCCAATCATTCCACAGTTGCATGGCAAATGGCGCCAAGAAGTCTGTGTTGTTGCTATCACTTGTTCCAATTTTTTCCGAAACATCTCGACTAACAGAATCTTGTCCGTAGTGAGAAATGTAGAACTTTCTAACTGGAGATTGGTTGGTGGAAAGAGCAATATCACGACCATCTCTGACGACATGCAAAAATTTGATGGGACCAAAGACTTCTCGCAAAAAAGGAATGAGAAGCATCGAAACTGGAGCTTTCCATCCATACTGGATCATGGTGCTTCTCTTTGGTGAATCCATGATGATTTGGTCCGGTCGAACATCAAAAGGAGCACGAATAAAGGCTGCGTTTTCAATATCCTCGTTGCTGGGCTTTTCTTCCATATCCTCGCCGCTGTCCATCTCCAGAAGACTTCGTTGTTGTTTGGGCAAATGAAAAGCAGTTGCAGGATACAGGCGCTCCTTCTTATTTTTATTCTTCTTGTGATGCGAATTATTATAATGATTGACATGCGCGTTTTTCTTCTCTATTCGTTCCTTCTCACGTTTGTCATGCTTGTGGCCTCGTCTTATCATTGCATTCTTGAACTTTGTGAGTTCGGTGACAATGGTATCTCTGACATCCTTTGGTAAATCCTCAACCTCGTAATTGGCAGTGTGGGTATGATTCAAAATTAGTTGTGCCAGTGGCGGCCATCCTTCTCCTTGAAATAGCTCTTTGCCGTGGACGTCCATCGTTCCTTTATCGTCAACCAGCATCGGTACTCCCAGTTTTCCTAATGCCGTAACAAACGCACGAGTTCCACTTCCATCGCTGCCTCCAACAATGAGAAACGGAAAGGGAGGTGTACCAGAACCAGAATCTTGAATCAGTTGCTGTATTTGATTTTGCTTTTCTACTTGTCGAGAATAGTAGTTGTCAATGAAAGAAATGTTGAAGGATTTTTTTTCACCTGCAACTGACATCTCGCGCTCCTTCTCCTGTTGTTGCTGCTGCTGCTGCTGCTGCTGCTGTTCGGCTCGATTCAAATTTTCTTCCGTTTGGTCAGCCAAATGATCTTCTAGCTCGTGCAAATCGTCAGTATCGGAATCGTCATCATCTGCATTGTCATTCTTGTTATAATCGTTATCGTCAACGATGATGCCAGCAGGTGCAACGTCCTCCAGAATATCGGGCGAGGAAGATGAGGTGTTGTTGTGACTGTTGTGACGACGGAGGAGCAGAATGTGATTATCGTAGTAGTCATGAAGTAGCTCCAATGTCCGAGCTCGGGATCCCATTGGTTGCAAACCATCATTACTCAGTAAAGAGGATAGCAATACGTGAACAACGGCTTGTAAAATGATCAAGACCAAAAATCCACGAAACCAAGGACTGTGCTGGAGAGATTTGGATCTTGCTTCATTGTGTTGTTTCCTTACTATTCGTTTGTTAGGTTGGAAAGTTGTATTTACCCGCCGCTGTCTCGTTGTGCTTGCACTGTCCATTATCTTTATCGGTATCTCACTGGGCATAAAGTTTTCCGTTTAATCAACTTGATTTCTGATAACTACAGTATCAAAAAGGTTTGAGATTGTTTTTTTTTTTAATGTCGAAATTTAATACAGTAAAAATGAACGTTGATGATGAAAAAGTGAGCGGAAAACGATGATCAGGTACACGTCCACCCGGGCCACATATATTCAAAAACACTGTTCCGACCGTCAGCCACACCACTAGCTAGTAGTAGCGTAATAGTTGGATGTTTAGTCAAAAACAGAGTTCTAGTCGAGTACTAGTAGCAGATACCAGTACTAGCTACTCGAATAGCTACAGTACTACGAGTACGTAGCAATTAGTAGCAAGTACTTTAGGAGGCATAGACACACCAAACCGCCTTTCAGAGGTTGCCATACGCATTGAATGTTTTTGGATCTCAAATAGTAGTGACATGTGTCAATTTTTCTGCCGCGGGTGGCCGAATTTTTTTTCATTCGATCTTGGAATAGCGAGACGCGTGGTTAGGCATGCTGACATCTATACTATTATCATGTCCAACTTCATTTTTCATCCAGGACTGCTCCATTTGCAATTTAAAAAAAAAAAATAGGATTGCTCTAGGCGTCCGCTTAATTCCCTCCAGAAACTCATTCAAGTTGCAAACAAATAACAGCGTTTGCCACTTTAGAAAGACAAAGCAGATTAGGAAACAGTAGTGGCCACCAGTGGCAAAGTTTGGCAAAGTTGTGTTAATTTGTTACCATTATTTCTTCTAATTCTTCGATGATCCAGGACTTTTCTTAGACATCACCGTCGAATCTTTCTTTTGTAAGGTAGCAGTCTTTTCGGCTTCAACGCGTGCAAAAAAGGTTTCGTACCAATCTCCTTTGGAATGGACCAACCAGACCATATTAATGGCTGGAATACATCCACACTCGGCGCACAATTTCATTTCTCGTTGAAATCCAATGCCGCGTTGTTTCATTTCGAGCTGATTCAGGGTGTTGTAGTATTCATTGGCCATGGCTCGAACCAAATTGGTGGCCTTCAAAAAGGCTGGTTCCGACAATCCTCCATCCCGTCCTTGTACCAAGGCACGCCGGAGCCACAAAATGGCCTGAATGAAATCGATTCTGTGCTGTGCAGCTCCGTCGAACCAGTAGTGCACTGCGTATCGCATTTGTGCATCGGCCAGTCCACCTTGTACCGCTGCCAGTCGGGTCCACTCGAAAGATTCGTCTTCTCTCAATTGTTTGGCCGCCACCAGTGCCATGCCAAACTGGGCTTCTCGGTGACCTGTATTTGCGAAACGTTGGAGCCGTTCTTCCGCGGCTCGTACAGTTTGGGGTGGATCTGGTATACTCAGTTCATTGGGGTCAACATGGTTTTGTAAACACTGTTGTGTCAGGAGCATAATGTCCTCCGAATGAATACTTTTTGTTGCTGTTGTTGTTGTTGTCGTCGTAGTTTGGTTGGTTGTGCCATTATTATCATTACTACTACTACTACTACTACTACTATTATTGATAGTATTTGTACTACTACTACCAGCATCAGCGTCATTGTCATCCTCGTCTCCTTCCAGAACCAATTCGGGCCCCTTCAAATCCAAGTCGTCCCATTCTGCGAACTGAATTTGTGCCAGTTTGGGACAGACGGGAGCATGTGCCGTGGCATGATCGGTCTGACATTCTTCGGTACAATATCGGGCACACCGACAATCCGGACAAACAATATTGGCCTCGGCATGATGAAAGCATTCGGCACAGAGTTTTAGCGAAGCCCACATGACGGGCAACTCTTCGGCTATTCCCAATGATAACAGGAAATCTTTTTCCAATGGCCATGGCATGATTGTACTCGGATTTCTGTTTGTCCTTGTTCACGGGTAAAAAGTATTGTTATTTTGTCCATGTAACCGGTAGGTGAAGAAGTTGGAAGTTGGAAGTAGGAAGTAGGGAGTGGTAGTCTAGAGTCTAGACTCGGGACTCTAGTAGACTCTGCTACTAGCTAGTGGTAGCTAATAGTTGAAGTAGACAAGCGAAAAAAAGAGAAGGCAGCTTCTCAACAAATTATTTAGCAAATTCTCATGGATATCGGCTCATTAAGGTTAAGATAAAACAAATTCTACTGATATCGGCAAATTCTACTAGACTAGTAGTAGGTACCTGATATTGGCAAATCCTACCTGGTACGGTAGTACCTGATATTGGCAAATTCTACCTGATATCCGCTCATGTATGCGTCAGAGAGTTTTAATCTATTAGTATTAGTAGTAGGGGTGATAATGGTTAAATAAATACCAGGTAAGTAAATAATATCCAAGATTCAGATAACAACGACACGCGTAGAAACTTCAATCGAATATGGCTGCCACCTATCAATTCTGATGGTTGGTGTCCTGTCCTGCAAGACGAAGCAGAGTACCTGGTAGACTACTGTAGTAAGTAGTAATGATCTCATAACACTACTTCTTATTATTTTATCCCGACAAAAAATAACTTCAAACAACAAGAACCACGAACTAAAAATTAAGCTTTCACATCCTTAGTCAACATCGTATCATCTTATATCTTATCATGCTATATTCGACCGTACATAAGAGGCAGCATCCTTCCTCTAATACCACCAGACACTGGATCTTTGCTTTCTCGAGATGTTTGCTGCTGTTTCCCGGGTGCTGCGCCTTTGAACAGATACACACAAAACACGACAAAAACCAAAAACCATGGCTGCAAGAAAATTTTCCATTGTTCGATTCCCCGGCCTGTCAACAACAACAACAACAACAAAAGCAACCACCAGCCACCAATATTCTGCAACAGCAACATGACACTTCCACAGTAGCTATTCATCCCCTTTGCGATCCCGATCATGTCTTGTCATCTCTGGCGTATCAAAACTTGCTAGACGAATTGCGTACCAAACGGTACACCAAACGAAAAGATAAATGTTTGATCCCACCACCACCACCACCACCACCACCACGAAAAATGGAACAACAAAAAGAACCTGCGGCAAACCTTCCAGGGGATTCTTCCACAAAAGTGGTGATGAAGGAGGACGAGCAGGGACTGGAAATCCAAATGGGAGTGGCACTGGTCCAAAAAATGGACCTGGTGCCCTTTGGTGACATTGGTGACGTGGAAGAACGAGCAGCCGAAGTATTTGCACGTTACGTCCACGATCAATGGGGTGTGGGAATGGAAACGGATTCTTGTGGCGGTGCGGGGATACTACTATTTCTGAGCATACAAGATCGCGCCGTGTATATTTCAAGAGGATCTGCTCTTGAGGCGTACTTGACCGACATTCGTTTGGATGCCATTATTGCCAATATGAGAGAATATTTGCGTGCCGAACAATACGACCAAGCCATTATACATGCACTCCATGATATCATGGCGTATATCGACCAAGGACCACCCACTGCTTTTGAAACCGGAATTCATATTTTTGCAACTGTTCTGTTTCCCATTTTATGGGTTGCTGCTATTGTTGGTACCGGTCTACGGTCCATGTATACGAATTCTCGTATGCATCGAGATTACGTTCGTGTCCAAAGTCAACTCAGTGAAATCGATCGTGCTCGTGCCGAGGCGTTGCAGGGACTCTACAGAGCCACGTCGTGTCCCATTTGTTTGGAGGAATGGCACATTGCTGATGACGAACGTGTCGCCAAAATGGGGTCGGACGGTCAACCCATCAAGCTTCTAAGGTGTGGTCATTGTATGGACGAAAGCTGTTGGGCCGAATGGATCAACTCTGGACGAGGAAGCATCACTAAATGTCCAATATGCCAGCAAGATGTTGGAGCCGGCAATGTAAGTGCGACTCCTGATAGTGGCAATGGTACAGCCCAAAGGAATCAAACCAACCAAGACGATCAAGCCAACGATGTTCTTCGTGAGAATGAGAATAACGACAACGAAGATCGCATTATTCGTCAGTATCGCAGAGAAAGAAACTTTCGTCTACAAAGACTGGGTTATCGTTATCCTCAAATCATTCGACCTGCTCAAGTACAACGGTGGATGCAGCCTACGTATGACGGAGCCTTGGTCCGCGATCCAAGTTTTGTCCAAAGCAATCCAGCAGTACTTCGGCCAGAATCTAGGAATGGGAGTAGTCGAATGAGCAGCGGCGGGTTCGGTGGTGGCTCTAGTGGAGGTGGCCGAGGTGGTCGCTGGTAAATTCATAACATACTTGGAAGCAGCAAACTTCATGCTAGTGTAGCGAGTACGAGTAGTAGGCAACCACAACAACAACAAAAGGCCGGCATGGCTATTGAAAAAAGCAAGTGACTAAGCGATTGAAAACAATACTATCATTTTAATTTTCATCTGTTCCAGATGCCAGGGTTGACTTGGTTACCCCAAGGTCCAAATTTTACGTCAGGCAGAAGCCATACCTCGTTGGAAATCTGCTAAAATTTCGTCTTCGTCCAAACAATTGGCCTTGCAAATCTCCAAGAGCTCGCGAATGCCTTTGGCTCTTTGACAATATCCCAGAAACTTTACAATGTTTTCGGCAGTCGCTTCTACTTCCGCATCTTTCATCGTCAAAACAAAACCTTCCGAGAGATGATCCAACAACCCGAACAGCGTGATCATGGGACGCAAACTTTTTCCAAAGTCACTGATATCGGCCTTTGGACTACGTTTCTTTCCTTTTCGACCTCCAGTAGAAATACTATTAGATGTCGATGTCGCGTTTGTACCAGCACTTTCGGGACATTCTGTATCCCAATTGGGGAACGACGAAGCGCCTGATCGTGGACGGCCACCACTCGCTCCTCCGCGGCCCGACAGGCATCCACTACTTTCAATACCCAAAGCATGGCGTCGACCAGCACAAATTACAAGGCCTCGCAGGAACTGTTCTCTTCCAATAATCCAGCGTCGCTTTGGGTGTGGTTTGGAATCTGTCGATTCCTCTGCCGCTCCGAAGTCGCCACGGCTGTTTCGAGTGAGAATGCAAGTAACGGCTGCCATTGGGGCAGAATCTCCAAGAGCCCTCGTTAGAGCTGGTGTAGTGCCCTTTTTGTAATCCTTCGCGTGTAAAATGGAACACGCCGCCAAAAAGCCAGCTGATAAGTCCCTAACATGTTTGGAAGTCTCCGGTGAATCAACTTGAGCATCTCGTTCAAACATATCTGCCATCATGAGTTGATTAACTAGAAGTTGAGCATTGGACGACAAAGACCCCCCTCCGCAGTCTGCGTTCAACAATTCGCCATAGGCCATGCGCATCAATAAAAAACGAATATCGTGAAGGACAGTCCAAAGCATGGACTTCGGTGCGTTTCCGGTTAAATTGTTAACCGCTGTTTGGTACTCGCTCAACGCTGAATCCACTGCAACCAATGATACATCGGAGCTTTTCGTAGATACAAGCGGCAAAATTACATTGGTTTGGACACGATTGTTGCGAAGACAGGCTCCTTCCCATTCACTCTTGGGTGCTTTAGGGTGATTTCGATCTGCCTCTCGTGCACGCTGATGGCAACTAAAGTGAATCGCATTGCCAGCCGACACAGTTGTGGTATAGTAGTTGTTGCGTCTGTTGATACTTGATCCTAATGGATAAGAAGATCGCTGGCTTTCGCGCAGCTCGTTCCCTGCAGCAAGGCCCGCAGGGTGCCAATGCTCGGCACAGTGTGTCCCAGACAAAGATTTTGGCAGCGTAGACGGAAGTATTTTCAGCATCGTGCTGCCATCAATCGAGTCTTTATTCCCGCATTGGTCTGCGGAGATGGAGACCTTTTTGACGTATGCGTAGAGTCCCAAAAGTTCTGATGGCTGCAATGTACGCCCTTCTTGGCATACGGAGCAAACAAGGCCTTCTTCATCTTCTAACTGTTCCATTTCCATCATCCACGCTGGAATGTTTGTGGTCATCAGTTTTTCCTTATCTTTGTTGATCTCCGACAACGTCTTCTGCCTTGATCGAGAGTTATTTCTTCGATTGGTACGAGCAGCGGCAGTTGCAGGGCTGGCTCCTTCGCCAGCAGCTCCATTTCCAAAGAATCCTAGCATGGGAGCGAACAGTGACGTTGCGTTCATCCGAACACTGTTACCTTGGGATGCATCCTCTGTAGCTGCGCTTGCATTATTCGCAACTACCAAGCCACCAAAAGAGCTCATCTTGGATAATGCCTTGTTCCTGCGAGCTTCTGCAATCTCCTTCTTTCGCAGCCTCGTTGCTCTGCGTAGGGCGTTCACTTTTATGGCGACAACTTCATTTCCATCCATGAGTTCATCCATAAGCTCTTCGGCCAAGCCGCCGATTCCACGGACATAGACTCTATCGGAAGCGCTATCGGATGTTGATTCCAACCAGTGACAAGCTTGCAAAAACGATATCATGGTGCCAGGGAGCTTGTTGTCTTCGCCAATCTTGCTTATGTACATCTGAGTGCGAAAATGATGTTTGCAAAGACCTATGAGCATATTGAAAGCTGTTTTGATGCCTTGACGTTGGTAAAAGGTCCGCCACGCGTTGGGTGCGGCGAATGGATTCGTCGTCGGTGGCTCCGTAGCATCTTTTTTAGGTAATAGAGCCGCCGCCCAGGAGGGAGGAGAGGCTGGTATACCTTCCATAATAAACGCAGCCAAGCGGTCAATGAATCCACATTTAATTAATTCAGAGCGTAGGGAATTGCAGACGTCATTGGCTGGCAAAGTGATGGAGGCTTGCACAAAAGCCTCCATGAGAACCGAGCTTTTTCCGGATACTTCTCGGCCCGGAGTACAAACAGAGGTATCTTTTTCTTGGAGGCTCTGCTCCATCGCATTGGCAAACTTGGTGTCGTTGGAAATTGAATTGTCATCATCCACGAGAGAGCGAATATGAATGTTTCGATCAAAGTTTAGTGCCAATTCCCGCGAAAGGTCTTCCTGTCCATACGTCAAGAATGGCAATAGCTTGGCAATAATGTTTCGCAAGGGGGGACTCAATTTGATAGTTTCGAGGGATGAGAGCACAAGTGATAGTGTGGTTGCATCTTGTTCCTGGCCTTCCGCGGCAGCTGTCGCCGAATCACTAGCACTGCCAATATCGTCCATCGCGCATTTGTCCGCTGTCTCGGGGTCTACTCGCGTAGAAACAGCTGTTATGGAAATGTCGGAAGCTAGAGCTTCGATTAATTCTTGTAGAATACCAGCTGTTTTGCTCCCAACAGAATCGCTATTTTCCGGCAACGAATCCTTCGAATTCTTTGCATAAGGATCCTCTAGAGCACCTAGGACATCCAACAAAAGCCGTAGCAAGATGGTGGGAGCTCGAGCCTGTAGCAACTTCTGACGATTGCTCGGTAGTTTCGCACAGCATTGCAAAAGTGTCAAGCCAGGATAAGGAGCCTGTGACTTGAATTTGTTGCGTGAAATATTCTTGCCAATAGCAGAACTGCTGTTCGAGGGATACTCCATCAAAACGTCTACATCATCGCGACGAATTTTGCGAAGCGCTTCCTGCACATGGTGTTCAATGGATCGAAGCAGAACAAAGATGCCTCTTCCCTCGGAGACTATACGAGTTATGCCGTATTCTTTTTCCAAGAGCTGCTCAACCTGCTCGGGCGACATTTCATCAGAGGGAGCCTCTGGATCCACAAGAGTATTCACGGTATCTTCTGTAGCTTCGCCATCGACACCGGCCAATCGGTAGGTAATCACTAAGGGTGGCAAGGCTGCCAAAGGCGTCTCTTCGGTAATGGCAGAATTGGCGGCACCTCTGCCTTGAGAAGCTGCACCACTGCCTCCTAGATTAACTCCTCCTATGCCCGAGCTGAACATCATGGAGAGACCCGACCCGGTGGAAAAGAATGATGACGCCCCTCCTCCACTATTTGCCAGGAGAGAAGCAAGCGCTGATCCCGAGGAGCCACTAGAACCATGACTGTGCTCCATCAAATGGTTGCGCCAGAGAACCTGATGAACAACTCGTAACTTCAGGTCAATTCCAATGATTTTATTGGCCACGATCAACTCTAGCATTTCCGCACTATCACTCATCTGTAAATCATTTGCGATGTGTTGTCGAAGATCACGAACAGTGGGTTCGTAGCTATCTCCAGAAGGCACACTGTTGGCCTCACCGCTGGGTTTGAGCATTGAAAGCGAGATGGGATTTCGAGAAAGAGACCCACGGAAAAATTCTTCCTGAGTAGGTGCTCTCCGCATAATCATCTTAATGTTGACAGGTTCCTTGAGTGGTCGCACAATAGCCATGGCCGCTTCTAACAGAGACGTTTCGGCTGCTATTCGAAAACATGTCGGATTCGCTGCCAACGACCCTGGGCTTGGTGGAAGGCCAGTGGGAGACATGGCACGGAAATAGGGAGATGCCGAAAGAAAGGGTGATGGTGAAGTAGTCCTGGCAACAAAATTTCCTCCTCGTCCAGATTGGTAGTTAGACGCTATAGTGAATGGCAAATAAGGAGGATGTTGGACTGCCAATACTTGCATACAAGCCTGCAGGTATAATCGTTTTCGCTCGGCGAGTTCAATATCATCCACAGCAGAATTTGAAGAACTCGTTGCAGTGTTCGCTGAAGCTACATTAGCAGCATCCATTCCATCTTGAGATTGGCTGCGGGCTGCCCTTACTAGTTCTGCTGCTCGTGATTCGACGTCTCCTCCTCGTCCGCCTCCCATCATCTGTTCCAGATCAATATCCATTTCATCGCCAGCATCGTTCAAAGATAAAAATCCTTCTTCCAGCCGGGCGACAATCTCATCATGCTCTTCGTGAATAAATTCGTCGTCGTCGTCGTCGTCCTCGTCATCATCTTCGTCATCATCATCGTCATGGTCATGATCTTCATCGTGCTCATTGTGGTCGGCTTTATCCATGGCTTGCTCTCCTTCTTCTCGAAGATCCTCGTCTTTGATAATATCCGGTTTACGAATGTGTGAGGGAAGCTGCTATTCTACAAAAAAAGGCAGACAGATATCACACCACGACAACACCATCGACACACAAAAATTTAACCGCGTACCTTCTTCATCGTGTTCCTCTTCGCTATCAATGGCTTCGTCCTCGTGCAAAACATTTCCACTCATTTCAGCGCCAGAGGCAGCTCTACGAACGGCAGCAACCGCTTCCGTCTCAGAATCGTCGTCGTCCTCGTCGAGCATTTCCATGACCACTTCCTCGATGTCATCCTCGCCGTCGTCTTCCGAGTGATGACCGGCAAAAATTTGCGAGAGCAACCGAGGTGCATCACCTCGTCTTCGTTCGTTGTTGTTAGCCGCAGCATTATTGTTACCAGCTGCACTTCTTTCGCTACTCGACGATCGAAAAAGAAAAGGCGACGATCCGGAAGCTTGTTGCTGCTGCTGTTGGGTTAATTGCGAAGCCGCTGCTCGTGTTCTTTTTCGGCGCTTGTTACTGCGACTGTTGGATGATTCTGGTGCCTCTCGTTTGAAACCGGATCCAAGAGGTGAGGAAATTCCAGTAGCCTTCTCTGCAACCAAATTCACGACCTTGGTCGTCGCATTTATATCAACCAATTGTCGCAGCATGGCTAATGACGCATCTACCATGGGACCCGGAAAGGGCCAATCAGTATTTGTTTTCCAGACATGAAAGGCTCCCACTAAACAAGCCAAAGGCGATAACGGCTGCAGATTGTGAGGGTATTGGTCATAATGATGATGATGATAATTAGGATGCGTTGTGGTAGGAGCAGCAGCTGCTGTTGTTGCATCTACCGCCTTGGTGGTGGATGGAAAGGACTTCCAAAAGAGCCGTTTCACGAGTCGTCGTCGCAATTTTAAACGTTCAGCAATAAGTTCATCGGGCTCTTTTTTCTCTTTCGCAGTGTTGCTAGTCTGGTCAGGGGAAGCTGCCGTCATCGGGGTGGTTTGACTGACACCTGCTATCGAGCGACTGGAGTTTCCTGATTTTTTTGCTGGCGAAGCTTCTGTACCTGTGGTAGCTTCCGTCGTTTTCTCGGGAGGTATTGGTTCCACGACCACCATTAAGAGAGGATATAACAATTCTACCAATCCGATCAAAGCCTGCAATTGTGATAGCTTGTATTCCTCGTTTTGATCGTATAATTTCTCGCCTCCACCAGCAACCCCAGTATTATTATTTGTGCTACTGAGTCCCATTACTAGCTGCCAAATCGATTGCGATATCCAAGGAATCCCTTTCAAACAAAAGGCCATGATCTGTTCTTCCGTAACGCTGCGTCCGAATACAACGTGTTTCAAAAGCGCCATCCATTCCACAGGAATATAGCTCGAGGGCAATGCTGCTGCTCTGTTGTTGGAAGTACCGTTATTGGTGGTGATAGACCCCATCAAAGGGAGCGGCGGCACGGCGTGAGCATTCCACAGGGCTATCAAGACTTGTTGTAATTTCCACTGTTCGTAGTCTTCGTCTTGGGCGCCGTGAGTACTCGTGGCAGTACCGCTACTTTCATCATTATTACTATTATCGTGACTTCCACGGCAGCTCCCACAGTAACATCCACCCATCAACAACAGCCGCGCCGCACTGTGACGTTCCGGCCGTGACGCTGATTTCAATGCTTCCCACAACCAATGTTGATGCGGTGGCATGGTTTGTAAGAATGGATTCATACTTTTTGATTGTGGCGTTTGTGCTTCTTGAAAATCCTTATTTTTCTGCTCTTGCTGTTGCTGCTGCTGTCGCCGCCGCCGGTGGTGGTACTTGCCTTGTACCCATTTGGCAATCAATTGAGCGGCATCAAATTTGTGCAGTGCCGCTGTAACAATGGATTGCGCTGTCGAAGGACGCCGGCACAATCCTTCCAACAATGGCAACGACAACGACATGCCACGATTGCTTTGATATGGCACGGAAGGTATTGCGACAGATGTTGTTTTGGTCGTAGTAATAGAGTTACCGCTCGGCTTACTACTGCTGCTGCTTGTGCTGGTGGTGGTGGTGGTAGTATCGCTTTTGGACCGAGTAGTACTGGTCGGTGGCATGGTGGTGTGGCCGTTGATTGCGTCGAAAAATGAAGAAGGATGGAGTTTTTATTTGTTCTTCCGTTCGCTTTGCAACAGCCGTGAAAAGGAAATCCTCTCTTCTCGTTCTCTAGTTCCTTCGAGAGTATATTAAAGACAGGCTGCTAATGACTTCACAACCGAGAGTCCGCTGCTATCGATTCAGTTATCCGGTTGACACTCTTGTGCTCCAGCTGTTAACAAAATTGGCCCAGGAAAGAAGCGAGATGATGGTCTATGATGTTAGAAGCAAAAAGAATTTTACTAGTCTTCTGTATTTGCAATAAAAAATAAAAATACACTCTGTCATCAAACAAGCAACAACTTTGCCCCGAAAGCTTCTGGTTGCAGTCTGGCTGGCTGGGTGGATGTCTGTCCTTCGATCTGCATGAACTTGTCGCTCACCGGTTCCGACATATTTTTTCTACTAGACTAGTAGTCTACTTTACTAGCTAGTAGTATTTCTTTCCAAAAACTACGCTAGAAGTAGGGAGACTGCAATAAAGGACGCCCCAAAACTGTTGGTATCCTGAACATTGTGAGGCACAAGCCGATACGCTTGAATCTAGAAGAGAAGGTGGCTCGAAAATGGTCTTGAATATATGTTGCTTTTACCAAGAAAAAGAAGAGCAGCAAGAAAAATCTGAAGCAATAGCTAGCTAGTTGAATTCTACTACCGAGTTTTGTTTGTACGTCCGGTTAGACATGTTGTATCCTTTTTAGTGGCAGCACACCCTTCGAAAGTACCGCAGGTCTAGGATTCCCCCCCCATCACGAGTTCAGAGAACAACTTTTTAACAGTTGTATCTTTCAATAATTTTTGATCACTCGTGTTATAGTCTTGTCAGGCGATGCCAAGTTTGTGTTGACACGGTAGGTAGTTTCCAAACATTTCCCCGCCTTCCAACTCTTGCGTTATCTTGAATGGGATCGAACGAGACGCTACTTTATGGCTGGTGATATTGAAAAATGCGATGATTCGGTGAATTATTGGCTGACCTGTCAATCGAGCCAGGAATGATATGGTGGTACACTGCTTTCGTAATTCTCTAGTAGAGCTCACTCCTAAAAAAAAACTAGAACGTCTAATTTAGAGCTACTAGCTAGTAACTACTAGCTGTAATATTTGAAGAGAGTTCGTATTGTGTTTGCTGGAGCTCGCCGACGAAAGACTACTAATGCTTTGCTCCTGCTACTCTAGACTAGAAAGAACCTGAATAGCACCGTTATCTGAACCTTACGTTGAGTTTGTCTTCTCCAGATTAACTAGGGACTGTCTAGCAAAACTTTAATATTTTATATCTAGCCATGCATATCTTCATATTTTTATTTAAATATAGAAAAAGAAAGCCCAGCTCGAAAGCTGTATATTTAGCTAATAAAAAATCAGCTTTATAGTAATGGCACATGATCATTGGTTCACTCCTTTGTCTGATGTCTCCGCACGTATACCTCTTGCTAGTAAAATACCAGCTTATTTTGGGTTTTGCATGATACCAACACACAGGACAAGGGAACAACAGCTGTAGAGGTGCGGCTGTTCGTGTGAAGTAATGAGGATGACACAGCCAGGCACTGGAGGTGCGGTGGTTCGTGCAAATTATTGCTCCTTTGTCTGATGTCTTGGCACGTATACCTCTTGCAAGTAAAATACCAGCTTATTTTGGGTTTTGCATACCGACGCGCAGGACAAGGGAACAACAGCTGTAGAGGTGCGGCCGTTTGTGTGAACGTGCAAATTATTGCTCCTCCTTTGTCTGATGTCTCGGCACGTATACCTCTTGCTAGTAAAATAGAAGCTTATTTTGGGTTTTGTGTACCGACTCACAGGACAAAGGAACGACACAAGGCTCCTCCATAATGGTCGTGGTACCAGTGAACAATAATTTTGTAGACAACTACACTGTATGTTACCCCCTGTTAACGTTGTGTCAGGTTGAGTCCTTTTGGGGTCCATAGCCTCAATAAGAGACTATCATCAATAGCTCATTAAGGAATAGTCGCCTCTTACTATTTGATGAAGCAAATGAAAGCTTTCATGGAGAGCTTTAATTTGCACTACTTTAAAGTAGATTTGGAGTGCATGTGCATCTGCCTTGATTTTCTACAGATTATCTGTACGATGATGTCAGGTGCTTTCTAGCTGGAGTTTACTCTAGTACTAGTAGTAATAACGGAGAAAACATTTGGATGCTTACTTGCTTTGTATTAAATCGAAGTTCATCGGCTCCACCTCATTATTTGATTGCTTGATGTGATAATAATAATATTATTATTATTATTATTATGTTGTGATGATCGCAACTTACGAAAAGGCATCAAAACAAATAAAGACAAGCTGAAGTAAAAGACTATTCCTACTTTGCTACGGCCGACGATTCAAAATCAAGGTTCCATAAATTTCTGAACTCGACAAGAGCTTTTTTTTTTGCAGCCACATCAATGCCTATCAGGTGCTATTACACTTTTGACGCCTTTTGCCTGGTATTGGCAGGCACTTTTTCTCTCTTTGCAAATCCAGCAAACCCATTTCAACCGGTTAATGGTAGCTTCAAGATAATGCAAAAAATCAATGCGATAAAATCTCCACCGCTGTGCGTGCCATCCTTTGCGGAGCGACGAAAAGCTACCAGGAATCCTCTGTGGCAGTCAACATCGGAGGACGAACCATCATCGTCATCGTCATCTTTATCAAACCAGGAAGTGGCCGATGTGGACGGCCAACGTCGGCGTCAGCTCTTGTTCTCGATGCTCTACGGAAGTGCCACGGTTGTCACCTCTACCACGAGTACCGCAGAAGCCGCGGAAGAATCTACCAGCCTCCGAACGGACGCAGAAACTGTTGGAACGGATTTCCAAAATGCCGACATCCTTAAACCTCCCAAAGACGACCGCGAATATAAAACTTACGTCTTGGAGAATGGATTGCGGGTCCTGCTCTGTTCAGATCCATCGTCTAACCAGGCGGCAGCTGCCATGGTAGGTTCCATCAAAAGTGTGAACTTGTGACGTTTATAATTTCTTTGAAATCTCCTCACACAATTGTATCACATCGTTCGTTCCATCATTTTTCACTGTAACAGGATGTTCACGTCGGTGCATGCTCTGATCCAGATGATATTCCAGGACTAGCTCATTTTACGGGTACGTCGTGCTTATTTCAATAAATGTTCATTGCATGATGTACGAGCTTCTGTTCTTCTTATACCTCCAACACCAAATTTACAACAGAACACATGAGCTTTTTGGGAAGCAAGCCCTATCCAAGAGAAGATGGGTTTTCCTCGTTTTTGTCCAGCAATGGTGGATTTAGTAATGCGTATACGGACAGTGAAGATACCGTCTACTTTTTCAACATGGAGGCAGAGGCAGATGTTCGGATTGCGGAGGGATTGGACCGATTTGGTGCTCTCTTTGCCTCCCCTCTCTTCACCGAAAGCGCCACCGGTCGAGAGCTAAATGCTATTGAAAGCGAAAATGCCAAAAACTTACAGTCAGATTCGTTCCGCTCCTACCAGTTGTCAAAATCACGTGCCAATGCACATCATCCCTACAGCAAATTCTTCACAGGGAACAAAAAGACGCTGCTGGACAACACCAAAGCCAAGGGAATCAACCTGCGAGAGGAACTTATCAAATTTACTGATCGGTATTATTCTGCCAACCAAATGACTCTTGCGGTAGTGGCTCCTCAGTCAATTGAGAAGCTAGAGAAATATGTGGCAAAGTCTTTTTCTGCCATACCCAACAAAAATGTTGGCAAGCCAGAGGAAGAGTGGAAAGATATTGCGCCTTACAATGGCGACAGTCTTATCCCTTCATTCCAGCATATTGTGGAAGTTGTACCAGTGCAAGATCTGCGACAGTTGACACTTACTTGGCCTATGATTTACGAATCGGACCAAGACCGCGAGAAAGCTTTTCTTGAGAAGCAATCGAATTATGTAGCCCATCTCATCGGTCACGAGGGTCCTGGGTCATTGCTTTCGTATTTGAAGCGCAAACGCTGGGCAAATAGTCTGGGGTCTTCCAGCGAGGGCGAGCTTGCTCAATTTGAAAATTTTGATGTCACCATTGGTCTGACGAAAAGTGGATTTGCCAACTTGAACAGGGTAGTTGAAGCTGTCTTCACTTATCTTGACATGATCAAAGAAAAGCCGGTGCCAGACTATGTTTTCCAAGAAGTTCTGCAACTTAGTGAATTGGAATGGCGATTCGCCACCAAAGGTAACGCTGGTAACTACGTCCAGAGTCTTTCCACAAACATGCAAAAGTACTCTCCTCCCTTGTATGTTGCGGGGCCACGACGAATTGCTCTCATTGGGCCAGACAACAACCTGTTGGATACGAGTGAGCCACGCACGGGCTTCTCCTCTAAAAAACAGCTAGAAAATACCAAGAAGTCATTGGAGGAGTATGTCTCAAAAATTTCTTTGAACAATGTAATGATTACTGTTACCAGCAAAGACTTTGAGGGCAAGACCGACAAGGTTGAAAAATGGTATGGTACAAAGTATTCTGTGAAGCCTATTCCACCGGAGACTCTTAGTCAATGGCGAAACTGTCCCAGCCCGGATGCTCTGAAGATCTCGTACCCGAAAAAGAACGTATTCATTCCGTCGGAAGCAGGTTTACGCATCAATATACCTCCCCGGCAAAAGCCACCCGCCAATGATTTTGAGACTAGAATCGCTCCTATTCCTCCTCCTACCGTCATTCGTGATGCTACCGGTGACGGTCGTTGGACTGTTCATTTTAAGGAAGACGATCGATTTGGATTGCCAAAGGCTTTCGTAGTGTTCCAGCTCTTGACGCGCGAAGTGTTTGCCTCTGCCGACAACGCAGCCCTCTCGAATTTTTACGACGCATGCACTGTGGACAAACTAGGGGAATATGCATATGACGCGGGCCTTGCAGGGTTATCGTACGATGTTAAAATACTGCCACGAGGTGTTAGACTTACTTTCGGCGGTTACAACGACAAGCTACCAAAATTTGCTGCCTACATCTCACAAAAAATCTCGAAAGATATCAAGCAAATTCTTCCAAAGGATGAAGACGAATTTGAAAGGTACAAGGATCAACTCAAGCGTGCACTAGCGGCCTTTGATTTTAAGCAACCTTATGCCCATGCTTCCTACTATGCTACTTTGAACATTCAGCCACTCCGGTTCCAGTACACCAATGAAGAATTGCGGGAGGCCACGGACAAGGCAACCCTTCAAGACTTGACTACGTATGCCTCGTCTGTGTGGTCGTCAGGCAGAGGACAAGCCCTGGTACAAGGAAATTTTGATGAAGAGGAAGCTCAGAATCTTGTCAAGCAGCTGGATAAGACACTCGGTTTTCGAAGCATTCCTGACGATGACGTCCCAGATCAACTCATACCTCTTCCATTACCAACACCAGTAACATCCAATGGTAAAGTTCCTTCCGGTGCTCGAAGAACGCGATTGGTCGTGGCGGAACCGAATCCTGATAATCAAAACTCGGCTAGTTATATTATGATTCAATCTCTCGGAGAAAGTGCCGAAGACCACGTCCTGATTGACCTCATAAGCTCTATTGTAGAGCAACCCTTTTACGACGACCTGAGGACTCGTCAGCAACTTGGTTATATTGTGTCCTCGGGTGTTCGAGGACTCGGCAATACTCGCACTCTTTCCTTTATCGTGCAATCCAGCGTTGCTCCCGTGGAAACATTGACAACGGAAACATTAAAGTACATGGATGGCATCCGAACCAGCTTGGAAAAGCTTCCCAAGCAAGATTTTGGTACTTACGTCAAGGGATTGATCGACCGGAAGCTCGAACCCGACAAGACCTTGGCCACGGAAGTGATGCGGAATTGGGCCGAGATTGCCAGCGGGCGACTGGAATACAGTCGCATTCAGAACGAAGTCCTCGCGTTGTTGGAGCTCAATAAGGATGATCTCTTGGAATTTTGGGACCGCATCTATACCGGAAACAACAGTCGTGTCTTGATAACGCAAGTTGTTCCCCGAGAGGGACCCGCGTCATCTCCAGTACCCCCCAAGAGCACCGGCTACGCTTTGATGGCTAACAAGCGTCCCGCCGAGGGCTTGGTGTTGGGCGTCGATGATATTGCCGCCTTTCGCAGAGACTTGGAAGATGGAGGCATTTTTGCGTAAGAAAAGGAATTTCAGTCATATTTCTTTAATGTGCTATAACTTCTGGGCGATTTTACATCTACCGTCGTGAATATAGTGACAAGGAGTGGTGCTGTGAGCTGCATCTACCACCTATTCTCTGTTCGAATTTAGCTCGAACTCGCCGAAACCAAGTCATTACGTACCCTCTAGCAAGCCAGGCTAGTTGGAATGAGCAAGCAGCTCATGCTTGTCATTTAATTGTTTATTCTGAATACCTTCCTGTATTTTCATGGTACCTGGTAGCAATCTTATCGTCATGTAGGTTCCAGGACTCCATCTGTATTCATTTAAAGTTGTTGTTATTGCTGCTGATTTTGTTGTGCATTTTGAAATTCCTGTATACGAACTTGTTCTTCTAGTTCCAGAATGTTAAACTCGTAGTCTTCGAATGCTTCTGTCCTCCCCGCAGATGGTGTCATGACCTGTTGAACACCCAATTGTTGCGCTGCATTTTCCATGAAGCAAGGATTGTGAAAGCCGTGCTGTGATTTAAGTTGTGTTGCGTATCCTACCTCTGACGCGAACTGTTCGAGACGAGCAGCACTGCGCTCTAGCCTGTCTTGTAAATACTTTGCGTTCTTGTTACTGCTGTTGCTGGCGGCTGTTGTGGTATGTCTGTAGTCCGAGATGTAGTCTGTATCCCACTCCACCAAAGATGATGGCTGATGTTGTGAGCTTATCGAAGGTACAGGCAAGAAGGAAGATGGCCTGGAGCGTTTAGTAGGAGGTTCTGGCTGATTTATTGCCGAAGATGATGATGCAGTAGAATTAGCAGTAGCTGCAGCTGGAGCAGTAGCAACTGCTCTAGCAGTAGCAGTGGCAGTGGCAGTGGCACTGGCAGCAGAAGACGAATCATCATCCGATGATCCGTAAGCTGCTAGTGTGTCCATCTTTAACAGGTTCGATTAGCCATGAAAGAGATTATTTATTGTTGCGAATTAATTGGAAATAAAGAAACAAATAATGCAGGGATAGATACGTGCGGTCAGAAGCGGAGAAGTTGCTGTTGTGAGATAAATGATGAAGCCCCCCAACGAAACTTAGGCCAATCCTTACGGTAGTTATAATACGACCCAGAGGGCATTCCCGGATTCGGTGCCGGATTTTTTTTTAAACCCTTCCTTACGGTTTCCGGTAGTGCTCTCTCGGTCGTTGTTCAAATTCATTCACCTTATGGTTAACAAAACACAATACGACCGAAACTTGAAACCAATGACTTCATCATCATCATCAACAAAAAGTCTTCAAGTTAACTTCCCCATCTAAACTAAATGGGAATTGCTCAGTGCTGCCGGTCTGTTCACTAGTACTACAACGACTACTACCATCATGCCTTCTACTACGACAACAACATCTGGATCAAATAGGCAGCCAGTTGAATTTGTTGGTGGTTTTTTTCTAATGAAAGAGATCCAAAGAAACATCAGTTTTCGTGCCTACGAAGAAGTTTGTGCAATGGGAGATGGAAAGCAACTCAAGGATCTCTATGAGCTTGTCTATACAAAGTACCATGGTAAGGGCAATGATGGCCTCGGGCTTGCACAGAAGTTCATGCAGGGACTTGAGATGTTTGAGGGCATTTACGAAGACAAGCTTGATGAGGTGAATGGGAAGCACGAGCGTGTACTCAAAAATGTACTTCATTGCAAAGGCATCAAGATCATTTCTGACAAGGACGTTAGACTTGGTGGGATCAACATGACTACACTTACTGCAAATAAATACAGTAAGAACAAATCGAAGCTCCAAGGGAGGCAGATTTGGGAAATGGGTAAGCAAGTGGAAGAAAATGGTCGCAAAGTACTTGCAATCGTGTCTCGTTCAAGGTACAAGGAAGGACAACTTGCTTCCGGTGAGAGCTGGGAAGATTACCTCAAGTTCTGCCGGTACAAGATGGACCAATTGTCTAATAAGGAGAAGAACAAGGACGGGGCAAAGAGAAAGAAGAAGAAGAAGCAGCAAAACCAATTCACTGGTGAAGACGAGGACAACGAACAAGAGGAGGAGGTAAATACTAATGGTGGTGGTGATGAGTTTCAGCAGGAGGACGAGGAGGACCCTGATGATGCTGACAACAATGTAGACTCCGAAGCTCAGGCAATTAAAGACTGGGAGAGCACTGCAACCTTCCCCGGATACTTGGCATGGGCTCTTTGGGGACATATTGTCATGCCCGGCATGGAAGAATACAAGTCGCAGCAGTTTTCAGCAGAGACAAAGTCTGTAGGAGACAAGACAAGGAAGAGTCGCGTGGCTTCCA